>JGI24021J15306_10013403_pt1 | contig 10179 bp, 4 predicted proteins | sample Ectturendosymbi1_FD_15306 | JGI IMG/M metagenome (IMG submission 15306) | reverse complement strand
GGTTGTAATTTGAAATAAATAGCTTTTTAATCAAAGTCACAATTGAAATTTTCATGGGTACACATCTTTTTGGGTCACCCTGTACCTTGAAGGGGCCCCTAAAAATGGGGGGCCCGAGGCAAGTGCCTCGCTTGCCTTCCCTTTAACACACCAAATAACCCTGATAACGATCTTATATGAGATTATAAAACCGCTTGAAATTGAAAACGTTCTGCTTCATCCGATATGCGTACTTTCTCATCTGATGTGCGCATGTAAACAGTGTAATATGAAGTTATCTTTGTATTGTTGTACGCATTGAATTTGCTGATGAATTTGTCAGTTCAAGAAACACAGATTTAACGCGAGTTTATATAATTAAACCTAGACACCCAGGTCGACTAAACAGATCTGGGTGGAAAAAACCCTCAGTGGGAGCCCTTGGTCACAGGCGGCAAAACACTACTACTGTAACTTGAAGTGAACATTTGAAGGTTTATTGCCGTGTTTTATGTTACCCAATAAAAATCGAGAGTACAACAATCCGGTAGCAAGTTTTGCAATCTGACTCTTGAAGGCAAAGGATCGGACATGAACGAACTGCGCAGTTGCGCTAAGCGTTTCGACTCGGGGCCCTCGCGGTTACGACTTTGCCGTGTTAGGTCTCGCGTTCATTTATCCGGCCCTGCCTACATGCCTATTTGTAGCCTATACGTCCAGAAGCAGGTCCGTAACCAGGGGGGGAAGATTTTTCTGAGAAGGGCCCAATTTTTTGAAACCATGTCCATCATATTTTTCCAGGGGGGAAAAGATTGTACAGGAGGGAGAAGCCCCCTCTGGTTACGGGCCAGTCTAAATGTCAGACTTCCACTCGATCAACGTGTTTAGTGATTGTTGTAAAAAATGTACTATGTCTAGCCCAGGTAGTCTTCTCTAATTTAATACTGCATAGCAGCAAGATACTTTGGTACTTACGACTGCAAAAGTTACACATTTGCGCAGCCCGCTGTGCCAGATGCCAGATGGAGTTAATTTTGTAGGTAGAAGAGTGTATTTAGCAATCATTGCTAAGTTACCTCAAAACAGAGTAGTGCAGTTATTGGATTATGGATGTTGACCGTTGCGTCCACGTAGGCCTTAGTCTATATTTGTTGACATTTATAGGCAATTTGAGATACAAAATTTTATTAATCTAAACATGCACCATGCATCAGAAGATTAACAAGACATCAGCAAGGTTTATGCATGGGAAAACGCCAATGCGCACGCTTTATAAGCATATTTCGCTTAAGCTCATGGTAAAGTTTATCAATTTGCGCTAATGAAAGAAAACGTTCATCGCGGCGCACATGCTTTGACTGACCTCATATTTGCTCCTTCGGTAATAGTGTTTTCATAACTGAACGATAGGATTGATTCTGATTTCCTGCCATTTTTTTACATTTGCGTTCATTACGACATCTGTAAATAATAGCCGTCAATTAAATGACAGTCAATCTACGACCCAATTCCTTTTGTTAAGCTCGTTCAAAAAATTTTAGTGAAATATGAGCCTATTATGGGCATTAGCGGGAAAATATTTATGATTTATTTGCACAATCTGCAAATGCTCTTCATGTTGTGAATTAAATATAAATTTTCAGAATGTCTAGCACCCCTGCACAAACATGAAAGCCCCAATGGAGGACTTTCTGGCAACAGTTCTGCCCAGACCCGCAGACACGGGGGCATTCGCGGGTATTTACCCCCGAATCTTTTTTGTGCTCCCCCAAATTTTGTTGTGCTCAGAAAAATTTGTTTTAAACACATGATAAAACAAAATTCTTTCCCCTAAAAATGCATTTCCCCCAAATCTTAAAACCTGGTTGCGGGCCTGGTTCTGCCAAAATTGTGTCTGCAATTAGGATATTTTGTTTTGAAGGCCATTCGGTCTCGAGATGTAGCATAACGTCGAAAACGTTTTCATACATCACCACTAGGGGACCCCTGTGAGCATTTTTTTGGGGGGCAGAGTTGGGCTGATACGGCACTGCCCTGTGGCTACGGCTTTGTATGAGAATGGAGATGTTTCATCATACTTGGGAACAAAGCACTTGTGACGTACTAAGCTGCAAACTTTTGAAGCCAAAGCTATTGTTTAAACTCGATGTAGCATTATCAGGCTATTTTTGTTTTTTATAAGTTTATAACCGGCTGATATTTAGCTATCAGCACCTTTGAACAAAATGCTGAAGCCATTTGACCATAGAAAATAACTTGCAGGTCGAAAAAAGGTAGCCTATTTATTTCGAAAACAAGCACAAGTTTACCACTCGAAGCAAACGCTTGGGGTACGTGCATAGATGTAGACAGAGGGGCCATTCCCCCAATTTCTAGCGTTTTTTGTATTTTGTGCTTTGAGAGGCGGTATCGAAAAAAACTCTGTTGCTCATTTAAAGTCAAAAGATTTGCCCGCCCCAAATTTGTTGGCTGGCTACGCCACTAGGTACGCGTAAAGACCAGGGCTCCCATTCAGTAATTTCTAAAAAAAACACATTGCACATGAAAAATACAACATTTGGCTACAAGAAAAACCCAGAAATGTTATTTTGCAAAAAGTCATACGAATACAATTATATGACATGAAACAGTGTTCAAAATACTAATTTACTTATAGCTCCTCTTCCAAATTTTCATCTGCAGCGTGAACATAAACGTTTGGATCACTTTTCCATTGCTCAGGCGTTTATATAACGTTGGTGACACACTTCATTATTGTGACATCTTTCACTAACTCAGGCATAGGGGTCCATGCCGTTTTGCTAGCTTCTTGACGATGTTTGTTTTGCCAGCAACATTTCCTTAGCAGTGCAGTCACTGTTTAAGCAAGACTGTTTTTGTTTTAACATGATTAGGACTAACTAGTGAAAGTACTATTTCTACCGATGCAAAAAGTATGGAAAATATCAGGAATAGATTTATTGGACAAGAACACATCTTTGAACTATCGAAATGGCCTGCAGCTGATCTTCTGGGGGAATAACGTAGAGGCACATTTGCTATTGAACTTGGATCGTTTGTTTGATCGGAATCTGCAATCCTTAATCTGGAACACCTTACTCCAGTAGAAATTATTTTTTAATTCGCATGCGTAGGTAACCAAGAAATTTAAAGATTAAGAATCAGTCGTAAAACTCAATTGTTTCATCAGTTTCTTCAGCTGGCGTACTGAGATAATACTTTGTACAGTACATCGTTTACCCAAATGCAAATCCTTCAATTGTTTATGTAACAGTTTGTTGTTTATTCATGTTAATTTTGCTGTACCCGCAATTGCATGACTGATCATACCGGTGTCAAGCGAAATTTCTGACCTCTGCGAAATTTCTGACCTGTTATTGTTTTCCAGTTATTTCGTTTCTCAGAATAAAAAAATAAAGTCTGGCAATTACTTTTTTGATGTGTGTTGTGTAAATTAAAACATTTTGGTTTGATGTCAGGTACCCACAACAAGCTATAGCACCGGAAGAGCTTTAACCATTGAAAATTTTCGGGCTTAGTCGTTGACTTCAATTATTTTTCTTTTTCTCACCCTAACCCAAACCCTAAACCGAATTCCTAACCCCCAAAACAGTTTTTTCAGCGTATTTAGTATGCAGAATGTTACTCTGTGCATGCGTACATGGTGTGAAGTCAGAAATTTCTCAAGTCAGAAATTTCGCTTGACACCGGATCGTAAGCAACCTACAGTATTTGATATTAATACTTGCATGAGGGTGTGAAACCGACCGAGCACGTTTTGCTACACCGATATGAGTAGCCTACTTTTTTCACCTGATGATCGCATGCGAACACTAATGTTTCTTATGCTATTAGATTTACATAGCTGCTTGCCAAATTTATATCTTCATAAAAAAACAGATTTAACGGGATTTGTCAAAATTAAACCTAGACACCAAGATGGACTAAAAAAAACAGATCTGGGTGGAAAAACCCAGCAATGGGAGCCCCAGTGTTGCCAACTCTTCTCACAAAAAATATACCAAATCATATCTAAAAATATACCAAATATATACCAAATCCATATCTGTGACGAAACGTACTTTAATGCTGCTTTTTCAAGCCTTTTTTACTTTTTTTAGTAGCTAGTTGATTAACAGTTGCTGTTGAGCAGGGCCATCAGAGAGATGCTGCAAGCTCAATTTCTACTTCCGCTTTAACAGTGTCAGATTTTGACCACTAGAAAATTTAACCTTCTAACACTTGCAACTGCATTTTTATTTCTTTTGTGGTCCAGCGCATTATTAGGCTGTATAATAGCTGCTTTTCGGTTTGCAATTTTGTTTTTGCGCAGTTCGATGGGATACACAGCACCAGCAGAACACTGCTTTGCAAGCCAGAAGCCATGTAAGCTCTGTCGGTCACCCTTTGCTAAATCTTGTGCCGCCCTCATGTGCAATATTCTCACCTTTGGATGCATTACCTGACAAAAATCGTATACCTAAAGCCCAGTTCAGTGTTTTCAGAACTTCTCAGCTCTCTTCCGGTCTTATTTTCCGCTAACCTGCTTACTTCCATGTTACACAAAATCACTAAACTTTTTGATATAACCTTACCACACTATGTTTTCTCTGTGTCCGCTTTGTAAGATAACAAATACATTGATTTAAAGTCTCAACTAAACCTTCTGTCAAAAATATACCAAATATATACCAAATTTTCCATATATACCAAATCAAAAATTTATATACCAAACACTTTGAAAATATACCAAAATTTTCAAATTTGATATATATATATACCAGTTGGCAACACTGGGGAGCCCTGGTAGAGACAAACATCCCAAAAAACACTAAGCAATAAATGGCACTTTGCCTGGAAGGTGTTTATTGCATCGCAAGGGCATTGAAAATGATCGGACAATGTTTTCCCACGTCACAGTGGGACATGGGAAGTTTGTAGTTTGCAGAGAGTCCATGACCAACTTCTGCTCATCCATTCAATTTTTTGTACGCAACACGACTATATCGCATTAACGCAATTTTAGAAATACTGTACAGTAGGTTGTAAAAATTTTATTAGAGACAGCAGAATATGGGTCGATAAAAAGCATCTGATTTCGTGCTGAACTGAACTTTTGTCCAAAAATTGTTGCTGGTAGGTCTGATGCTAATCAGTAGTCATCATTAGCATAGCCTACAGTTGATCTAGCGCACTTCATTTTTAGCCTACCTGACATGTACTGTAGGCTACATTTTACGGTTAAGTTTGCTGTTGTGGAATATATGCTGTGACTGAGCGCTCTAACCTAGCCTGTAGTTGATTGCATTGTAAGTTTTTGTAGCGTAATTTTGATGTCTTCGCTTAACTAATAAAATGAGCTGCACTCATTCATGAAAGCTTGTAGGAAGATAATAATACAGTCTAGTGATTAATTAACTTTTGTCCACACTCTGCTGCTTATTCAACTTTTATCCACAAGAAGCCCAATCTTATCCAAATGAAACAAGAGTTTTAAATACTTACGTGCGGTTTAAGTAACATTGGGACTATATTTTTCGTATAAAAACTTGCTTATTAGAAATTTCATTTTTAGTGAAATAAACACATTAGGACTGCCTAAATGCAGCAAAATAAGCTTTGCATTAAATATTTTTATCGCTATCCCTGTGCAAGAAATGGTTTATTTAAAGGCAGTGGCGTACGCAGAAAATTCCTGAGGGGAGGCCAAGTTTCGTCACAATCGTGTGACGTCACAAATCAACTTTAGGACGATCATTCTAGGGGGATCCGGGGGCATGCCCCCGGAAAAAGTTTGAAAAATTACACCAAAAAATACGCAAATTACACCTAAAAATACGCATTTGCACCTAAAAATACGCATACTGTTTATAAATTTATTTATTTTTAGGGTCTCAGGGGGGGCCATGGCACAGTGACCCCCCTCCGTACGCTAGTGTTTTAAGGCTATCCAAAAAAGTACCTCAATGGACGTTTCTGTGTTTGGAACCATCGATCAAAAAACGTATCTGAAAAAATTTAGGGGGGTGGCTTCAGTCCCCTTAGCCGCCCCCTGGAAACGCCTACGATATTTCAGTAGTAACCCGAGATTAATGTGGACGATTTGTCCACACCTTTATACTTTTTAATACTTAGATTAGTATGTCAAATGTTTGGTTGATTCTCAGTTGCAGTAGCGTAGCGTGGCCAAGTGCCGCCCGGGGCCGACCATATAAGTGCCGCCCATTCCAACCCTCAAATTTACTTACAGAACTTCAAATGAACGAAGATCCTGTTTCGTGCTTAAATAGAAATATAAGGAATAATAGAGCATCTTGAACATTACAACCAAACACTCTGAAACTGCATTGTATCTTATTTTTTCAGTGTTGATGATTATGAGTCTTGCTTCTTCTGCTTGTCGACACCTTTCTAATAATTACTCGTCCCATTTTTCTGCTTTTGTACATATCATGCACATATACACTTGGAATATTTCGTCAAATTTTCCTCCCTGTTAGGCTTTGGTCTCCTGTAAGCCGCACTACTTGGCTTTAATCGTTTACTCATTCCAGGGGATCAAACAAAAAATAAAGAGAGGTGATGGCGGCATACCTACCTTGCAGAGGTAAAATTTATGTGCGTTTATATTTCGCGTAGTAAGCTATCCCTATCCTTAATTGAAAAAAGTATACATACTGCTCATAGCAGCCTATAACTATAAATTTGATAATTAATCTCTGTCATGTAAAGAATGCTGCAAATGTTCACTTCACATTTGGGTAATGGTTTGTTTCTCTTAGTATGTATAAAAAGCTTCAAACATTAATTTGTCTGCACTTGCACAGGGCCCTCTTAGGTGCGGGACGCATTTTGACAAAAATAGGTGAAATGGACCTGATCACGGGTCTGGTTGAGAAGCGCTTGCAGGCCTTCATCGTGATCTGCAAACTCGGTCTAGTTGTTGGCAGGGCATACAAAAGAGGGTTACAAGAGATACATCGTACTCGGGTCCAGGACGATAAAGGAACGCAAGCTAAGTTTTTCTGCAATGAACTCCTAAGTTACTAATGCAAGCCAGTTGTCACTATANCAATTAAGCTATTTCTAAATTTTAGCATGGTAATTGTTTCATCTATATTCTGGTTGCTATACTGTACTAACAAGATATACAAAAGGACCCCTGAAGACAAGGTGGCCCGGTCTCGGTATTTGTACCCCTGGTAAAATTTTTATCAGAAGCCCTAGCTGGCATGTTCCAGTTACGCGTGCATAGTGTTATTCCTTTACTTCATTCTTTACCTGAAAAAAGTCTCTTGTTAACAAACCCTACTACGCAGGACATCCGTCTTTGTACTGCTCAGCAGTGGTTACAAGTATTAAAAGACATGTCTTTCAAGGTAGGCTTTGTCTCAAAACAAACCAAAACTAAGGCAGAAAAAACAGTGAGTCCGACCCAAAGATTCGTTCAGATTTACAAACCCTTTATTTGATAAACACTTCTCGAAATTTAGGAAACAACCTACCGAACAACATAGCAATTTTTATTTTCATTTTTTATATCAAATTTTACAAAATAATTTAGGACAAAGTGAGCAAGAGGGTCGGCCTTTTCATGAAAGAAAAACACAAATGTTTAGCAATTTTTGTATTGTGACAATATAAAAGCAATCTCCTTGTTTGCTTAGTTTTTAGTTCGAAACACTAAAAACCGTATTATTTTATTAATCTTTTCATAATCAGATCTGAACTAATAAGGGATTGATTCTTTTATGCCTCAACACGGATGCTTAGATAGATCTCCAGACCGAATAAATGCTATGGAAACTCTAACCATCTAACAATGCCAAAGAGAGAAACGCCTATTGTATATAACCATGATTTGATGGTTCCCTGTCAAACATCATGTTGCCTGCTTCATATTTCTGGTAACAGACCTAAAACTACACATAAACTTTGCATGGACATAGTAGAAAATTTTACTTTTGGGTGCGTATATGTTACAGTGAAGAGCAAAATGTGGAAAGAGCTTTAACATAAGTTCGAAAAGAATCAGAGAAATATTTTCATTGGGATGCGTACTTACTTTTATGAAATGAACTTTGCAATATTATTGCTATGCTTTTATCACCCTCAAATTTCAATGAACGCACTTTAAAGAACTCCAATAAAATTTTGAAAGCTTGTTTATCCCGTCATTTGTCTATAGCATAAGTGTGCAAAACCTGCGGCCGAACGACCACATGCGGCCTTCCATAAACACTTATGACAGTGTGGTCCAACTACAGGCCCGCGGGCTGCACGTGGCCCGCCACAGCGTTTTCAGTGGGCCGCGGACGCATTCAGGACAAATCTTCAACTCTGAAATTTGTTTAAAAGCGTGTATGGTTACATTTGTCTCATTGAATTTCTTGCGCTGGATAAAGTGCATTTGCACAAGAACAATNAATACTACCATTTACGTTACCATTTTGTTTTATATATTTATTTTACGATCAAATTAAAGGTACGGCCCGCCGGTAACCCTCCCTCCGCNGGGGCACCTGACTAGATAACATCTGTGGTTTTTCGGTGCCCCNGCGTTCGTTGTCTTGAAGAGAACACCTGGNGCAATGAACCCAGTACCAACAAATNAATATGTCTGTCTATCCGCAAAACGCGACNATCTCATAGTAGTCGTGAGCCAAATTCATTGTCCATCCCTGCAATAGGNAATTTTATTTAGAACAACAGAAGCATGACATCTTATAATAAAAATGTGCAATAATAACGGTGTTAGATACTGTAGAGAGCTTCTGGAAGTTAGTCAGCAAAATATGTGAGAGTACATTTTCTATGATGAAGCAATCAAATCTAAAAAACAGAAATCGAATGCTAGGCGCAACACTGTACGATAGTGTCAGAGAAGCCTCGGCCACAGGCATCCCACTGATAGAGATTTGTAATAAATTGCAATTTGCTAATTTTTCAATGACTCACTCACTTTAAATGACGAACGCACTTGTCTTTCTTTTTTTAGTTTTAACTGTTCTGAATCTGTTGATTTTAGGCTACATAATTTATTGGAAGTGCCTCGCGAGTTGTTGGGTTTTTGTAAAATGGCCTGTAGGTCAGAAGTAGTTGGACCGCGCTGACCTATGAGATCGTGCACAGAGAATTTAAAATATAAGTTTTGTGCATTAATTGAAATCTAATTAAATAAAACTTCATTAATTAAAACTGTTTTGTCTACTGTATCAGGAGAATTAGTAGAAAGATGGCCAAACAGGCGTGTGGAAGCAGAACAGAAGCAATGCAAAAAATCGAAATATCTACAAATTGCAGGCCGTAATTCATATATATAAACGTAATGCGGCCGGCAATAGCGAAAATGTTGTGCACCCCTGGTCTAGGATTTAATATCCAACATATGAAATCAGGAAAATGCATTGTGTAATTTTTCAGAAAAATTGCGTATTATCTGGGTTTGAAAAGTGTAAACTCGCTTGGGTATTCTTTATGCAACTACAATACGCGCAGCTAAATTGAAGGTATATATCCTTATGAGCCCCATGTTTGGCGCGAAGATGGCATGATCACAAAGATATATGCATATATTACACACTAAGATTCTTTAGTTTGATACTGTTCGTGTTTGAAAAACTTTAACTTATCAGCTACAAAGACACAGGAAAACGACACAGAGGAACTGGTGTAGAGTGATCGGGTGATGTGGTAAAGATACCAACATAAGGTGGCCTTCGCGTCGATTTCGTTGAAACAATCCAATAAACAGCAGAACCGCTTCTCGGTTGAGCGTTATACCACTTCGCATAACTAATTTCTCCACCTGATGAGTTTCGAAGAACACCGTTCTCGTATGAAGAACCCAACCACACATAAACATAATCAGCGGTACGGTCAGTATATCCTAACCATTCGTGTTTGATGTAAGCGTAGAGTGCCTTGTACATATTTTTGTTCTCAATGTTTATGAGTTCACCTCCATGTTCTGCGCACTTTGCAGCTGCGCGAGCTCGACCGCCTTGGCTGCCGTAACGAACAGCCCGGTATATCAGTTTGTAACAATATCCTTCATATAATAATCCGCAGCAGGTAAGTTTTAAATTCAGTTGATCGCTGATGCGTTGATCGATGACGTTCCAGTCGATCTTTGATGATGGTCCAACAGGACCTGGTGGACCAGAAGGCCCAAGAACCCGCGTGGTCCTCGCTTTCCAG
>JGI24021J15306_10013400_pt1 | contig 10181 bp, 7 predicted proteins | sample Ectturendosymbi1_FD_15306 | JGI IMG/M metagenome (IMG submission 15306) | reverse complement strand
GCTGGGCAGCATCAGGTGCGGTTCGATTCCCATGGCCATCGGTGTCCAGACCGACATGGCCACCCCCGCCCTGGCGAGGTAATATGTGATCTGTAGGCTGACCTTTGTATGGTCATATTTTTGTTTCTTTTTTTTCAAAGAAATGTTGCTGCTATTTCGTCACTTTTAGTGGTCGTGGTTGTGTGCACAAACAAACTCACAGATGTAGTAGTAGAGCATAGAAAAGCTTATTATTAACGCGAATTCGTCTGCTCTTTACCGATTCGTGTGTTCGTTACTTTCCGTTGTTTTTAAAAATTTCGTGAATATTGTCGTCATGAAAGTTTTGCGCGCATTGCATTAAAAATTAAAAATCGAAAGAGTTGATGAACGGTCCGACGCTAAAAAATCACCTTTTTTGGTGATTGCAGTGTTAAAAATCGGCCACGACATGTGACTGAGAAGTGACTTGCATTTTTGCCTTCGATACACGTTAAAGTAGGAGCACGTTGCTTGCGAATAAGACGAGCAGGTTGCTTGCGAATAAGCATTGTAGCAAGTAGGAGCAGGTTGCCTGCGAGTAAAAGAACCGCGCCAATGCTTTGTTTCAGGTTCGGAAGCCACGAATTGAAAGAACGCTTCCTTGTTCCCTCGATCAAGGGAGACATGGTATCCTGCCTTGGTGTGAGTGAGGTTGGCGCTGGGTCTGACGTAGCCAGTGAGTTTGTGTTGTACGCGTTGAAACAAGAAAATAAAAACGAAAATGTAAAAATGGAACAAAGGTTGTCAAGAACCATGCTATCTTCTTTTCCTGTCGAGACTAAATGCATTTAGCCTGTTTGAGTTCCTTCGTCCTTGTTTTGAGCCCTGTTCTACTTGTTTTGAGCCCTGTGCTACTTGTTTTGAGCGCTGTGGTACTTGTTTGTCTTTAGTACTCATGCTTGCTGACGATTTCTTGCAGGCATTAAAACTACTGCCAAAGCCGATGGTGACGATTTGATCATAAACGGAGGCAAGATGTGGACCACAAACGGAGCCCAGGTACCTTGGCCGTACCGTGTTTTTCAAAAACGGCGCACTTTTTCTAACAGTTGAGTGCATTCAAAAAGTAGATGCAGGCCCGTAGCCAGGTTTTCAGGTTTGCGGAGCAAAACAAATTTTTAGGGGGCAAGATTTTTGTTTTTGTTATATGTTTAAAACACATTTTTCTGTCACAACGAAATTTGAGCCCCACGGTGGTTACGGGGCTGGGTCGCGGTACAAAAAAGGTGGAAGACCGCTGGTCTATACGACGAATTTCCAAGGTTCGCACAGACTTAAGCAACATCAGAGCAAAAAGGAGCGCTTGCGAGAGTAAGAACGAAGTGAAACAAATTTATCTACACCAATGCAGCGTTGCATTGTCGTTGATTGCCAGCTGTAGTGTGTTGAAAATATCCCGAACAGGACAGAGCTGCACAATGGACGGAAATCACACCGCAGTTGCGCAGCAAAGTCCAACCTGAACTGGAAACTTTAATACAATCGTAAACTAAATATTTACTGGTTGAAAGGCTATCCGTTTCCTTGAAGTTTCGAAGAATTAGAAGGGACATTGCTCTCCACAGTTTTGCATCTCGATTTCTGCAAACCATTGCCTGTGCAATGCACACTGTACGGTTGTTGCTCTAACTCTTCGCCATTGAATAAAAAGACAATTATAAAAACGTGCCCATCAGCAAGGTCAAGCAATGTTACGAGCCAACAAAATTCTCAGACGGGTCAGAGGGGCGAATCGACCGGGTCAGAGGGGCGAATCGACCCGCTGGCAAGTAAAACGAAAAAAAATCGGCCACCACTTGGCTTACACAGTAGAATTGCCTTATAAATCATTTCAAAGGGACGGAGAAATAGGGTCGTTATAGGCTAACTGACGTTATAGCCAAAGTCGTTATAGGCGAATTGTTCTCTATTCCGGTTTTAGTGTTCTTTAGGTTTTTAGTAGTTTTTTTTTTTGCGTTTTTTAGAGTATTTTTCGGTGATTTAGGGTTTTAGTATAGCAATCCACATGCGGTTCACCATCGTTTCTCAAGTTCTTTTCTGGGTGTTGGCTAGTGGACCCCTTTCAGCTAAGTTCCTGACCTGGACCAAATCTTTAGTTACGTCACTCTTTATACTTTGAACATAATCAAATGGTGCAACACATTCGAACCCGTTGCGACGGAGAGCATTCGGAAGCGCTGCCCACCCAAATTATTTTTGTTCCTCACAAACACTTTGGCACATTTTCTATAAACAGCATGATCGTAATCATTGCATCATTGAATTCTATACTCCCGTTAATAGTGTCTATATCCCTTGGTGCAACATTGTCGGCATCATCACAGCGACATATTGATTATATTTTGGATCTCAACCGTACAGCGGCGTTTATCCATCTGGCTTCCAAGCCCGTAGCCAGGTTTTATGGTTTGAGGGAAAAATACACATTTGAAAGGCAAGATCTTTGTTTTCATTATATGTTTTTAAAATAATATTTTCTGGGTACAAAATTTGGGGGGAACAAAAAAAATTGGGGAGGCATTTCTCCCGTAGCTACGGGCCTGAGTAGATGGCGTTGGTGTCGAGAACGGTCAAAGAAGTTACTGTCTGGTGTGTGGTGAGAGATTAAATTATGATATTTGCCACTCGAATTTTTGAAAATACGACAACGTATTTTTGTCAACAACCTGTCAGACACTAAAAATTGAGACAACTTGTGTCAGGCACTTATGTAACTATTACACTATGTGAAAGGTGCCTCGGCATGTATTGCAGCAAATTGGAAAGTGCTCCCGGACTTCACTATGCAGTTTTCTTAAATGATGAAAAACTCGCTCAAGGCCAAGTTGCTTCAACAAGGTAATGATTGTTTTGCAGGCAGATTGGATGTGTTGCTTGGCAACAACCGGCGAAGGCCCTGCCCATCGGAACAAGTCTTTGATTTGCGTTCCCATGGATACGGCCGGGGTGCAAGTATCTCCCCGAATAAAGAAGCTGGGAATGCATTCATCGGATACGGTTCAGGTAACAAAGGTTTGGGGTTCGATTCGCGTCCGGAACACTTGTTCCCTATGAGGATCGCAAGGCTCCTAAGTGTTTTTAACGGTTATGGTACTGCGCTTCTTCTACCTTCTCCACAGTGCACGTTGGTAGATACTGACTTTTTCCGGTCTCTATCATAAAGTGATTTGAACCAGAACTGTGATTACTGATAATCTAGTAACTATGGTTACCGGAAACCTCGTTGCGGTTGATTGATTCCCGGTTAGGACCACCTTGAGACGAAGCGATTAACTTCTCCGGAGACAAATTTATCTTGAAGAAAAGCAATTTGGGAATAGGGTAGTTTGGCAAAAACTCAAAATCTTTAACGATGTTATGGCGCTCGGTCAGAGATGAACGGATTTACGTTTTTCAAATCCAAATCCGATCCAACAATTTTATTTCAAAATCTAAATCCGAAAACCGACAGTTTTAAAATTCAAATCCTGTTTGACTCCAAAACCCTACTGTTGCTGTATATGTAATCCAATTCAAAGATTCAAAGACAAACAAATAACTTGGAAACTAATTCAAGTTAGCTTATGCTTTCCTCTGTCAAACCCAATGTCACATCACCTGTGTTTGTTTCAGGCATTTCAGAAATTTGCTCAGCAGCAATCGAAATTAGTCCATTTCACTGCATAGCCTGTATGATATCAAACCAGAAGATTAACAGGTATACACCACAACCACTCGTTAACGCTGGGCTCCATATATAAAAATGATGAACTATGGTAAATGTTACTAAGTATAAAGTATTACTGTTAAAATATAACAATCATCAGTCATGAAAAGGGACTGGATCAATAAATGTCACACCAATTCCGTAACTTTGATATCGTCACACATAAGATTTATGTAAATAACATTATAGGACCGGCGGTGCGTAGTGTTACGTGAAATCGATTTCCTATTTTTTAAAATGCTAATTGATTCCAACCCGTCTCCTTTGTGGAGAGTAGTTACTTGATACATAAGAGAGCAGGCTTGTATCCCTGGTCATAGGCAATGCTCCAAATTTAAACAGACACGATGTATAGTCCCAATGGATGTGTGAGAAACGCCACTGAAGCAAACGTAACACTCACAGATTAAATACAGTAATCTGCAGCCTCGAAGCTGAACCAAAAGTTGCGAAATAAATTTAAAACGAAGTTATCCAATCCAAATCCCGTTAAGCAGAAATTATGAAACCCAAGTCCAATCGAAATCCATCAAGATACTAAAATACGGCAAGATTTAAATCCATATTCGTGATATTCGTGATCATCTCTGCGGTGGGTGCATTAAACAGCGATTGCCTTGACTGGAAAAAGTTTGCAATATAATTGATATAATTTAAAACTGAATAAGTCTTGCTCAGTTGACAAACAAAAAGCCATACCTCTGCCTTGTATCACCATTTTCATTTTCACGCTTTTATGATACGAATTTTATTGAATTTGTTTGCCAAGAAATAATTTTGGTATATATTTGAACCTTTCTTGAGATCGATTTAATTATCAGTTTAAGTTCTAGTTTTCTGGCCACGATAATTAAAAACTTCTGTTTCCCGAAAACATTGCTCTAGTTAGGCCAGTGCTCGTCAACCTTTGTTTGTTATGGTGTACCCTTAAAGATGTTTTGATGAACTCATCCACCCAATTTGCTTAAACCCATGCACCCTATTCACTGGCACGCCCCCCCTAATTGCGCCCATATCTGTAAGTACCCTGGCCTAAATAAGAAAGTACCCTAATTCAGTAACTCAGCTACATAATTCAGTTGATATTGGCTCATTGTCTGTTGCTTATGAATCACAAATAACCAACCAATTACAACAATTAGCTTGACATGGTCTGATGCTTACGCACCACACTTTAGAATGTGGAAAGTCTTGGTTAAATCCTGAAAGTCGTTGTAACGATTCATTTTTGCTAGCAGAAAGTTTTTGTAAAAAGTATCTCTTTAGTGTGACAAGTTTGTGATGCGCCCTTGTGAACCCTTTCGTAGTGATGCACCCCACGCATATTTTGGTGCACCCTAGGGTGCACCGTGCACACCGGTTAAAAAGCGCTGGTTCGACTACGACAGCGAACAGCCCGTGATCCAACACGTCTCTATGAGCTGACCCCTGTGAAAAATTCCCGGTTCCACCGAATACCAGTTTTTTTATGTTGCGTAACATTTCCGTTCAACAGACATTTTTCGAAAATGTCCGCGTTCCAAAGTCCAACATAATCGGCGAAGAAGGAATGGGGTTCACTTACCAGATGCTGCAGTTCCAGGAAGAGCGGATATTCGGTACCGCCTTCAGTAAGTTTAAATTATTTCAATTAGTTTGAACATAAACAAGACCAACTTTCTCTTGATGTGCAAACTTCTAGATTGATTTTGCCACTTTCGTGCAAGAAATTCGGCAGCTGACAATGCTCTGTTTGTCGTAACAATGCTCTGTTTGACGCAAGAGTTGGTTTTCTAGGTCTTCGTCCAATGGAGATCGCCATAGAGGAGACGATCAATTACACGAGGGACAGGAAGATATTCGGGGGGTCAGTTTTGGACAATCAAGTGGTCCATTATCGTCTCGCCGAGCTGCAGACCGAAATAGAAGCTCTCCGGTCAATGTTGTACCGAGCAGTAGGTCGGTACTGTACCGAGTTGTAGGTTGATTGTTTCAAACAAAAGGCAAAATTGTGAAGTCAAGATTTTATCGTAGTACTTATGTTGTGGACGGAGTGTTTCCTTTAAAGCCAAAGGTATGAGGATCGAACCGCGACAGAGAATGCTCTGTTACTTCTTCTAATAGCTTCTTTGTCCTTTTGGGGGCAAGAGGTCGATGAAGTAAGGTTCACAATGCAAACCTGACCTTCCTCGAAATACTTCCGGTGAGGCGTACTTTAGGGGCGCAAGTTCTTTCGGGACCAAGACAAGTGCCACTCAATGTACCTACCTTTTTGCCGTGCTTCGCTTTTTTGACAAACTTGACGCGTTCGGAGTAATTGGAAGTTGTCAACAACTGAGTACAAACTCGATTTCCTGGCAAAATGATGAGAGTTATGCAATTGAGGTAACAGCCCGTCGCAGTTGTACCTCAAAAAGATTTTTTGGGGTTTATAAAATCTTTCAGAAGCAAACACTTTGCAATGCTAATCAAACTTTCTGCATTGTATTCGCAGGACTCTATGTCAAAGGCTACGACGTCACAAGCCTGGCTTCCATGTGCAAACTGAAAGCTGCCAGGCTGATGCGTGAGGTCATGGACTCTTGTCTGCAGTACTGGGGTGGAATGGGGTACACGGATGACTGCATTCTAACCCGCTTTTACAGGTTCGTTTTTAGTCGCCCCTTCCCAATTCTAATATATGTCTATATATGTATTTGCAGCGAAGGATAGCTCCCATGTTCGTCGGAAGGATTTTTTCTAGGGGGGACCAATAGTGGATTTTTCTAGGGGTAGCCAAAGAGATTTTTCCAGGGAGAGCAAAAGTTGTGAAATTTCATCTTACCCACTGGAGACTAAGAAAACAACTTCTGTTTGCTGAAACGTTAATAGAAAATGTTAAATTTCAAAATCCAGGGGGTCAAGGCACCCCTTCCTCCTTCCGACACCCATGGTTGCTTCGGACGCATTTTGATACACGATGTGGGGCGAGATTAAGTTAACGTGTTGAATTGTCAGCTGTGCGTACGATGTGGGGCAATCGTAATTAAATGACGTCACCACCGGGGTTAAATCAGTTCATATATAGTGGGTGTAGCCACTTAAACTTTAAAGATGAGAATAAAAACGACGGAAACCAGTAAAAAGTTTTTTCTAAGTTCAAAAGTTCTACGGATTAGGGTCCGTTTTTCTCCTGTTGCCTGGTTTCCTCCTATGGCCAACCTTGAAATTGCTTTGTCCAATCACTATACTCCACTTTTCTGGTAATTTTAACTGTTGGGCGTAATAGCAAAAGGTTTAAACAGTTGTAACTCTGTGAGACAAAAGATTTTGCTGTTCGGGAGCGAAGAGGGGAATCGCCAAGTTTGAACGTTGTTGATTCCCGCTCCACATGCTTCCACTGACTAAACCAGAACAACTTTTCTCCAACCAGGGATTATCGTTTGCCATCCATCGGGGGAGGAGCGGACGAGGTGATGCTGTCAATCATTTGCAAGTACATGGGAACGCTGCCGAAGACGAAAGGGAACAAATAATTCTTGACTTGCTTTTTCATTTGTTTGCGTTTGACTTGCGCGTCTGCCTTTAATCCAGGCTGCAGGAAAAATGTATTGTTTGTTTGTTCGTGAAATCGTACTTTCGCTGGTGCAATATTATGTGTTGGTTGACGCAGAATTGAGCTGATGTTCAACAAATTTCACGCACTTAATTTGTTCATTGATGAATGACTTCCCGAACGTTGGGTAATTTTTTGCAGCAATTGTATTTTTGTAACAAGCTGACGAAAAAATAACTTTACGTAAAAACGTATTCTGTCGCTGCCTTCCTTTTTCCACAGCCTTGTATCCAGTTGGAAAATGATGAAAACGTTTTAATCTGAAAAATACCTGAAACGTTTCCATTAATCTTCTGAGCAACCATCAGTCGATTGTTTGATGAAAAAAACTCCAAGGTCGTTAACTTCAACCTCAGAGTTTTCAAAAACGTTTATTTTCTTCCTGATATATTTTCTTACGACGGTTCAGATTCACGCAGTGACAAAAATGTGTTTTTAACTTACATCGGTGATGCGTGTTTGTGTGTTGCATTACTGTGTTCCTGCATTACTGTGTTCCTCTCCCGGTTATTCTCCTTCGTCCTGGATCACTCACTAACTCTTTACATTCAAAGCTGCGTTGATCTTTCTTTCAACGCACCTCGTTCATCACCGGTTGCAAGATCTGAAAACTTTGTTGATGTTCAAGCCTCGGTTGTTTTGTAAATCAGCGCCTGTGACGTCACAACGCGTATCCGTTTTGCGGTTGCAAACGGCATTTTTAAAAGCGATCTAAGCGGAGCGGTCACCGTTTTCCATGACGCCACTCGACTGCAGATTTTGACAGAACCAGGCCTCGTTGTTTGGACGCCGGTCGTGGTCGTGTTTGTGAGAGGCCTGTTCGAACATCAAAAACAGTGACCTGCCGCGCTGCGCCTGTTGATGGTTCTGTGCTTTGAAACCGCGTTCTATGCACGTTCCTTATATCTTGACCGGTGTTCGTCAATGCCTGCTTTCCAATTGGTCAAGGTCTCAAATGCGTGTTTCCTATTGGTCGAATGCTTCATCGAAACGACTTTGGGTTTGTGTTCACTCCGCTCATTGTTACTGTTGCCCGAGTTTTAAATTTTGGGTCTTGGTATCAACCCTGTTCCCTGGACTCAGGGTAATCGTCAGTGGGGTACCCTGGTTTCCGGGTCCTCGAAGTATCAACTTGTGCTCCTGTTGGCAATGGGTGATGATCTTTTTTGTTCTTCTTTCACTGAAAGTGTCCCCTCCCCGTATTTCTTTGGCCCCAGGCCCCACCCATCCACTAAAACCTGGCCACGCACCTTTTCTGCATTTCTCACACAAAATAATGGGCTGTTTGAAGTTACTTGACAACAAAGTGTGTTTGTGGCAAAATTAGCTCGCATCACAGCAAAACACGAAGAGTAAGGTTATTTTATAAAAGAAGATATCTGCTGTTTGTTTCGCTAATTTTCTGTGAATCTGCTTTTTCCAACCGAAGGCAATTGATGGCATGTTTGTGCTTCAGACATAGGCAAGTTAACAAATAGAAGCATTGTCTGGGGATACTAACATCACAAGTTTGTTTGTTCTTGCGGAAGAGTTCGTCTCCCACGTCACTGTGCAAGGTTGCGCAATGGTAAGTTACGTCATGCTTCTCGCCTAGTTTTCTCTTCTCTCAGAACATCATAGAATCGAGCGTGTGTTTCACCCCCACCTGACATAACGTCATCAATTGCACTTCCGGTGCTTCGCGTAAAACCCGTTTTTATCGAATCTGTGATCGTTGCCCAAGCTGCACAGGCATTTGACATTGGTTATTTGCATGCGCTTCGTGAGCAACAAAACAAAGATTTGCTCGGTGTAGAAATTTCTTTGAGGGAACACTGGGAATTATTTTCAAATCTTCAGTGGAAAGCGCTTCGAACAGCGGTTTCAATGCTTTGCTGTATATGCAATGATTGACATGTCTCGTTTCAGTGTTTCGCTGACATCAACTCACAAATGGCGTTTATCTCGTTCAGTCGACACAACCACTGGTTCGTGGGATTTGGAGGATGAAAGCATTTTCACCAACGACCATGAAAAGCTGAGGAGCTCCCTGAGGAAGGTTCTTATTTTCGTTTTGTTCTGAAAACTCTTTCTTGCATTACACACACAAAAGGTTTGTCGGCTTACAGAACCTGGGCTGATTATACCTAGCGTTCAAAACGAAACTTTTTTATTGCTATCACAAGCAGCCTTTTTCGTGGTGAATATTGAAAGTATTTGCGAAAGGCTACTTCCTTGACTGTAACAGGTCGATGCTGAAACTTAGGCCTATTATGTGCTCTGTGTCAGCTTTGGGTGTGTTCTGGGAAGGATCTAAGTGTGATTTATATCAAATTTAAGTGTGTTCTAAGCCAAATTTAAGTATGCTCTGTGTCAATTTTAAGTGTGTTCTGTGTCAGCGCAATGAAGTTCAGCGCTCTGCTTAAGAAACTGAGAAGAGTTGTCGTTTTGGTATTTTTCATGTTAAACGAAAAGATCCTTTTCACTTCCGAAAAATAGTGCGACCTCCTCATACACGTACCAAAAAATGTCCCCACCATTTTCCTTTCAGTTCAACAAAAACTCACAATCATTTCGCTTCGAGAAATCTTGACACGTTTGTCTCCAGATAATTGAAAACAACATCAATCCGTTCGTCGACGCACGGGAGGAGCAAGGTGCTTTTCCAGCGCACGAGCTTTTTAAGAAGCTGGGGGAAGCTGGTTTTCTTGGAGTCAACAAACCTACCGGTGAGTAGCGGAGAAGCGAAATACCAACATTGATCGTGATTCAGATCTTCCGCAATGGGGGAAAATCCTACAAAACAGACTTTTGAACTTCCTCTTTCGCACCAAAAAAATATATTGGCTGTTATGTTGGTAAGCGTGAATAGGTTACGTTCTGATTTTTGACCCCCCCCCC
>JGI24021J15306_10013399_pt1 | contig 10182 bp, 10 predicted proteins | sample Ectturendosymbi1_FD_15306 | JGI IMG/M metagenome (IMG submission 15306) | reverse complement strand
GGGAATTCATACCATAATAAGAGCGTTTTCGTTGCAAAAATTGGTCAAAGTGACTAACATAAATCCGTCAGGAATTGTGCCTTATCAGATATGGTAACCCTTGTCAATGAGCATTTTGGTTGCTGTGGCAACCAAGTCTATGCTGGCACGATAGAAAAGTTCTGACTGACGCGAACAAAAACACATGCACACTGTCTGCGAAAAGTGAAACGCGACAATAGTCTGCAGAACTGAAGTACATCAGCGTTCAGCGGCAGAGAAACAAAATGATTATCTTACGCGTGGGAGGATCATGTTTTGAATATTAATTTGTGCATTAAGTTTGTGATACCACTTTATCTTCACAGAAATCTAAAGAAAGGGAGTTAGGTTCTTCAACAAAAGTAACGATGTAGCCTAAACCTCTTGTATCGGCGGTTTATTTACATTGCCATGGAACTCTGAAAAGTGCCGCGACAAAGTCACTTTATCTTTGTTATTTTCATCAGTTTCACAGTTGGGTCTGTTCCAGTTACTGCGGTGCGATGAGATGACCATCTCGTGGAAAATTTGTTCTTGGTTTGCCCGACACATTGTTCGTGGCACATAACATAAGTCGCCACATAAATACCATGGTTTGCGCATGTCAATTTTTGGTTGAGTAGGGGAAACTTTTCTGACTGGGAAATTGTACATTACTAACTTCCAGTGTCCAACGTGTAAACGCGTCACATCCCGCGCAAGGGCGGATCCAGCTGTAAAATTACATGCTTGCCATTTTAGTATAAATGCTGTTGGCCTACATCACCTTGGGGAATTACTAGCCAGTATATCGGATGAAACGTATTCTTTCTTAGTTTGACGAATTGAAGTTGCATTGTCAAATTTCGAAAGATAAGGAAAGCAGGAATCCTCTCCTCTTTATTCAATAACGCACATGCTTGAGATAGTATGCACCAGGATTTGCTGCTGTTGGTGTATTATTTTGACTGCAATGTGTGGTGGTATTAATGGTAGTTTGATTGTCATTACGATGCTACAGTATTTTATCTGTTGTTATTTTGTGTGTTTCAGGTTACTTTGTAAAAAAGGTCAGTTGTGTGTTGCACAAAGACTGCAACTGCAATAAGATAACGGTGATTACTTTCATTGCAAACTGCTAGTTTCACGCAAATTCTGGGCTATATTTGGTCTAGTTTGGATTTTGGGGCTGGTTTTAGGCTAGTTTTATAAAGACATTGGGCTGTATTTCTAATCAGCATCTGGCAACACTGCTGTGAGCCTCTAACAACAGGCACGAAACAAAGTATTTTTTACTGCAGGTGAGCCCTGAGCGAAGGTATTTCAGTCTGTTCCCTGCGCAATCCAGTGATTTCAATTCCATCTGAATGTCATTGTATCCTTCATTGGGCATGCGACAGTGGGATCGCAGACTTCGACTTGCGCAGTGGTTTTGAGGTGTTCGTTTGCCATAAGCAAAAAAGACGTAGCCAATCAGTTACGCCACTTTGAACTCAATGAGCGATTAAAGTTTTCATTACTTTCTGCTTCAGTGATTCATTCCCTCCAGTTTGAATCTCTTCAGAAAGGTTAAGAATCAAAATTAGGGAAAGTACCTACTGTATCCTAGTGTAAGTGCTCTTTTCCCTTGTATTGCACCAAAGCCGTATATAGGCTCCATGATATACATGTTAAATTTACTGAAGTCAAATATCTTGGTGTAGAGTAGCCACTGGAGAAGCAGCTGTACCTATGCAGCTTTAGGAAGCTTGAGGAAGCATGTCTATGATGTCTATCCTAATAAATGTACGCAAATGTACGCATATTCAATTACAGACGTTTCAATATTCTTGTGTAACTGTTAGTGTTTTTAGCTCTGGAAAATGAGGACATAATGCGAGTTGCAAGAAGCGCGGTAATGTGTGCACCTGTGTGACAACACAATGCGAATTGTGAACTACTTGGACTGGAGTTTCATTTCAAGAACTCCGTCACAAAAGCTGCTTGGCTTGATTAGGTGCTGGTTGGATGAGCTTTTACTGCTGTTAACGTTACCTACCGCAAAATTAAATTGCAAGTATGTATAGGACCTTGGCAACTGTTTTGCCTGAGTTAGCCTTGGTGTACCTTTTGTTGGCTTCAATTAGCTACAGCTGGCCACTGAGCTCGTCCAGCGTACATAAGTTCAAGGGGGCTATCAAAATTGTCCGCGATGATGTGCTTGGCGTCACTGAGTTTCAAAACCATGTCAACAGCGTTGTAAAATTAGAGAGAGTTTCGGTGGATGGAGCAAGGTTTTCAAGCGAAGTTGCAAGAAGCTTGAGCTTGAAATTTAAAGATCGCTTGGATGCTGTTGCAAGCTTACGTCAATCTGTGGCTGAATCTTTCAGTCCGCCGAGTAACTTCGGTGTTTGGGAAAACTGTTGCAGTATCGCGAACAAGTTCAGTAACAAAGATTATGATGCAAGATTTCATGCTTTGGTAAGATGAAATTGAATCTTCTAACTAAAACCCGTTTCAGTACTGATATAATAGTCTGCAGCATCTTGTTCTTTCCTGTTGCAATCTCCACTTCTTGTCTGACTGCTTAGCTGGTTGGACTGAGAATCGCACTCGGGCTGTTATTTACAAAGACCTAGCTTCTTGGTTCGAGCCAGGCCCGTGACCAGGAGGGGCGAAGCCCCCCCTAAAAAAAATTCCCTCCCCCCTGGAAAGATGTATTGGACATCGTTTAGAATTATTTGACACAGTTCAAAAAATTTAGGCCCCTCTCTAGTCTCAAAAAGCTCTTCGCCCCTCCTGGTGACCCAAGCTGGTTACGGGCCTGGTTCGAGCTGCCATTTCGTCAAAGTATTGATTTTGCAAGTTTTAAGAAGTTAGTGGATACATAGTTTCCCAAAATGCTACGAAGGGAAGGGTGCAATTTTTACCGGATTTGGGTAGAAACGTGTGGTAGGCCCAGGCGACCAGATTACATTTAAAAATATACGGGTAGCTTACCACCGAATGCACGGGAATCTTTTAGCTCAGGGGTGAAAAAGTGCGGTCGCGCTACCAAAAATCTTGGAGTGTGCGACCAATTTTTTTACATCTTATACTTTATACGTATGAATGCTGTAGTGTATAACAAAGCTTATGTGTGTGCGCTACTAAAAATTTCTGCGTGCTACTGACATCCACAGAAAATTTTGCACCCCTGCCTTAGCTGCATCTCTCCAAGGAGAGAATGGCCATCTGCAAGAGCTTTAAAGCTGTAGCAGAGTAAATCCAGGGGAGTAGTCGGTCCGATATACCCCAAATGTAAGTAAATTATCGAAGCCAACTCTGAATTGAATAGGCCTTCCGCCAGCGGATTCGCGTTACTGCACCAGCATGAGGACATTTTATTTGCCACGGGCTGGCTGATAAGTCGATTTGCCATGAGTGAATACCGTAAACTTATTTTGCATTGTAGTACGAGTAGCACTACGCCTAAAAAGACTCGTATGTTACAGCTTCGTAACGTTGCACAAAATATTGCTGCATTTACCGCTACGAGTCGTTGTGCTTTGTTATGAGCCAATAAACTAGCTGGTAGGGTCGTCCATTTGGCATAGTAAAACAAGTCGTATTTTTGACCTTGATGCACATCAACAAAGTAACTTTCGAATTTACGGGACTGTGAACAAGAAATGCCAACGTGTCGAGTTGCAGTTCCATACGTTTGACACTGGTTGCCGGTAGCGCTTTGTTGGCACAATTCCGCTCCATTCCCTAGTTGGCATTGACGGTTAACTGTGCCACACTTCGGCCCCATCTGCTTCGAAGCAGTGCACGAGCAGCGAGACTGTTGCCTTCACCTACCGACTTGCTTTTGCGCAGCTTTTCGCCTTGACCAATCCTAGATCAGTGCGTGGGCGCCTTCACCTACCGACTTGCTTTTGCGCAGCTTTTCGCCTTGACCAATCCTAGATCAGTGCGTGAGCTTTCTTACTTGAGTTGGGTGTCATCGTTCCGGCAATATTCTTGGAAAATTGTGACTACCGGTGTTGACGCAGTGCTTAATGTTGTGTTTCGTTGATATATTCGTCGCTCCAATCCCGACTGTCCACTGACGGTGACTGCGATACACTTCGACCTTTCGGGTTCTTTAACAGCATTGCACGAGTTACAGCAACTCGCATCTAAACTTTGTTTCTTATTTCACAGTACCGAAAACTAGGCTAATCTGTCTTACTTGAATTAAAATAATCAAACATTTTGTATCTTGAAGTTTTGGTTGTACCAGCATTTTTACTGTTTTTTCTGACTGATACCATGCTTTGTTCATTAAGCATTTTTGCGCAGAATTTGTTGCGTCAAAGCTGAGTCACAGGACACTTCTAACGGTCTAATAACAGCGCCCAAGGTCTGGGGTCGTGCTTAATATGACGTTTTTTTCAGCTGAAACAGTTTATTGCTTATTGCAAAGTTTATGCTGCATCATAATGCAGGGACGGATCCACGGGGAGACAATTGGGGCGATAGCCCGCCTAAAACCAACGAAAGTTTATTTTATTTACCATGATTTTGTACAATTCGGAAAACAGTATTCGCAATTTAATTTGGAAAACGTATCCGTAATAAGACTTGACTACCAAATATTACTGAAATCGCCCCCCCTAACCTTACGGGCTGGATCCGCCCCTGTCATAACGCACATCTTTTTGAACGACCTTGTACTTAAACTACGTTTTTCGCAGGTCGACCTTGCCAATTCTTGCAACATCAACGCACCGACAGCTACGTTCACTCACAAAGCTCCATCTCTGAATTTCATGAACGTTGCAATTAGGAATGTAGAAGCTCATCCAGGACTGAAGTGGCAGTTTTTCGGTTCAGATACTGGGGTTTTCACTCGTTATCCAGCTGCACCTATATCACGTTGCAACACCACCTACGATAATCGGTTTCGGCCATGGTATGACATGTATTTGGCATTGCGCACTTGAAGGCGTACTGCAGAAGGCGTACAGGCCTGCATAGCTCAGAAAGCTCGCAGGGTAAAATTATTATCAACATATATTTACCGCGGGAAGCAAAAGCCTATTTTGTGTCGATGTAGAGATTTCTTTGTAGTATGGAAGAAATTCTGGAATGAAAATTAATTATTCGATGTCGAGCTTTTGTAACATTTCTTACAATTGAGGGCCGCTAGAAAAGCGACCCGTTTGTTGTGTAGGCCTGGCGTACTGTATTACATCAATAATCTTGCAAATTATTTCATAAAACCAAAAGTATCATCTACTTGTCTAAACTGTGAGCAGACTATGTCTAGTTGAGGCCGTTCATGAAAAACCTGTTATATTATGGAAGCGAGTATCCTTTTGCTAAATTGACATTTTAGGTCACTGTATTTGGATTTGCGCAGTTGTATTGCTAGAGTATATTGTACCAATATTCTTCCAAGTTATTCCCGTGAGTTATCCATTAATGTCCCATGTTCTGTTTGCAAAACAGAAAGTCGCCCAAGTTGTTTTCAACAGTAGCTCAGTTGAGGCTCATCAGTGAACAACTGTACTGTTATGAAACTGAGCATCCTTCGCATAAATCGACATATTAGGTCATTCCTTTAAAAACACCGTGCAGTTTCAAATGATGTGTAGTGGTACGTGAACAATACCAACAACGAAAATTTATTAAGCAGTTTACTGTTATGAATGGGGACCCGGATAGATTGATGATTTCGTCCCTTGTGGGAATTTTATGGAATACCACAAATTATCTTTATCGGACATTAGAATCGAAAATTACAAGACTGCAAAACTTGTCAGAGGATCATGTATTAACTTTTTCTGTTCTCAATCCAAAACTGCACTTGCGTCATGTGCAACGTTCTCAAATGATTTTCGTGGCTACAGCTTGACAGAGTGCTGATGTAGAGACGCGACAAATTACAGTAATCTCCCAGTTAAGTTCGCAACTTGAATCTGAGATGTGCGAACTATGTGGTAGGTGCGAACTCAGCAGTTGTGCTTTCAGCTGCATAAGCAAACAGATGTTGATCATTAGGGCTAACGTTTGGAGACTGACTAATGCTTTGACTGAAGCTAACTCTTTTTAGCAAGTCATATAGTTTCACGTACATTATGCTATTCACTTCACAAACAACGTTAGGCAAAGCTAAGCGTTTAATTGAGTCAGAGATTGGAATTACTCTCTGACTTGAGACAGCCAAATCATCCAACTGATCCAAGTTAACGAAACATCGTACAGAAGTACGGAGTGAGGCGGCTGTGAGAAAAGTGTGTGCGAAGCGGAAAGTTATGCTTAAACGTCCTGCTCTAATGTCTGAAGACACACATAAAAAAAGTTAGTGCGTCTGTCCGCAGATTTACCTACTGTAGTTGGATGGCAAGGTATTTCTTTGGATTGATAATATGCATCGAGCAAACTGCCCCTTCCACCTTCACCCACCATTTTGAGAGCAAATGAAATTGTTGAATAATTACATCAAACCGTGAACTTCAGCAACATAACGTTTCGTGTTGTTTAACAATTTTTATGACAAGTTTTCGCGTTTGATTTGCTGTAAATACCAATAAATTGGTGAAAAAGTTGAATCCAGATTTTTTCATTTTTTGTGCTAACTTAACTGGGATGCGAACTTAACTGGGATATTACTGTAATGCTCTCTTTAGCCTCACTTTATGCAGCGTGGATTTGCACCACGTGGCAGTGCAATATTAAATTATGTTTTTTTGCTCCCAGAGCGAAGCACAGCAGAAACGCATTTGAAAGCTGCTTACTTTCAACCTTGCAGCTTTCAATCTTTAGTACTTTTCATTCATTGGGATTCAAAACTGCGGATAATGTAAGATCAGATAAGTGATCTTCATTATATTACCTCCAGGCCCTTTAGAAATTCGATAACCATTTTTTCATTCTTGGTTTGCCAGTCTTAGCAAACAAAATATAGTTATTTTTAGTTTGTATAATAGCATTTTACACTTTCTGTCATTGAATTTATCTCAGCCAATACTCCTTTCCCGTGAAATGAGTACACCCAGTCCTTAATTTTGAATTGCTTGTTACGCACCGTTCTTACGTCAGATAACTGGGCAATATTTCACTTTTTTTCTGACCTCAGGAAATTTAACTCTCGATAATGACGATTTGATGTAAACCGTATTAGTTTCAAAAGTTTGGAAAATGACATTGCTAGTGCTGCACGAGAAAACTCCATCATGGCAAACCCACAGTACTGTAAATCTCGTGAGCATTTAGTGCTTGAGGACTCATCCCTTAGTATGATTCGCATTTAGTCTTCAAAACGAGGCCTGAATATGGCCGGAAACAGTGAAGAATCTCATCGCGATGTGATAGATCTGTTTTTTATGACCAAGTTGGTCGCTTGTTTGCATCAATGTTTTCAGGCGACCAGGAGCGTTTCAAAAGCGCTGGCATGCCGTATTTCGGTAGCTGCTTCAAATTAGAAGCACACAATTACTCCTTTATCCATCGGATAAGAAAATTGTATGTCAAATCCTATCCTAACGGAACAGGTATGTTCAAGCGAGTACACCGAAGCCAAAGGATGTCATTGTAATAGTTGACCGCTCTGGTTCAATGAAAGATTACGGCAAAATGGAAGCTGCAAAGGAAGCCGCAGTGACAGTGCTTTCCACACTTACTCCTGACGATCGGGTTTCTGTGATAGCTTTTTCAAATGAAGCCTACGCTCTCGGTTCCAAGCGATCTGAGGAAGCTGTCTCAACTACTTATTTCGTTGATGGGAATTTTGTGTAAGTGCGAAATCTGATATTGAATGGCAATTTTAACGTCTTTGGTGTAATTTGCGCGACCACCTTTCTTGTACGAGCTAAGCGATCATTTGACTTCGTTTTGTATTTACTCGGTTTGGCTTTCTTATATTGCCATCACAACAATTCAACTAAAATTATATCAGCAAATACCGAACGGTGGTTAGCGTGATTGCAGCCGGAAGCGAGCTAAGTTCGCTAAAACTGTGTTACGCGATCCATCCTTTCTATTGTGCGTGTGTGGTTCAGACGATGGAAGGAACGCAATGCAAATTTGCATCAGACTGCCAAATAACAATGCAGTATTCTGACCCCATTGATGAAGTAAATTCCTTATCCTTATGAGTTGTTTGTTGCTTTGCTTATTCCTTTTTGGACGAAGACAGGTTTCACGCACCTACACAAACATTTGTTAAAATTTGTTAACGGTGGAAGGATTTTTACTGTTTTAATAATCAGAGAAACCGAGGAAACACGCTGCTTCCAAACTGGAATGGCTGCTGCAACGCCTAAGAATGTCCGTCGTTTAACGAAAATCGTAAACACAATGGTGCCTTTCGGTGAAACGTTTTATGGCAAGGCTCTCACAATTGCATTCAAGTTTCTTCACGGCGCCTATGTGCGGGACATTTACAACACCCAAGACCAAACTGAGTAAGAGGTTCAGCAATGCTTCCTGTTTATATATTTATAGCAGTTCTCATGATCTAAAAACAGCGCTACAAAATGAGCGTTGTCCGCGTTGTTTGACGTTCAATTCTGCGAAGTTTGTTGTTCGCTTGTTTGAATACTTGAATTGTGATTCGTTCTTCTTGATGAGATTCTGCTGCTTTTACTTATATGGAGAAAGCTATGTAAACAGTCTTACTTTGCAAGCTTAAAAGTTCTTTTGAACCGAAGTTTTTGTGATGAGTATCATCACTGAAAGGAAGGAAACTGTGCTTGCCTCGAGGTCAGTTGCATGCTTCAAATACCGCGGACCAGCCTGCCGGAAATTTGCGATTGAAACTAATCCTGCTTATCTGGCGAAAAAATTAGTCACCAAGCATGAATTTGTAGTTTTGGTGCAGCAAAATTTTCACCCGTTGCTTCATTCTCTCTTGCGCTATTTATTTTTGTCAGTAATCTTTATTGAGATGGGATGGTAAGCACACCAAATCAAAGCAAAATGGAAGTAAACCGCGTTTACAATACTTTGAATTTGACTTAATTTTTTACTTTTTATTTCAACAACAAATCATCAATCTGATTTTTGATGTCGTCAACTGGAGGTTTTCGTGCCTCGTGGGTTAACAACGATTTCCAAAAAATGGTTATTAAGCGAGTGCACAGTTAAGTTAGCTATCCCAGCTAACCCAGTGGAATCGCCAGCTACTTGGAAAATACAAACCTGTACAGTCATGCACACTCGTCTCTGTACTCCAACTGCTCGTAGTTGCAGTTGCCTCGCAAACAACGTAAATTACGAATTGATCAAGACCATTTCGAAAAACAAGTCATGGATCTTAAATTAATCCTTTATCCCTCTAGTTTCTCTCACAACAATTTTCCGCTTTTGTTTTCCACAGAGGAAGAGTTGAGTCCGTGACGTCAGCGCGTGATCGCGTCATACTTTTTCTTTCGGACGGGGCTCCAACTGACGCGCCTGGTTCCGTCTTCAAGTTGATCCAACAAAGCAACCGGCAAATGCGGAACAGCGTGGTGCTCATGTGTTACGCGCTCGGCAACGGGACTTTCGGTTCGGCCTTAATGAGAATGGCGTCGCAGGATTTCAAGATGAGAAATTCTCCAACTCCTCGACAGCTCTCCGGCAACTGTGGCGAGCAGTGTGCTATCCCGAAACCAAACCCAGGCCTATACCGTCACGTCACTGACACAAGCCACCTGCGCTCTGCAATGGGCTCCTACTACACTTTTTTCTCAACGCACAAGCGACAGGACGCGGCAACTAACGTCGGATCAAATGTAGTGTGGAGTGTACCTTACTTCGATGCTAGCGGCTTAGGGATGGTGGTGACTGCTGCATCGTCTGTGCTTATTGATGGTAAGACTTCGAAGTATTCCTGAACCCGTTCAAAGCATATTGCGTTGTTGACCAATTTTCATTTGGTCATCAGTTTCTCTATTTTGATTTTTTGGTCTTGCGAAGTAATAAAATAATAGTGATAGTACTTTTGATACCTGACTAACAAGCATTAAACCGATTTTGTTTTCTAACGATGTTTATCACATAATGCTATTTTCGGATGATTCTCGTGCCAACAAACAGCCCTGTGCAAGTCGTGAAAATTAAGCCGATCCCGATATTTTACCGATTCCCACTGGCAAGTGTCTATGTTCTTTACGAGTTGCCTCAAACGATGTTGCTTTCTAACTACACGGAAAAACCCTTTGTTTCGTGGCAGGTGAGCTTGTGGGGGTG
>JGI24021J15306_10013397_pt1 | contig 10184 bp, 8 predicted proteins | sample Ectturendosymbi1_FD_15306 | JGI IMG/M metagenome (IMG submission 15306) | reverse complement strand
ATAATCTCCTTTGAGCAGGTAATAAAGTGTTTGTAAAATATCAAGCTCAAGGGGGGTTTTGACCCCCAACCTCCCATTAACAAAAAACAATTCAGTTCTTAAAAGTTATCGAGCACAACTAATGGGATGGCTGCACTTGATAATTGTTACACAGATCAATCATTTGTAGATTGATACAAGACAACGCAGGACGAAGGACATTCTTAACATTTTTCAGAAAAGATCAGTTTTTGGACTTCATGATCATGAATTTTGAGAATACCGCTTCATACAAATATCTTGTGCAAAAGTCTAAGAGTTTATGAATGGCTAGATCAGAAATGACAGAAAATAATTGTTTTGTTCTTATCCAAAAATGACATAGGCTAAATTCTCTTTCAAATATTCCAGTTGCAAATGTTTGTCGTTTAATAACTCCTCAAACTCATCCTGAGCATGGCAGGTGTGTGGCCTCCTAAAGTTTCAATTGTGTATGGTTTGTTGAAGCAACTTTCCCTGAATCAAATTCAAAAGTACTTCTGAAACTGGGTATGAAGCATTTAACGTTAGTTTGAAATAACTCGATGTGCTCTCAAAGCAGTAAGCATAGCCCCTGTAGACCTTGAGTCTAAACAGAACCATGTCTTCGTGTCGGAATGAATGCAATAAGGTCATTATCGGTCCGTACGTTGAAACAATCATGGTGTAACAACGCATAACAGTTGTGCCTGGTTTTTATTATCATTTGACAGCTCAGGCAGGCATGACAGTAAACAACTGACAGCGTAAAGTGCGATTTTGCTCATAAAATAATAATGCAGTAGAAATAGAATCACCACAGGCCTACTTTCAATTTTCATGTAATTTTACAAAAATTTTTACATCTGATTTGTCAAGCCAATTGGTTTCGCAACCACAAAATTACAGTTCGCGACCCCATTTCAGGCCGCAACCCATAGTTTGAGAAGCCTGCTCTACACCATAGGCCGATGTTTAACGGCATGAAGACAAGTTTTGCACAGCAGCAAAGTATTGTCGCAACATCCTCAACTAACCACATGAGGTATACCCATTGTAGGCACGTTTTTCGCAGTAAAGCTCACGAGAAACTCTTCTAGCTGATTTAACTGACATATAGAGCTTCCACAACAACAATCTGTTTGCGCAAAATCTACTAAAAACAATCAAACGTAGGATCCAAAACTGAAAATATTGCTTTTCATCGATGTTTTGCTGTCTCTGGCGGTCTGCGTTTTTGCGAGCTTTTTGTCAGTGGAAAATTGAACATCGAGCTTTTTGTCAGTGGAAAATTCTACCTTTTTTTTCTTTTTCATTTTTTTGTTATCACTTTCATAAAGACGGCCTACATCTCTCTCACGCCCAGTTGCACAATATTGTCGTGTTGTTACTCTACTGATAAGAGTCTAGGGTAGACATTTGCATTTCCGTTCGTTTCACGGTAAATTGTAAAGTTATGCCTCCGCGTAGTTTCGCAAATTTTTAGTTAATATTGAGTCGTCACAGAAAAGAGTTGCGCTGGGCCCCAAAAGCGCGGAGCCCTAGGCCATGGCCTCTTTGGCCTATGCGTAAATCCGTCACAGGGCAGGCACCGAGTTTGCTAGAAAACGTTTGGGAGGCAAGCTTTGTGTGATAATGCGTGTTATTCAGCATATCACACTTTTATAATATTCTTGGCTGCGTTTCGATAACTTCATCATTTTTACTCTACGACCTTTTGTAAAGGACCATGACCCAACTGCCCCAATGGGTGCGCCCATGCTGTTATGGGAGTTGCATAGAATACTGTGCTTGTACTTAAAAAAGATTAGTAGGTATTTGCGATTTTACTACGTACACTAAACGTTAGTATTGGGACGTCAAGAACCCTTGAAAAAGTAGACACAACAAACACAACATTTCAATCATTTTTCAAAAACAAAGAATACATTGAAAGCGGAATTTCTGAACATATATCTTCGAGATTCAAATATTTGGCCGCAACATAATGCATATCCAATTAATGAACATGTCTCTCAGATTCCATTGACCGGTACAATGACCGGAAAAGTGCGCCTCAATCACACCGTTGTTTGTCGTGTTATCGGGATAGTATTTAAATTTTGCCAAATGCACGTCACCTTGCATCAAAGGACATCACAAATGCTTTGTCGATATCTTGGCAGTGAAATTTATACAACTAGATCAATATGTGGGGACAAAAGTTATTGTGTCACTCTTTGTCCCAAAGTTGAAGAGGACATGTCCACCCGTCTCCCCTGAAACTCGGTCCTCAGTCCCGCATTGCTCGATTGCGTAGTACTTGTCATCATTTAGCTTGTGAACACCAAAGCGTGTGTGAAGACAATGAGGTTATCATCAATTACATGAAATAACAATTCAGGATTGCTCAAGAGACTTCCCGAAGACTTCCAACAACGTTCCAGAAGACGTGGTATGTAAGTATCCAAAATCTCTCATAGTTGAGCGCTCGACAGTCGACTTGTAGCTGCTTTTCGCAGGCATCATGTAGCTGTTTATCTCTGATCCAAGTTTGCATTTTTGTGATATTGTTTGGCCAAACGTCTGCTTTAGTTTTTGTTGTGCATTAATCTGTTATATCTGGGATTGCAAAAAATGAAAGGTACAATGCACAAAAAAGAGCTTACAGCTCTCCAATTGATAAAGACTCAGAAGAAAATGACTTTGATTAACTCAAGCCAAGAATGCGTGAGATTGAAAAAGAACTTGATGGAAGGGCGGCAGTACCTCATTGGTGCAGAGTCCGCCTCTCAATTGGATGTTTGAGTGTTCGATCCACAGCCACTGAGTGAATTCCCGTAGCGCTTCTTCGGCAAGAGCGTTTATCTCAATCGCCACGGAGCAATTCAGGCACAATTCAGGCTTTGGCCTGCCGCCAACTGCCATCACCAAGATATTGTGCAAGAATATTTTGGGAAGTGGAAGGTGGGGTACAGTCGACGCTTTTTTACATTTTCAACCACTGCTACTTTATTTCAAGTCCAAGCAAGCTCAAAAGTTGTCACAAAATAAAGCAACCTTATATACACAATACAATGCCAAAACATGAAAACAACGCTTTTCAGAAAACATTTCAAAACCAATTGAAAATGGTGTACTTTTCTGTCGAATCCGCCCCATGCCTGGGTCACATGCATTGCATGCATTGCATAATATTCACGTGATATCCCATTCAAAATAGGCACTTGCTGACTGCCTCTCCACTTTTTTCACATTTAATTACCCACTATCACTGCATGGCAAAACACATTTGCCTGATTACCAAACATTAAATTAAACCAATGCAGTATGCTGAAATTCATGCTTTACCATGCAAATATAATGTGCCTCTAAGCATATAATAAATCTAAAAATGCTCACAGATTAGAAATATTCTGTATTGCATTTCAAAGTAACCCCTCAAGCTTTACCTGGTTTAGACTGACCTAGTAGCAAGGTGTTATGAAGTGTTTTCAATGTAGCCTATAGGGCTTTGTGTATACAGGCGTATAAATAAAAATATAGCAGTAGCTTGTGTCGAAATACTTGTGCCCATCGCACAAAGAGTTAAAAAGTTAAACAGGACTTGTTTCAGGTGAGAGCTGAATTACGAATAGTTGAACAAGATTTTGCTCAGGTAAGAACAACGTATGATTCCCTTACTTGCTTTCAGTTTTGGTAATGTGCATTTTGCCTCATGACGCAAATGCTGCGCTGGGACTAATTTTCCATTAGAGCAACATGATTCGTTTTATGAAAAGTTGTAAATGTTTGATAATAAATATATGATTTACTTTACGTCAATGACTTTTCTAGAGGTTCATGCTTTCTGAGGTAGTTGCAATATCCCGCAAATACACACTAATTCATATTTGTGTCAGTGCTATGTGATACGCTGTGTTTATAGTTTTGTTACTTTTTGGTATAGCAGAAAAGGCTTCTCAAAATTTGATTTTTTTGTTGCCTTGAAGATTCAAACAGCAAAGCCGGAGATGTAATGGTCAAAAATACGGATCTCAATCAATTATGTTGACAGCAGTCCCGTCACCACGGGGGCGTTTGTGGGCTGAGCCTCCCCAAACAAAGCTCCAAGCCACCCCCCCAATTGAAATATGAAACAATAGAATTTAGTGGAATTTTTGTCAAATTTGAACTTCAAGCCCCCCTTGCACGAACGAAAAGTCCTCCTATTAACGACTTTCTGGCGACGGTTGTGGTTGACAGCAAACCTAAACAAGTTGTAACATATCATCACTAACACAAATATGTTCACCGTCGTGGAATCACGGGCTTACAAAACCGCTGGAGCTTACAAAACCGCTTACTAGGTAAGTAACGTACATGCATAGTTTTGAATCGTCTTAGCTGTTCAGGATTTAGCATTTGGACTACAGCAGCACCATCAAAGGATTTGGCATTTGTAACAGGGCAAGTTATTGGTCGGGGTTCGTCCGGTTCAAGACAACAAAGAAGGTCTGCGTTTGTATCGAACTGCAGCCTGCTTCCAAGTGACAATGATGGTGGGGCAGCTTGTTTTCATGAGCAAAAAATCGGTCCAGATCTTGTGTGACATATAGCTGGAAATGAGATTGCAGTCGTTCTATAATGCAGTGACCAGCATCTCCTGCTTCGAGAGGGTTTGGAAGATGGGCGACCAGACAATGCTCATGAAGTTTTGTGTAGTGTTTCTGTTATCGGCTTTGAACGTTGCATAAGTCTTTCATCCACAAACTTGCTGTTTTCTTCTTCTCCGAGGATTTCAGCCTTTCGCACTGTTTCTGCAACATTTGCATCCACGATGCCTCTGGTATACAAGACCAAGAGATCTTGGCCTTCCTCTATGAAAGGATTTCCCATCTCTTCCGTTACACTAGTTAGCAACTTGACGTCTTCCGTGAAGGCTGCTTGCACCCTTGATGTTGTTCATACTGGTCATGTTTAGCGATTTGCCTTAGTCATGTTTTGCGATTGTCTTGACGAGCTTCAGGATCTTCATCAACAGATGAACTCTCAGAACTTCTTGCTTTGTTGTAAAGATTAGCGAGACACTTTTGGCTGTACGTTGCCTCAAGTGCAATCATGTATCGATGCAAACTTTGTCAACAGCGCAGTATCTTGAAGTTCCATTCAACATCTCCACACCCTTGAATCAATGTCATACCTAGAATCCTGATGGAAATCTGCAGAGCCTGCCTGCCTATCGAAAAGGAAACATATTCTTATTGAAATCAAATCACTATTTGAATAAGATGATAGGACTGACGATGCGTAGTGTTACGTGAAATCGATTTCCTATTAAAAATATGTGATTGATTCCTGGCTTCTTTCACTTGTGAAGTGAAACTACTTGAATACAGATATACGCAAGTTTGAACCATCGCAAAAAGATGAAAGCAGAACCCAGTCGGCTGATTCCTCTAAAGTCTAAAGCCTACAGACAACGTAGACCTTTTTATTGTATATGAAACATTTGGTATGTATTTGGTCTATTTTTGTCGGAGGGTTTATTTCAGATCAAATTATTTGTTATATTGCAAAGCGTAAACAGAGAAACCATGAAACCAGTGGTTTTAAAGCTACGTATAAAAAATTAGTGATTTTGTTTAACATTGGTGAAAGCGTGCACTTTGGGTAAGCGGAAAGCGAGACTGTGGGAGAGCTGAGAAGTTCTAAAAAACTGAGCTTAACTCCAGGTATATGTTTTTAGTCAGCCAATGCACCCAATGGTTGGAAAGCTGCGCATGCGAGTGGCAGAAGATTTAGAGAAGAGTGACTCATAGAGTTTGCATGGCTTGCAAAGCATGATTCTGCTACTTACTGCTATGTATCCCTTGACAGCTATTATACATCATAGTAATGCGGTGGACTGCAAAAGAAATAAAAATGCAGTTGCAGGTGTTTCAAGGTTGAATTTCCCAGTGGTTGATAAATCTGTCACCGCTATATTTAGGAAAATAGAAATTGAGCTTGCGGCTGGTCTATGATGCAGTAACTAATGAAATTAAGTGAAATCATGAAACAGCATCGAAGAAGCAGGAAGAAATTTTAAGTTATTGTTACAGATAATTTTTGCATACATGTGATATATGTTGACTAGATTTGGTATATTCGTTGAAAGAAGATTTGGCAACAATGGATCCAGCTACAGTTGCAGGCGGACTTTTAAAGCAGTAAAGCAACTAGTTGCCGCAGTTAATCAGAAAGCTCTACAGGAGTTAAGCTATTGTCCTGTGCTTTATTAAGAAAGGGAAGTTGCTGTACGTGCTTAATACTTTCGCTCATCCGGTGGAGTCACCTTGATAGGTGACTATAGGCGACTAAAAGGCTGTTTATCTTAGGGCGTTAAAGTACGCAGGTTTTGCTGAGAAAATGTGTTAACATCAGGATTGAAGCCGCGGTTATGCGCTGCGCTGATAAAATGCAGCATTGGCTGGCTGAAACGTTGGCCGGCAGAGCGGAGTGTGTTTCTCATGCGATATTTTTCATATTCTGGCTGAATGCGCCTGCTGTGTGTGTGCTGATGTAACTGTCCGGCCTTGGTCGGGCAGACTACGTTTCTGGCAATGTTTTTGTTGGATATGCAAGCTGTCTTTGTGCTGTAGAATTTGTTTGTCTTAAGACTGACGTAGCCCAGCGCGTTTCTTGTTTATTGACATAAGCGCGACAAGAATTTCTTTTTCGCAAAACGATTAGGACTAGAGTTGTTGTGGTCAATTTTACCGGTCAGTTGTCTCAAGGTAGATCAATTATTATTGTTGGTGATTTTCTTCCTAGTCAGGCTTGCTAGTTGCATTTCCTCTTCGTTGAGTTTTTTTTGTTTGCATTTCGGTTTCCTGTCATTCGTTTTGAAAATTTTTGCTTGGCTGTTAACCGTCTTGGGAGCCGAATAATGCTGACTGCGGTCATACCAACTCCCGCCCACTACAAATCTTTTGTTTGTTCGAAATACTAATTGTTGAGTAAATGCGACAAAATCTTTGTTTTTTACGTTCATGTTTCTCAATTTGTTGTTAGCCTCATAATCTTATTTTATAGTTTGGAAATAGTCCAACTTAAGGTTTTCTGTTCATAATAGTTGTTATTTGTATAGTTGTTCGAATACTCTGCTGATGTTGTGATATCTGCATGTTGCAGTTATTTCCAGTTGCAGCTGTGCATTGGGCTCCGCGGCATGGTGTTCGGAGAGGATAACCAGTCGACAATTTACCCTAAATTAGGCGAAAGTTCTTGCAAAAAGGTCTTCAAAAAACAAAAGATCATACCATGGTCGACTAAGCACGATGAAATCATAAATACAACACCACTGTCCCCACCAGGGGGCGGCAGACTGTGCTCCTACGCCACTGCTGGGAACTATCACATATAGAACCTCAGATGACCACCTTGCCAACTGCTTTGAAAGAGCTTGTAGATGAATATCAGGCGCAAAGTTCGCATTAGTCGGAACCAGCTGTTTTTTGGTATTCATTGACATTTATTCTACAAATGCATTTCAATCGTTTTGTTTTGATCGAACTGGATTGGCCGTTTATTAGTTTCTGTAGGGCAGTGGTGCTCAAACGTTTTGGATCGTGGGCCAGATTTGTCTTTCAGAAACCCTACGTGGGCCTCAAGAATTAATAATCTCATTAAAACCTCTCTGAAAAATTCTCTTAACTGCTTAAAGTGTTAAGTTTTCTTTCTAATGAAAATTGCTTCGCTGGCCACTCAAGAGGGCCTTGCGAGTCACATGTGGCCAGCGGGCCACGGTTTGAGCACCACTGCTGTAGGGGAACAATTGTACGAAACTGATTGAAGACCACTCGTGTAGACCTATTCAGAAGTGTAGTGCTGAAAAAAGAAATGTGAAATCGCTTCTAAAATCTAGCCGTTTCCAACACCACATTTTCAAACCATCATTTAATAAAGTACACACTTTCATTACACTAGAAACGAAAACATCCACTGTGCTACCTCAAGCTGTAACCTTCTGCTTGATGTGTTGCGACGGAGAGTATATTGAACACAGGCGCAATACATCACACAATGTGCGGAATACACAAATGCCATNCATAATAACTTAAACAGTAATTACACAATTATGCTTGGGTGCTACACAAGATAGGTATTATGTCAAAAGCATTGGTTGGCGTTCCCACGCGTTTCCGACCCACAACGCCTCGCACTTATCACGATTTTTCTCGAATCGCACAGAATCATCTGCAGGTGTGCGACGCTGCATCATGTTAAAGCAGGGGCACCAAAGTTTTTGAAACTGAGAGCTACTTCTTGGTACAGATTCATGCGAAGGGCTACCAGTTATTTGCTCAATATGTCTTCAATTATGTTATCATTCATAAAAATTAACGATATTCATGTGAAGACATTGAACATGTTTATGCTACTGTCAGAACAAGCTCGTGGGCGACCCACGAAGTCAATGCGGGCGACTTGGTGCCCGCGGGCACAATGTTGGTGAACCCTGTGTTAAAGGATACATATTTGTTTGTACAAGATAAATCCAAGAGTTCATTAAAACTAAATGTTCATTTGTTTAAAAACACACAAGATCATTGTTCCGATTTTTGCAATGTAGTATTTACACATACCATTTGACTAACCGAACACTTTATGGTATTTACATTTCCAGAACCACGAGAAAAACAGAAAAGAGAATAAGGTTCATTGGCGTTGATTGTTTAGAAGCTGCATTTGCGGTTATGGTCATGATTGTAGTTGTATTTGCATTCATCGTCCTGCTATCACTCGTGGCGCTGGTTTCTGGTCATAATAAAATAATGTTTAAAATAGAGGAAAATCAACGTCAATTATTTAAAATTGCAAAAAATAATGGACAAAATCTTCATTTTTTACGTTCAACAAAGTTTGCTAAAACGTTTCTTCAACAATTTTCTCTACATCAAACGACATGCAGATCAAAGGCACATATGCAAATTTTTTTATGTTACGGATGAAGCAAACCAATCATTGATTTCGATGCTATTCGTTGTCTGCCGAAGATTGCTTATTGACTTAAAAGTCAATTTCTTCGTGTGTGTTACGTCTCTAAACTATTTTGCGAAATATTTTAATTGGCTTGCAATTGTATTTTCTATTTCGAAAGAAAACTATTTTTGTAATACTGTAACTATGAAAAATTGTAGGTTTTTAAGACTGTCAACGGACAAGATCCATTTGTTAATGTTGAACAGCAGTCATAAATTTGCGTTGAGATTAATCGCGAGAANTCTTATTGCTCTCAGCTCCATAATGCAACAAACATGAAATTAAAAATCTCTTTTCGGATGTTCATGGTTTCAAAGTCATTATGGATTTCCCGAAACCTGAAATTGGCCGAAAAAAGCAACTACGCGGGAAAAGAAAATCTGTATTTATGCTACACCAAACAAATTTCATTGAAATAATTTTTTTCATGAGGAATCTATGCTATTCGCAATATCCTGTCATACCTTTTGGAGTGTGTGAAAATTGCAAATGCAACGAATCAGCAAAGTTTTTCAATGTCTTTTGTTGCCCAGCTTCAAACACAAATGTACACACACCCATACACCCATTAAAAACTCTAGGTTGGCTCCAAGCTTTCAGGGAATCAGATAAATTGTCTCTGCTTTAATAACTTTGTGATGATTGGGGTTCGCACATATCTGTTTCAATGAAAAATTCTGCGCAAATGCGACATATCCGAGTCTCTCAGCGAAACTTTCGATGAAAAAAGGAATTTTTACCAAAAATATTTACCCAAAATTCCTCTTTTTATGAAACAAAACATGCTCACTTTATCATACCAACGCATGCTTAAAAATTAAAAATGTGTTTTGTTTTAGATTACTCGTACATACAATAGTATTCATTTTCTAGGAAAAATTATACTTTTCCGTACCAACACTTCTTGTCGCAGTCGTTGCTTCGAACCCAGATGTATTTGCTGAAAACAAATAGCAACAATAAATACATCTACTTTTCTTCAATGNCGTGTTAAGCATTCAATGAAGTTTGGCTCATTTGACTTTTGCGATAGTAAAAGCAAATGCAAAGGCTTGTTCTCAACTCCACGGTAGGTTCAAAAAAGCACAAGCAGGAAAGACTTTTNAATCACAAAAATACCAAAGAAAAACTGCAAAAGGTGTACATACGCAACAAAAACCGCCTTGAGCTTTTCAGCCGGCTGTTTGAGGAATCTCCTGCCT
>JGI24021J15306_10013396_pt1 | contig 10184 bp, 6 predicted proteins | sample Ectturendosymbi1_FD_15306 | JGI IMG/M metagenome (IMG submission 15306) | reverse complement strand
TTAATAAATTAAAAGAGCCAAAACAGAACTAAACATCATAATTGTGATTATAAAATTTTGTTTGGTGTTCCCCAAAATTTTTTTATTGCATAAAGTGGTTCCTGATGCAAAAAAGGTTGAAAAACACTGGTCTAACATTTGTTAAATAGTTGCTTTACTGCAGATTGGACAACCACAGTTTAACCGTTCCTTCGTCAAGAACGCGTGGAAAATCACTGCTTATCATAAGAGTCGACATAACCATCATTAAAAAGCGATGAAGAGTGATAGATTCAGATGTAGCGACTCACCACGTTACACTTTCGTAAATGCTATGTTACGCGTGGTCATGGTATGCTGGTTAACGAACAATCCCACACCTTACAATGCAACGAAAAAAGGAAAATTAGTAAATGCCACGTGACAAAACCCACGGCAGAACAGACGCCGGAAGGGTATTTCCAGCTCTCACTTAAAGGCATACTACCGCCATCACAAAAACTTCAACGCAAATACGCTGAACTTTTCACTTATGCTGCATATATAATATGCAGCTGCCTCGATTTACAGATGCAAACTAAAACCACTTGACACAACATGTTGGGGACTACTAGAACTGCACACATGTCAGGATTGATTCAATAAAGAATATCTGATAAGCATTGACGACCCGGCGGCACAGTATGGCTGAATGCCTCACTGAGGAATTTGAGACACTGGAAAAAAAATGACGACACGAAGAAACTTCTGTCGAGGATACCGGGCCAATCTTTTTGAGGATACGCATTCATTCTATGTACGACTTTCGATACAGAAAAACAGTTAACTGAAAACCACCGCAAAGGTCGATCTCAGTGGTTCTTAACCTTTTTGCGGTGCGGCACACTACAAAAATCTAAAACATTTTTGCGGCACAAATTCACGCAGTTAATACAGTAAATATGTTTCAAATACTGGCGGCACACAGGTTGAGAAACATTGGTCTATCTAGTTTAGGCGTCGGCAACCTTTCTTAACAAGAGCCATTCTGCTTCATCTTCCAGCATGTAAGACAGGTGAGGAGCCACAAAACTTTGACAACGTTTCATTTTACATTCAACTTCATAGGGGCGTAAGCTAAACTGTAATCAACTCAATTCTAATAATAATCAAATGCAAAATTAAATACGAAGTTTTGTCAAATCCAGACAGCCACTTTAGAGGAGCTGAAGAGCCGCATGCCGCTCCAGAACTGCAAGTTGCCGACCTCTGATCTAGTGAAATACGAGTGATGCGTGTAACTGGTATTTATAGCCGACTCACTAAATACTGGTTAGCAAATGAGATGAACTTCTGACGTCTGGCGAACTGTCAAGACAACACAGAAATAAAGTCGAAAATTCGCACTTGAAACGGAAACTTCTGATGGAAACCGTCGAACGCGACCGCATCCTGACAAACGCTGACAGTCATAACCGCATTGATTAGTGTTTTAAATCGCCTGCTCACTTGTGATCCTTATCAACTTTGTGCAACACCGTCCTAGTGAACTCCGATGTAACCTGGTGCTCTATATATTTTTCTCTATTTTGCGCAAGCTTGATATTTCCAAATGGTTCATATAAAAATAGAGGGCCAAAATTTAAGGAAAATACCTTCAAGGATAATGGAACCGCATTTTGGCAGCTGTATATACTACGAAAAAGCATATAAATTTGTAAAATGTGTATCTTTCTAGCGTTGATGGTTATTATGCGTAAGAGTCTCACGGTCTTCGCGTCAAAGTCTGCTATAAAGGAAATTAGCCTAAGTGATGTGTTACTGACGCATTCCACTGATAGCATGCGTGGGAATGTCTGTGAAGTTTGCTTTAACACAACTCTGCATATAATTGACAAAGAGTTAGAACTAGTAGATCGTAAATAACACGACGGTAACCATACACAAGACTCGTTAGTGTCGTGTTATTTACCAGCTACTAGTTTTAACTCGATGCAATATTGTATATTCTAGGTTGTATATTTGTACATTCTAGGTCGTTGAACCTTCAGTAAGCTCAAAGACTAACCAAATTTTCACAACAAAACCAACCAAAGTCCATCAAAATATTAGACTTAATTTCTATGTCCTCTTTATAGTTGTGTTGCCAGGTTGTTTCATGGCCAAGAAGTGAATGTAACTTTATATTTTGATTACTTTCTGCAATTAATTCTAGAGCATAACTGTTTCTTACCTGAAGTGGTCATAAATAAAGCCAACAGGAAAAGTAGTTCCATTGCTTTTGGTCTCAGAGTTACAGATGCAAAATCACTTCCTCGTAGTTGATTTACAGTACAGAATTAACATATATAAACACCAGTGCTAAGCCAATTCATTAAGGTCTTAAAAGTAGCATGTGATTCCAAACCTATTGAAAAACACCTGTCAAGCAAAGGGTATAAAGTGTAATAAGTATCATCAACCTGAGGCACAGACAGAGATAAAGTCATCAAAAACCAATGTGACAAGCAAACATGGAAGTTTGTTCATGAACAGTTAACAAATCCGGAAAGTGTCAATTGTGCACAGTTCCATTCTGCATTTTGAAATGTATTGCAGGCCATTTCAGTCTGAGCTTCATACAATACATTGCAATGTGAACTGTAGACACGACACTGTCTATCAAAAGAAATCCTTTCCCAGCAAAGAATCAGACACTAAAGATCTTACAGAGTATATATTTCACATACAAAGTAGGCATCATCAGCTCTTATTCAAATAGAATGTGTAGGCACGACTGTTCAGTTTGTGTAACTGCAGTAAACATTTAGAACCAACATTCTATGCATCCAAATTGACTACACAATAGCGACAAGAAAGTTATAGTTGAAGAACATGAACACAATTTTTAATTCCTTTAAAAAGGCAAAAATTAGCTGAAAATAACACGTGAAAAACTTCCAAAAATTAAGATTTGAGATCAAAAAGCAATGTGAAAGACAGCTTACTGTGAGAAATCAATGCCATGCCAGAATAGGACCAGAACAATGATGTAACTATAGAAAAATCTGCATGTAAAATGACCTACTGAGACTGCAGGCCTACAGACGAAGTTTCCTTACAACTCTTCCTGCTGTACATTTAATCAAACAAGGATGAGCTTTATATCAGTTTTGAAATCAATTTCTAAGCCTAGGTGAAGAAGATGATATCATGATAAGAATACACACACCAACATTAAATCAATCTTTTTAAAGTTTTACATTATTTAAGAACGTACAGTATAATTTATATGCATACTGGGCATTGCATGCTTGCTAGTTTCCATTTTATACATTAAACAGTGCATCTATAGGCTAACAGAATTCATTTCATGCCATAGACGCACTGCATCATTGAATATTCATGGAAATTAAAGCCCAGTTCTTGTGTTCCTTTTCAACACTCAATTCAATTGCTACCATGTCAATTTTATTCAGTTTTCAAAAGACTATCGCAATTTAGCAAAAATCTTAAAAACATGCCTTCCCTTGTATCTAAAAATCTTTAGAAAAGAAGATAAGAGGTAAATCACATGCCATTCAGCTTCCACAAAATCATAAAAATACCAAAATTCCAAGAACAACTGTTGATATCCAAACTTTAATCAGGCTCTACTGGTGGTAAAACATAAAAACATGTTAAAAACTAGCTAACATTTCAATAGTTGATGCAACTATCTTCATCAGGGTGATAACGAAATGCTGTGAAAACTGTTGATATCTTTTTATGCAATGCAGCACTGTCATATCATGCCTAACAAATAAGTGCATTAAACTTGCTTAAGAACTTAAAATTAAATGTATTCAGAAGCCTACTTTAAAACTTATTCATTAGGTATATAAATGTGTGCTTTATAACTTAGTAAAGATTATTACAGTTGCTGATTGAACCAAGCAATCATCTGTGTCTCCATGCCATGAGTTTGGCATGTCACACTCTTATTCATTTTTTATCATGGAACAAACAAACCTCATCTTGCCTTATGAAACAAACAGCAATTTGATGCACTTGCTTAACCCATGCTATCATCAGCAATGCTTGGCATAGCACAGGCTTGAGTTAAGGCAGTTAGCTTGATCGAAGATGCAGGCATCTAACTCAAGCGGACTTGTTAACAACTCTAGCATGTTTCAAAGATACTTTTTTCAAACCGCACGTACATGATGTACTTGATGGAGGGTATTAATCTTTAGAATTAGCCTACAGTTGGTACGTTAGCCTAGGTGGATTCAATGAATGTCATGTGAAAAACGATTATTGTGATATGTTGTCACAGTTGTGAATTGGTCTGAACTACTGTAGTAAGAAACTGATTTGATTTATGCCGTTTTTACGGACGTGATCTGTTTCTGACTGACTAGTTTGTAGTTTGAAATGGTAATGTGCAGCACAATGCATTTTCAGGAGCACGACCCACACACAATACGAGATACGAGATTGACTTCCATAGCTAGCTTGCAGGCAACAAATCGGCGGTAATCTGAACGAAGTCGAAAAGTTGGAGAAAGCATTCAGTGGTAACCGGCAGACAATGCAGGAACTCTTCCACATGAAACCGTTGCATTCCTCTATATGCCGCCATCACATCCCTATTGTTTTGGATCCCTGGAATAAGTAAACTACAAAAAAACATACGTTGGGCGGGCTTACCGGATATTAAAAACCAACAAGGAAGAGAATTTGACGAAACAAGTTGGGTTCGTAGGCTATATGCATATGTACAGAAAGCAAAAATATAGAAAAATTAATGACTAGAAAGGTGGCGAAAATTAACAGAAAAGCAGGACTCCTAATCGGCAATGAAAAATAAGACCCATTAAGGGAAGTGCGGGACCCATAGAACACGCGGAAAGAAGAAACATTTAAATTACTCCCCAGCTGCTGACCATATTCTCTTGGTATGTGTTTGTGAATATTGTATTTATGAACAACAGTGTTGTCCGTCAAGAGGAAGAATCTGTGTCGATCTGAAAAAAACTTAAGCACTTTTTTCGTTTTTGACGCATCAAAGTATAATATTTTGCAATCGTTTAGCGATTATTTTGTCTGTCATAATTTCAATGTACAAGGTTCCAAACGTTTCCCAAGAAAGGTTGGGAGTTTAAAAAATATCTCAGATAAAATGGGGATGATAGATTTAGGATGCAGTGTAAAATCGTGCACTTTTTCAAAAACGGGTGTCGATGGGACCCATGGAACACAGGTATTCCATTGGTCCCTCAATTCGTAATTCCTTGATTTTGCAAAAGTTTATTGCACAAAAGAAAGTCCAACAGAAGTTTATTAATTGCGAACAACCTAAATAAAATGTTTTATGATGTCAAAAATCCAATACATTAAACTTGACAAGTAGCAAACAGTAGATATTACACTGGTCACTCTACATCTTTACAGCCGGTCAAAAACCTAAAACGTTTACACAGAGTAATGGGGAGACGATTTCAAGGAAGACTGTGGTCGCTATTTAGATAACCAATTTTCACTTTTTAACGTTTTAGCTTTAAGTTAAAGTTAACATAAAGCATATTTTGTGCAAGTGTCTGTGTTACCAGAGAAGAGGAATGTGCTCCAAGGGGCCATTCTTATCAAAATTAATGTACTTACTGAACAAAAAGAAAGCGTGTGTATTTGCATTAAATGTGCTAAAAGTTGAGGACAACAACATTCAAAATTAATGGAAGTGGAAACAAATAGCAGTACAGAATTAGCTGAGAGAATTTCGAAAGCAACGTGGGGTCTCAGCCTCAGGAAAGTAGAATCAAGAAGCTTAACACGACCTATAGCTTTTAATCCTCACAATTTAAAATTTTTTTAACAATTTGAAAACCTGTACTGTACGATCGCCTTGCAGTTTCATTGGAAAAAATCTGGAATTTGGATGAAACTGGGGCAAACACTGCAGGTAGTTTCTACGTGCATTGAACATAAATGTATTGTAATAAAGCCTAAACATTGGTTCCGGAAGCAGACAATCTAAAAATATGTAAACTTTTGTTTCGTTTTTGTGGTGTTTTTACAGAAGTTTTAATAGAAATTGTGAGTTTATCTTCTTAGTTTACACATAAAATATGACACATAAAATATGAAAAGTATAAAGTTTTCGAATGATGCGAGTAAAATTTTGTTTAAACGTAGCGAAATAGCATTGGCAAAGCACTCAAATAATTCACATTTTTCACATTTGTACGTTAATCTTATATGTATATAGCAAAAAAAGGTTGGCTGATACGAACTGATTTTTGCTGATAAGTTATTTCTGACAACGAAAGGACAAAAAATTTGGCAAGCATCATCGAGATAATTGTTGTTTATTATTTACTACAAGGAATTGTTCCATCGGTCCGTATGGAGTGTTCCGAAGGTCCCACCGGGATGGGACCCACGGAAAAAAATTGAAAAAATTTCAAACTAAAAACAAACATATAAAACATTCATTGATTTTTATAAAACTTGAAAGAACAATTTTGGTCCATAAACCTTGAACTGAACAAAATTTCAGCAACTTTCGCTGGATAATCTAGGTTATACGCCCATTTGAAAAAATCCGTTCCATGGGTCCCACACCTCCCCTACAGTTTGTGAGTATTGCATTGTGATTTTCAAGATACTTCATTATCTTTATATCTTTAAATAAGCACGAAACACAATCTCCAATCATATTGAAATTTTTGCAAGCAAATTTGAGGGTTGGAAACCATAGGCGCAGCCAGGGGGGACCAAAGGGGCCACGCCCCCCAAATTTTTAGAAAATGTAGTTTTTTTTGCTTTGAGAAGCGTTTTTCTAAACAAAATAATGTTATTCGCCTACAATCAAATACTTTTGCCCCCAAAATTTTTTGGCCACCCAAATTTTTGGGCTGGCTACGACACTGGTGGAAACAGGAAAGGGCGGCACTTTTATGGTCGGCCCTAGGCGGCACTTAGCCTTGCTACGGCACTAGTTATGCATACAATCTTAATTATGCAAAATATGTCCAACACATTTTCAGGGGGCGAATCCCCCCTGCTTCCCCTTGGTTACGGATCTCCATTGTATATACATTCTCGGTTTTCACTACTGTTGCCAAATAACGCTGTCGCTAGTTACAAACCATATGCATACTGTTTAAAATTCGCTGAGGATCTTGGCGTGTTGTTATGTCATTCTATCAAACATATATACAAGATTTGAACTTTCAGAGACCGAGATTGCCAAAAAATCAAGGCAAGACTCGAGTTCGAAAGCTGCATCGTTGTGACAGAGACTGAAAACCTACATTTTCCGTTAGAACAAACACTCAACTCATTTTAGCGCTAGGAAAAAACTATAGTGATTTTTGGTTTGTTGGCGAACAAGAGTAAACCTAGAAAAACCCATACTTTTCCTTTCGTGTCGTCCTCCAACCATTTTTCGATAGAAGAACTGCGGTACCCTCCTGCATATGGCAAGAAACATCGGTACATGTACTGTAGGCTACTATTTGGGGAGTTTCTTAACAAACTAAAATATACACTATTCTGGAGCAAGTCACTTAGTCATCTTTAAAGGGCATTTTCAACTTCATTTTTGGCCCTAAGCCACCAACCACACCTGTACAAAAATGTCAAGAACGCATTGAATCAGGGGCTTTACGTAGCAATCGGCTCTCCAAACTGTGCTTGAGAGTTGAGATCAGGGTCGTCGCCAACGGGGGGGGCCAGTGGTGCCCGGCCCCCCCATTTCACGTTTGGCCCACCGGTTGCTGCATACATCCAATACTGTATTTTTAAAATGTGGTCCCCCCTTCTCATTTTTGGCCCCTCCTTCTCGTTTTTGGCCCCTCCTGCTGCTACATCCTGGCGACGGGCTTGGTTGAGGTGTAACATTTTATGTTAATCTCTAGGTACACAAGTTAATATTTATTATCTCGAGACTATATATAATAACTTGTGCACGTTCAAGGGCGTCGGAAGGATTTTTTCCAGGGGGTGACCAAAAGAATTTCTCCAGGGGGGGCAACGGTGGTGAAATTTAAGTTTACCAACTCCGAAACTAAGACAAAAACTTTTTTCCACTGAAAAATTAATAGCAAATTATAAAATTTCAAAATCCTGGGGGCCACGGCCTGTAATGTTTTCCGGTTCATCTATTGGCTGTTTCCTTTACATTTCTTTTACAATTTCTGTTCTGTTTGACAGCAGTTTACCAATGAATAATTGACAAGGAATCATCTGGAACTCCAGTACAAATGTTGTACGTCAAAGTGGTAGGCTACTTTGCAGCGTAAGGAAAACTATTGTTTCTTGCATGTTTTTTACACAAGGTAAGCCTTGCCAGCTACACAAATTTTAGGAAACGTTTTCCACAGATCATAGTGCCAGTGGCGTAGCGAGGCTGAGTGCCGCTAGGAGCCGACCATAAAACTGCCGCCCTTTTCACCCCTAAAATTTGCTTGCAAGAACTTAAAATGAAAGAACACCATGTTCCGTAGATTATATTTGAATAAGAGCTGATGATGCCCACTTCGTTGGGGAAATATATAGCCTACTCTGTAAGATCTCAGTGTCTGACTCTTTGATGAGAAAGGATTTTTTTCCATAGACAATGTTCCGTGCCTGTTTGAAGATATAAGGATTAATAAAGCATCGTGAAGAACACAATCAAACACTCACAAACAGAAATGGGTCTTGTTTTTCATTGTCGATTATGTGTCTTGCTTTTTTTGCTTGTCGCCACCGCCCTCATCATTGCTTTTCCTATTTTTTCTACTTTCTTTACATATGCGTATATAGGTCCGGCACGTTTCGTCAAATGTTCTTCTCTTTCGGTGTTTAGTCTCCGCTAAGCTCACCACTTGTCGTTTCCTCACTCCAGGAGATTAAACAAAAAGTTAAGGGTTGGGATGGCGGCATACCTACTTCACAGATGTAAGCATTTATGTAGGCTATGTTAATATTTCGTGTAGCCTAGTATCCCCATCTTTAACTAAAAAGTATGTATACTACATACAGCAAACTATAATAATAAATTTGATTATATGGTCTCAGTGATGCAAAGAATGTTTCATTGTTTCCTTAACGTTTCAGTAGTGGTTTAATCAGGGGCGCCGGAACGGCGGTAGGGCAGAAGGCAGTAAAAAAGTTGAGGGCGATGCGAACTTATAAAAAACAAAAAATCGTTACGATTATGCTTGTTTCTGTTTAGCAACGATGTTGACCTCAAAACTAATACTGTGCTAGAAATTATAGAAAACCATTTTGAAGTGTCTGGGTGCGCGAACAGTTGCAATAAATTATTTTCAATTCGATCTTGTTAACCACGTAATTACGTATGATACTTTTATAAAAAGGCACCTCCGTCCCAGTCCCGTCACTGTGGAGGGCTTAGCCCCATAGGCGTAGACAGGGGGGTGCAAAGAGGCAATAGATCCCCAAAATTTTTAGAACATAGTCATTTTGTGCTTTGAGAGGCGTTTTTCCAAACAAAATAGTGTTATTCGCCTAAACTCAAACATTTTGGCCCGCACCAAATTTTTGGGCTGGCTACGCCACTGCTTAGCCCCCAAGTAAGAACCCCAAATTGAACTATGAAACACTATAAATCAGTTGAGTGTGTCAAATTTTAGAATGTCAAGCCCCCCTGCACAAACGTAAATCGCCTATTGAAGACTTTCTGGCGACGGTTCTGCTCCGTCCCCGTTGCCCCGTTTATGAAAGGGCAGTGGGGAAATGTCCCCGTCGTGCACCAGCTCTCCGGGATCTCTGGGTTTAATTATCTTAAAATATATAAAAAAGATTCAAACATTAACTCTGTAGGCACTCTATAGGTGCCGGACCAAAACCGGCTCTGGTTAAGCACTGGCTTGCAACCTTCATCGTGTCGTGCAAACTTGGTCTAACTATTGGGCTTCATCAAATTACACGTGCATAGTGTTACTACTTGCCTTCTTTCGCTACCAACATTGGTCTATATCGAAAACTGTATTACCAAACCTGCCAGGTGGCACATAAGCATTTTAATGTTCAGCAGTGATTACAACGTCTTACGTTCTACGGTAATTGCCTTGAACACCTTTATTGAGTAGGCCTACAGCCATTGCCAAGTTGTACAAGTTACAACCGTTTTGATTACGCCCCTTTCAATGAAAGTGTAGTGGTCACACAAGTGCCACTACATGGAATTCGGCTAAGTCAGAGGGAACTGCATCAGATGAATGTGCCTGATGTGAAAGTCGAAACTCAAAATG
>JGI24021J15306_10013392_pt1 | contig 10185 bp, 5 predicted proteins | sample Ectturendosymbi1_FD_15306 | JGI IMG/M metagenome (IMG submission 15306) | reverse complement strand
CTTTTTACTGCAATTCATAATAATAGGCCAATAGCGTATGGGGGGCCCCACGTGAAATTTCGGGGGGGCCTCACTTACCCTTGCCACGGCACTGGGTGCATGGCCCCTTTGCCTCCCCTAACTACGTCTATGATTGGAAGTAATCTCTAAGATGAGCCAGACAATCCTCCAAGCAAACGAAGCATCGCACGGCAGTACAAAGTTAGTGAGGCTACTGTTAGAAAAGTCAGGGCGAAGCGAGAAGTTTTTCATAAACGTTCTGCTCTGATGTCTGAAGAGACGAAAAAGAACAAATTTAGAGCGTCTGTCCGGAGGTTTACAGAGATAGAAGATAAGTTATACCTTTAAGGCGGGTGATTTTGAACGCAAAAGAGAGCATAACATGCATCAGCTGACCATTCCTGACTTGTTTAAATCGTGAACTTTAGCAACATATTGTTGCTGTTTAACTCTTTTCATGACAAGTTGTGTTGCCATGTTTGACTCACTGCAAATACTAATGAATTAGTAAAAAAACTGAATGCAGATTTTTTGATTATTTTTTGCGAAGGGATGCGAACTTAAACGGGTGCGAACTTAACCGGGAGATTACTGTACATTTTTTTTGATTAACAGGAGTTTTAATGCCAGTTTTTTCGTGCTTTTTTTAGAACTCTTCAGTTATCTGTTGCAGAATTGATCTTAACATCAAATTTTAGCTCTGGCTGAGGTAGGAAAATTTTGAAGTTAGTTTTGTGAATGCAGTGTGTAATCTGCATCCAACCTTGGTGGCGGTTTGTGTAATATGGACCAGTGGTACAAATGACAATACTTGTATAAAGTACTTGGAAAGTGTTTTATAGGCTATCAATTCTTTGTTCAAACAACTAACAAGCTAGGCAACTATAAAATAGATTTGGCAGAGATTTCAGGCCATTCGGACAAGCTTAATTTGTTCAGATGTTAACTAAAATTTTTTTGTTTGTCAATGATTGCGTTTTCAGTTGATTGAATCACTGCTGCGGAAAAAGTGGCAGCCCGAAACATGCATGTACAGTAAATGTCTATTACAGAAATGTTGAAAACGTTCGTTGTTTCTTTCCAGATTAGTGGCAGGCTATTCGTAATTACTACCATGATAAGACTAGGAACCAGAAAACGACCATTCCGTTATAAATGAATTCAACTGTGCGGAACAGATTTGCAAGAGGTTTCAGGCCCCGTTCTGATTAAAGTAAAAAGTTGGTTTCAAGGCAAATTGTTTATTTTTTAGGAAAAATTTTTTCCGTCCCCCAGTAAAATGCCTTCCCGTACGCCTATATGGATAAAACGAATGAAATATGTTGAAACCAGAAAATTTGTGTGAACTATTGAGACAAAAAGGAAAGAAATCAATACTAAATTCAGGACAAGATTTGCTTGTACAAGAAATTTGGATCCAGTCTTAATGCATGCTGGAGCTTTACACATAACAGAAAAAGCACAAATTGTTGAATTGCATGTTGACGTTATAAATTTGCAGTGTAGTGTTTGCAGTGCAGAAAGCAGTTTTGGGTAAAGCTGGCTTGCCTTTGCAGTCTTACCTCCGTTATTGATGAGAGTTAATCAAATCAGTGTAAGTTCATTATTGGTCGCAGTGATTCTTGGCTTCTACGAGCAGCTAGTGACTCGGAAAAAATAGGATCCATAATCCATTTCAGGTTTTCGGATTTAACCCCTGAATTTGTTATAATCTAGTGGTTACAGGCTTGTCGTTTTGCTACTAATGGTACGATAAAAAGAACGGTTATATAGTATTAAAATCGCTCTCACAGACAGGAGTCCACATAAAAAGAACCGATTGAAGATACACCACTGGTTGGGTTTAGGAGTTACGCGGATTAACTTATAAAGCAACTAACTGGCAATCTTTTCTACCAAGTGAAACACGGTCAGGGCAACGAGAATTCACTAATGTGCTCTGTCAATTCAGTTTAAGCACTTGCGAGCACTCAAAAGAGAAAGCCAGCGAAAATCCACACTAAATCTTTTCAAAGATAGCTTTTTACACTCTTGTAAATATTTGCCTAAAGTTCCTCTCAAAAACCAGTCTATTCTTTATTTTTGCCACATTCTTGCTGCGAGTGGAGTCCAGCAACTCAGTTACGAATATTGTTTATTATTTCTCGTTCTACCCCGTGTTTGCGCAAATCACATGCTGTTGCAAAGCAAAACGCGGAAGACGCCAATGTAAGAGAAAGTTTTCCTAAACTGATTGGTCCGCGGACGGCCACTTACCAATGAGCTTGCTTCTTGCCAAGTGAAATCGATTTCCTATCAAAAATATTTGCTGATGGATTCAAATCGGTCGCCTTTGTGGAGACAGGTTTTCTGCACAATTTGTCAAAAGAAAACAGCCATAATCACATATTCTGATTGTGAATTTTAAGATGGCGCAAATGTTCAGCTTTATTTTTGTCATAATTTCACTGGCTCCTTATGCAGGCGTCACGGATCCAATGGTCAGCGGATCCCAGTTAGGGAAACCCTGCGCTAGAGAATGCCTTCAACAGCCGCACGACTTGAAAGCTTCAAGCTGTTGTTAACTAGTGTTCTTTTCTATTGTGACAAAAAATGTGTTTTATAAGTTAGATTAGTTGACAGCCAACCGAAGACAACAAATAATAATGCGAACGTAGACATTTTTGGCAGCATGTGTCGCTAAGGTCGTTTTTGATGTCAGCATTCCACTCTTTGCTCGATACCTACGCTACACACAAACAAACAGTGGTAACGTTGAAAATACACAACTCCGGTTTGGATCGCCCCGTCACCGCCCATTTTTGGCCCTTTGTCAACCTTGTTTGTGTTTCGACCGATACTTCGGGAACCCCTGAACAAGATCAACTAACCCACCGTTGCGTTAAGCTACGTCGACAAGTATTTCTTAACTTTACCGCAGAGCCGTACATGATGAGAATCGATCGGGGCTTCGTTTCCGCAAACACAAACCATTTCACACTTTGTGTAGACCAGTGGTTCTCAAACTTTTCTGCACGTTGACCCCCAGTTAAAGTATACAATTTTCTGTAGACCCCGTGGCCTACTCCAACAGCTACTAATACAAGGAAAGTATGTGCCAAATTGTTCTCCGTCCTACTGCGTAGCCTATGTTGTACTCTACCAGTCCAACAACTGCCGAAGTGCGACACATGCACTACAATATTGTTTGTGACGTAACAAACACAACAGTTTTCATGATGTTATCACACTGGATTATTTAATAAAAAACTATTCGAATCGACTGTACTTTTAAACTACTGTAGCTGAGACTTGATCAGCCCTCTTAATTTTGTTTGATTTGTTGAAAAACGACGTTTGCATTCCTTGCCCGATTAACAATAATTTTGAATTGGAGGCTTCATTGCTCCAGTAGACACCAGCAGTTATTCATTGACCCCCTAGCCATTCGACCCAGTGACTATTTATCGACCCCTTGGATGGTCCATTCGACCCCTGGGGGTCGATATCGACCACTTTGAGACCCACTGGTGTAGACTGTGTGGGTCAAACATACGCAAGTTTGATTAGGGGACATGTTTACTCTTGCATTTCATAGCATTTAATGACATAAAATCCAAACATTTTTCAAACGCTTTGAGGTATTCTACCCTTTACGTGAAAGCTGCATACGTCAACCAGTTGTTCAAGAATTGGATAAGATCCACGTCTTAGATGCGCGCAAGTTTTGTAGACCAACTTCGGGAGTCAGTGTCTAAAGCAAAGTCGCTACTCGGCTTCGATTGAACGTGTGTTGGTGTACACCAGAAGCGTGTAAACTTTAAAACACGCAATCATAATGGCGGCCACAAAGACAACTGCAATAATGGCTGCAAAAGACATACTGCAGATCTTGCATTTAAATCATCGAGATTTTCACAAGGGCTCTTGCATGAAACTTTTACGAGCAANGGTGGCTTTCATCCAAAATACAAGCTTGGAACTTTACTAAAAACAAACTTTCAAAATTTGTCAATTTAACGAAACTGGACTATGCATTTGCCGGTCTAAATCTGAACAAATTATTCAGAAAAAAACGCTAGAAAAATGCACCTTTTATGGATGATGCTTTAAAAACAAGGGGCATTAAATAATTAAATGTTGAGACTTGGTTGTTGTTTGCCCTACGTGCCTGCTTCTGGGTAAGACGCAACTTGTATCCGGAAAAATATAGAGTACATCAATTGATGAGTTGGATCACAATTGTCGCAGGATGGTCTTCACCCGGATTAAGCTCGTTGCCACAGTCACGGCCTACATCGCTGAGACCTGCTGACATTCTCCCTACGGGCTACGGGAACTGTTTCTTTTCAGACAAATTTCAAGTGAATCATCACATCTAGACGAAATAACTGCAGTAAAGTCGAAATGAATTTTCCTCCTGTGAATATGCAATCTCCTGTTACAAAACAAATCCGTTTGGTTTTTCGTATGTTTACACAAATTTAACAATCATTATGGATATCCCCGGGCAATTAACACAAAACACCGCATAGCAAAACAAATTTGATGCAAACACAATGAAAAGATTTGAACCAGACGTGTTGTCCTTTCCTTCAAAAAAGATCACTTAAAGAGACGAAAGTTATTTCCTTATTGGCATTGGTCACCTGAAACAAACTTTGTTTGAAGCACTAACAATAAAAAAAATGAAGAAGTGGAGAAAAAATTTGCGGCCATACATTCTGTTCCTTTATTTTGGAGATACTGCGCGTAGAAATTGCGAAGCAGAAAGCTGTTTTTGCTATTTTTTCTGTTGCCGCTTGTCACCTAAAACACTCTATGTTTGAAGTTTGAAGCACTAACAAGCAAAACTGAAAAAGCGGAGAAAACGTTTTTCGTGCACAATATTCAACTGTCCTGCGACATGGCCAGTATACTAGGGAAGTGAAAGCAAAAACACTTGTGAAAGAAAGTGGGTATCGGCTAAATAGGTCACAACAGTGACCACGACAGTGATAATGACAGTACTAATATTGCCTTAATCCTTATCGACTCTTGCCTCTGCACCCAACTTCCTCAAATCCCACAGTTTCGAATGGAATAGAGCGCCTGGAATACACCGGTGTAGAAAGTGTTTAGAAACGGATTTCGTCATCACGTTTGCAGATTTAATTCGAAACACTTTACATTCATTCGTGCTTGCGGTGAACACCTTCATGCGACGTCTTCACCCATTCGTTTGAAATGTCAGATGCTAGTCTTCATTTTTTGTCCAAATATATAGCACTTTTACATGATATATATTGACAGATTGCTTTCTTCTCAGGTGCGTACTAAAGTGTTTGTTCTCTCCCATAGTGTTGCTTGCATGTGCTAACGTTTCCACTGTAAACGCGCAGTGTTCAATTTTTTCGAACTTGCGTGCTTCTGCTAACACCTATGTCACGAACTTTGAACTCAAGATGAACGAATGATACAAAATAAAATATTCACTAATGCTAGCACTAACCGTTAGCTTTCCTAAGAGTTTCATGTGAGTATTCCATCCTGGAACAGAGTTGGTAAAAATGCCGAGATATTTTACGCACTTTAAAATTTTCGTTGTCCCATTAAAGTTTCATTGTTAAGATTTTGCGTATTTTCAAAAGAGCATGAATTTCTTTTAAAGTTTAGTTTAATTTGCTTGTTTCAACTGATTTTGAACAAAAGTTTTTAATAACTGATTTTTTTCTCAGTTATTTTAAGTGTTTACCGGTTATCAGCCGCATTACAACATCTACAAAGGACGTGACACGCACAAGAAGTCATTTAATGTAAATTGAGGGCAACTTTAGAACAAGGATAAAGTCCCGTGGATTTTAGTTTGAAGAATCGCAGTTTGAAGAATCTTATGCATAAGATAAGATCTACCGGATGAAGTCTTGTTAGGTGAACCAATTTAACTAAATTTAAAGCATATTTAAAAATTAATAAAATGTGGTGATATGACTTGCGCTTCTGTTCCGATTTGGTGGATGTTACATTTAAAATCTTGAAAAGAAGCCGTGTCATCTTGAAAAGGGCCGATTGAGGCAAGTTATTTACTTGGTTCACTCTACGTCTACGTCCACCATCGTGAGGAAGACAGTCAAAAGTCCACGGTGTTGCCGGTTTTTTACAAATATCAATGGTTGGAACCAGGGGCGTAACGAGGCTAGATGGCGCCCGGGGCAAGAAGCAAGTTTGGCGTCCCCATGTTCGAACATGGGGTAATCGTAATGGTCAGTCGTAATCGATTACAATCGATTACAGTTTTTTGAGTAATCGTAATCGATTGAACTGACCAAAAATGAAATCTAATCATAATCGTATTCGATTACATCGCTAATTTAATCGTAATCGACGATTACTTTGCGATGAAACTTGGAAATCTTCACCCTGCATCACTGCGCGATGAAACGCTGTTGTAGTGGCTGGGTTTCCTCCTTTTGTCATCGTTTGTTATGGTTGTGTTTAAGGGGAAGCCATTCGCCCGTCTGTGTGCATTAAATCCAGACATGCCAGCGGCAAGCACAGCGTTTGTAGCGAATTCTCACTTTGTTCCAGCTATATAGCCTTCCTGTTGCCCGCCAGAAGTAAAGTAGTGAGTCTAGTGAGACGTATAGCAAAAAAAATAAAAGCTTTTCCTAAAAACGACTTGAAATGGGAACAGAAGAGATAACGGTGCATTACGAGGAGAGGTTAGTGGATCTGTGAATTTAAGTGCTAGAGTAGGCTACGTATATAAGTAGTGCAGTAATTTCTATAAATCAATTTTTTTGCAATGGAATAAAGTAATTTAACCCAAGTCGAGAGCACCTTTCCACAACGCTGATAACTAGCATGTCAACAGAGATCTTCCACGGATACCGGTAAAAAAACTCAACGAATCCAGTGAGCTTGTATCAACCGTTGACTTTTTGTCCAATAGACAGATGCGCAGCTATATTGGCATCGCTAATCGTTTCATTTCAAATCAAAAGCTGTACAATGATACGCTGGCTTGCAGACGATCCAACGGCCATCACACAGCTGAAAACATCCTAACCCGCAGTTTGAAGAAATAACAAGTAATTTTGAAATTACTAACAAACGACTTTTCCAGCGTTGCTGGAAGTTCAAGCCTGATAGATGTCGTTTGATTGATAAAAGATTTCAAGCGTTGACGTTTATGAACTGTAACAAACAATTTTAAAATATTTTAATTTTGTTTAATCAATATTTAAAGTGTTTGTTGCAGTGACGTAACTGACGGGTGGTGTGGGGAAAATTTCCCCCCTCTGGCAACCTAAACGTAACAACCGGGCCCCCATGTAGCTTGTGTTTCAGTTTTTGTTTTCTTTTGGCTTCCAGTAAGTTGTCTTTTTTGCGTTTTTCGGCCAGTTTCAGAGATGCATGCTGGCCATTGGCAACGACACCTATTCCAAGCACTTAGAAAAATTGTAATCCTAACCTGAAGAAATTCAAGCATGTGGTCATTGCACGAAAACGATTTCGAACTGCATTAACAAGCGACCGATTTGTTTGAAGAAAGTTGAGACCACTGCATCGTCCTTTTGGTATGCAAAATTTAATGACGTTCCACATGCATTTGCAAAAATTTAAATCGGTTCAAAATATGGTAAAGTTAGTTCAATAACGAGTTCACCAAACTATGCTAACTATCAGGTACGCATGGCAACGGCGCAATGAAAACAGAAGGTATTGGCCAAGTGTCGCTGAAGAAATGCAAATTTTTGGAAAAACGTTGCAACGTTATGACAAAGGTGTTGGATTTTGGGCAAAAACATTGTGTTGGCAGAAATACATTTTCTCGTGCAAAAATAAATTTGTGGAAAAAAAAAGAAAAACATAAAAAACTTAATTTTTTATAAATTTCGGGTTTCAAAAATTCGATATTCTGCTGAAGCATAATACAGTTGACAGGTCATAGATGAAGAACACTACTAAATTACCTGCGTTACATTCAGTTATAGCATTGGGCACAGAAAAACAATTTTGGGAGATTAATTCCAACTTCAACACCATAATAAGTTGATTAAAAATGAGCAATACTCCGCGGAGTATCCTCCTTTGATTTAGGTTTTTAATATACCCATTACCCACATCCGGATTCACCATCATTTTTCATGTTTTTTTCTGAGTGTTGGCTGGTAGTGGGGCCCTCACAGTGACCAGTGAGCTTCTTTCAGCAAAGTTTCCCCCCTGGCTCACACTTCTATTTACGCAACTGGTTTGTTGTCTGCACAAACGCACAAACATCTCAGTCAACGGTTAATGTGATTTTTCTTTTTTCCAGATCTTAACCCTTACAGAGTGGTAATTTAGTTTATTGCATTCGTTCATATCGTATGTTGTCTCAAATTATATTTACGTGAAATCACGCAAATGGTTTTGTTTTCTTTCTACGAATGTTTCAAGACAAATGTAATCGCGATTGTAATCGTGATTACTTTCAGTATAATCGTAATCGTAATCGAATACATTGTTATTTTTTTTATTCGTAATCGAGCATGTGACAAGTAATCGTAATCGATTACATTTGTGATGTAATCACCCCATGTCTGGTTCGAACCTGAGGTCTTACGGAAGCAAATTTACTGTATTGAAGAAAGTTGTTGGGACTTTTAGACGCTTCCGGCAGTCATTTGGCGACCCCATAGCGATTCGGCGACCGGGGAATTGTTCCCCCCTTTCCTCTCTCGTTACGCCCCTGGTTGGAACACATCATGAAAAACTGTCCTCGAAAGATTTTGTTGTCGTGGATAGTGTTCTCTCTAAGAAAAGTTTGCACTGAGCGAATGTTTGTTTTAGTGAGCATGCATTTGCGCAACCAGGTGGACACGCAACTAGTGAAGTGTCTTATCCGGTGAAGGGACTGTACGATACATACACGATATTACATTTGGACTGTTGCAAGTGCGCGAGAATGAGAATGGTCTAGTCCTAGTGGTACTGCGCATTTGAGCAGTTGCGCACCTTAGAGGGTATATTGGTCATGGCTACGATTTGTGACGCTTCTGTATTACAATGGCGGAATGCAACAGTTGCTTGTGAGTTATTCCAATGCTTTTTCCTCATCATCATCAGTAGCTAATACCTTCCCTGTGATGTACTGTGGCTCAGGTTTTTTCTATCTTTGTGCTTTTTGACTAAACCCTGTGATATGGAACATGCGTCTGAGGCAAACCTATAAAAAACAAGCAAAATGAAAAGTTAAGAGGTGACCTACATCAACAATTTCGCCATCGCATAGTCACACACTCCTTGTGTTGAGAGATTAATTCATTTGTCTTATACACAGCTGGAAGCATGGATGTTGTCACCACAGACAAATAGAAGTCTGCCACTAGAACAAACCAAGAAATGTGCTTCTTGGTCATCTTGCCATGTTTAAACAAAAAATTAGACTAAGAGCTGCTTCTTATTTTTTCCGAGGTATGGCTAAACACTGTTTTTGAGCGAGGTAAGTAATTTTCTGTTCAAACAACGAAACTAAGAACAGCAGCAATGTGTTTTGAAACGGAAAATGTGGCCGTTATTGGTGGTGACGCAGTACATATCGGTATAAAACCACAGCTCACATGCCTTTCAAAAATTTAGGTCGAGTGAGAAGACCAGGATAGGGTTAAAAACTGTAGGTTTTGATATTTTTTAACTTTGACCAGCGCAGAGAGCCAAAGACAGTTGCTTATAAATCGGTAGCAGCAAATAACTTTTTTCCGAAAACATGGGTTGATGCATATCCTAGGGTATACGCTGTTCGACTTGCTCTAAACTTTCTAATATTTTGAAAGGAAAAACCCATAAACTTATGAAAGCAACATCTCCGTAAGCCGCACAGGCTTACCTTTCCACATCAACGTCCTTAGACCACAGTTTAGACATATAGATGCTGCACTTCTATTTCAGTAAATTTCACATTTTAACCCTGCTCAGGTAACCCGGGCCGGTCCGACCCGACCCCTTTCTTTTTTTGTAGATTTTATATACTTAGACAAATGTTAGAAAACTGTGCTTCCATGACTTTTCCTGATTTTCAGAGACTAATGGAATGGTGCCAGAGTTATTTTGCAAAAATGTCCCTGAAAGCCTATATGGGGGGATATGGGTACCATACCACCCATGGTTACCTGATATCTATCAAATTTACTACGTTTAACATGTCAATGCAATTTTCAGTGCAAAACCTATTTGGCCAGATAT
>JGI24021J15306_10013391_pt1 | contig 10185 bp, 7 predicted proteins | sample Ectturendosymbi1_FD_15306 | JGI IMG/M metagenome (IMG submission 15306) | reverse complement strand
AAAAACAATGTTTTGTGTGCATCAAAAAACGTGTTTTTTTGCGCTTGAAATAGTCAAATACATTCCATTTATCCCCTATGAAAAATGTCACAACCTTACCTTTCCACTCGTAATTGCCGATTATTTCAACATTTTAATCTTTTTAAGATTTTAACCTTTTTTACGTGATTTACTTTTGCCTTAAAAACTCAATCACCATTAGCTTGGAGTTTTTTTGCCTTAAAAATGAAACCTTACTGCCCAGATTCGCCGGAGTTTGCGGCGCCGGCTGCTCCAGCTGTAAGAAACCATATTTTCCTATAAACAACTGTTGTGGCGCCGAATGGTTTCACGGTCGGAATTTCGTTACAAATTGGTGAGATTAAACTCCACTGATGCTCTTCCGGATGTATTTTCAGTAGAGTTGAATTAATTTTTGTAGCAACAAACCGCGGCAGTAAATAGAAACAACGAAATGGGCTGACTCTTTTCTATCCTGTGCAAGCATGCTTTCAAAAATTGCTATGCCAAGGTTTTGCTATAATTGTTTTTGCATGTCGCGAGAATCAAGTGAATATTTTTGATGCTTTCAACCAAGATACTTCATGCATACTGGGCACTCAATCATTTCTTATAGAATGCTTCGGTCAAAAACGAGAATGCAGCAGACTTGCGAATCAGTTCAATCAATACTTTTTTAATTTCAAGCCCGTTTTGGTGTAAACATGGTGATGTGATTATGGCAACACGGAGACTCAATGTAAATGCATAACAAGGAGGAAACGAGTTATGTTTCTCGCTGCAAAACCCCGAAGTTTCTTGGTTGTTAAAATACTAGCTGCAGTTTCTCTCATGTACCTAGAGTGGACTCAAAACAAAACGCTATCTGGCTAAAAACTTCGTACCGGTTATGCCTGTTCATATCTGCTGGACAGTAATATGTCTTACGTCTTTTTATCTGCCGTTATTATATGATTTGCTGAGCAGCGATTCCTTCTAATGAATAACGTCCTGTAAAACTTTTAAACCCTGCCACTTTATGAAACTGATCTGTTAGTGACGAATCGGTGAATGGCAGAAACACGTTACATCTTTTTTATGTTTTTTTCATAGCTTACATGTCAAACTTCAATATCTATTATACCGAAGGTGACGAGAACAAAGCGAGCATTGTAGAGATTCTGGCGTTCGTAGATCTGCGTGTTTGTTACTGAGCAAAGATTTGCGTTTCGCAGAACTGGTGGAAGTCCTCGACGAACACCCACTCCGTTGGCCTCGACAGAAAACACGCCAACTGAGCAAGGAATTAACAGCACCGCTACGCCGATGCGGTCAACAGTGACAAGTAATAGTTTATCACACATTTTTCCTATGCACAAAGGAAAAGACCTTAAAAGTTCATGTTTTAATATGTAAAGTCACCCTGACTCGTAACCTATCTACGCCCAATGGATTTCTGTTACACATTTATAACTTTCACTAAAGTTTTTACAAATAAAGGCGGGATCAGAAGTTAATCTCAATTGCTGGAACAATGCTAAAGGTCCATATGTTGCTTTGTTTTCAATTAAAATCGTATGTATTCTTTGTTTAACAAATAGCATCCCGCAAAGAATCGGTGACCGAAGAATCAGTAACGACAAAGCGACAAACCGAGAGCAGCACCGCTCATCAAACGCGGCATCGTGTCACCTCTATCTCCGACATGACGGCGCAGACACCCAAGGCTTTAAATGACTTCACGAGGCAAAAACTGGAGCAAGAGCAATATGAGGCAAGTCTGTCGCAAGCAGACGGCTCCTGGGGGAAGGTGCAAGTGGAGGAAGATGGCGATGTTGACGAAGACGACGGGAGTGAAGATATTGACAGCGAGCGGCCACCACCTGAAGGACAGAATGTTGCAGATTCTCGGCCATCAATAGACGAAAGCGCAGGAGGGCTCAATACTGCGAGTTATGGAGATGAACGCGAAATCTCTGTTGATCATGCCTCTAGCTCTCCTAAGACAGTTGGCGTCGATAAAGTTGATGAGGTTCGATTTATCACAAAAGGGCTTAAACTCTTTATCATACAAGTCAGTGTTTGGATAACTCAACAGCAAAAGAGAATAGCGGTGTGAAGTCGAAAATTTTGTATTTTTTTAATTCATCAAACTGGTGGGACATAGTGAATTTTTGTATAATTATACATTTCACACTTTCTGTTTATATTTATAACGAAGATAATCGCTATTTTAATCCCTGAAAAATTTTGGGTGTTTCTAATCAAGCTGGTTCGCTTAAATAATATGTTTTATTATACAGTATGTAAAACGAACTCAAATTGCGCGCTTATCTGAAATCGTGAAATCATACCTTCTATCGTATGTTACATTTTAAGCTTCGTACTACTTCGTTGCGATTTTTCAGGATGCAACCAGGTCACATCATTCAGTTCGTCCCAAACTCTCAGAAACCCTTCGCCAGGTATAAGAGATGTTTTCTGTAAGTCGATTCAAATGTTGTGCACTTTGGCATTGGATATATTGCCGTAGAAGACATATCTCACAGCCTGGATCGATTTTTTGCTTCGCCTTTGGACCCAACATTCCCTGTAATTTTCCACACCATTCTTAAAGCGTTTAAGATAATACTGCATTTTGCATGGAGAATAAACCCATGGGACATATGAACGCTATAGCATTAACAACTTCGATCGGTAGATTAGCAGATTCCAAGTTAAGTTTACCATCGATAACATGCAGTCGTTACGGATAACTCAAATGCTATACTTGTGAGAGTTGTGCTGTTTATTTTTATAAGTGCATGAAGTCTTGTCGACTTTTTAAATAACAGAAACGTTCAAGCATAAAAATCATCCGTCAAATTTTGATTCATTTTTAGTATTAACACGTTTTTGCAGGTTATTAACAATAATTTAGCTCCGAGTTCCATTACCAAGCAACAATTTGTTGAAATTCTCACGGAATGGCGCGTGTTGAGAGAGGAAAGGAGTGAATGGGAAACAGCTTGTGAAATGCACGAAAAATCTATCAAACTTCTTAAAGAAAACCTAAAAGAGTTGGAAGAAGAAAAAGGAAATATACAGAAAGAAAAAGACAAGTATTGCTAACATAGAAACAGGTTTTTTTTGAGGAAAATGTTAGGTACCCAGCATGGACCTGTAGGCACCCGATTTCTCTGATTCTAGGAACCCGAATCGGGTCCCTAAAACGCCTTAAAAAACGGATAGAAATATTGTGTTTGTTAGACGTACCCTCAAAAAAGTGAACGTTCAGTTTAATGAAACTCGTCTAAATTCTTCTCACGAAGTTCAATTTTATACAAAGTGTTTGAGTTGAACTATTCCCTTGATTTTATAACAAAGACATTTTTATATTCTGTAAATGTGTTCTTCACTGTAAATCTTTGCTAACGAACGGAGTTTGAAAAAATAATATCGACTGTTTGTTTGGGTTTAGGTTTGTGTTCAAAGAATTTGAGCTGCAACAAAAACTTCAAGATCTCCAACACAAACACAGAACACTCAGAGAAGACCACGAAGCTTTGAAGCAAGGAAACCAGCAAGTAAAAAACTGGCTCCGTTTCGCTTGACAGTCTTATATTTAAAATGACTCAAGTTTTTCGAGAGCACGAGTTATTATAATCTGTAAAAATCTGTGGAACCCCGCAAGGTGACTTCCACTGATCATCAGTTGTTGGTGCTTCTTGATAAGCGAATTTTTCGCGTGAATCACTCAAGTGCTGCTGTTTGTGTTGTTTTGGAAATATTTCGGCAAATATGAAATGGTTTCTATCTTTTATATACTGTATAATATTCCCTAATAACGGTGGGCAACATTGCAAAACTAAATTTTCTACTGATTTCTGCTTTGTGAGTTTTGGTAAACTGATTGGCAAAAGATTATATTTCCTTTGTAAACTTTCACCATCAACACTTTATATTATTCACCTTTCAGTGTTTGGTAACATATTCTGACTTTCAGAGTGTATAAAATAACTTAAACCAAAACGAAAGAAATCCAAAACCCAAAAAGGGAGTCAGAGCACAACTGTAAATAATCTTCGTTCAAGAATCAGTGTTCTGGCTTTTAGTACAGTAAATATGTGTAAAAATAATTTGGGAATCATGGAAATCGTTTGTTGCGTTGCGGCGATAAATTGATTTAAGTGCAGAGTGGGATTACACCAAAATGATGATTTGTACGTTTTGTATTCCACAACAACAAGATTCGCTTCAAGCTGCAGCTGTTGATCGGACTCCATTATCAGCAGCACCAGAAAAGTAAACCTTGTGCTAATTTTAAAACATTCTGCTTTGTTATTTGCAAAGATTCAACAAAATACAAAAAAGGCCAACAAACTTCATCAAGAAATGAAGCGAAAAATCGCAAAGCTCGAATCGAAAATCAAATCAATGGATAAAGTCACTGTTCGTCGAGGAACACAAACTGATGATCAGCTGGACAAGGTATATTTTCCGGTTCCAAACTCAGAACGCAAGCTTGGCTTCACTGCTACTGCCTTGACAATTTTCACGCAAGCTTGTAACACAGTTTTAACTCAGAACGTTTGTGATAAAATTTACAATTTTACATGGAACTTTGTGATACAATTTTACTCAAACTCTGAACGCAAGCTTGTAATACAATTCCGTAATACAATTTTAGATTTGCTTTAAGGAACGAACAATTCCATAATGCACAGAACGCTATATTTACTTATTTAAAACTTGCAGAATGTCCACGATGCTTTGAGAATGGCTGAGGAATCGCTTGCAGTGACACAAACCGATCTTGCCACTGCTCAAGTCAAATTGAAATCATCTCAACAAGAGGTAGATGTCGCTATGGTTTGAAAAGTATCTCATCATCCCTAACTGGGAACGCTTGTTTGTTGCTGCTGATGGCAAACTTACATCAGATCGTGTATTCAAGAACCAAAACACTGAAAATGAAGAACAATGGCGTTGTTATAATTAAAAAACTTACAAACTTATGCAGTTTTTTGGCTTAAACTTCGCTACGAATGACTACTCTTTTGACACAAATTTCTGGAAAACTCGAAGTTTTGCAATCTTTTGTAGAAGTTTTGTTTGAAATTGTACATTTTCCATAAGCAGTTGTCCTTATAAAAGTTTGTTCAAGCTAAACACCTCACCTTATTCTTCTATTGGAACTACATTTAGTGACTTAGTGAGTTGTTTGTAAAATCAATTTATCCACTGGGTGCATTGTCCACTTTCTTAAATAAATCACAAATGAGTAAACGTAGTTTGTTGTACGCAAAAATAGCCCATAAGCGAAATTTTTTCTGAGCAGTCGGATGCAAATTTCTTAATTGGTTCTGCTGATATATTTTTGACAAACTGGAAGTCTCTCACATCTTACGACTCGGCCTAGATCGTACTTCATTGCGTCACACCAGCGTTGAAAGTCTTTGTACGTTTACCATTCAATTCCACCTGCCCATCAGGGGCTCAAAGTTGTGACTCAATTTTATTTCAAAGTAAGCGGGGTACATACTTCTGCCAACATCACTGCCACAGATTTATCCATGAAAAGCGAAAGATCGTTTCCACTCGCGCTCCCCACCTTTTTCAGACTTCGGCAAAGTGCAACGTGACCTGGGTTTGTACTTTGCACCTATAGTGGAGGTAAACTTTCCGCATTGCAAATTGGCATTTCGAAGCTTGTGATTACTTTTTTAACGTGCCGGTACCACACACCGACACTAATATAATACATGCATTACTTCACTGCTTAGAAGTTAAGACAGGCCCGTCGCCAGAATTTCGCAGCAAGGAGGGCCAAAAGCCACAAGGGGAGTCCACATTTTTAAAATACAATATTGGATGTATGCAGCAACCGGGGGTCCAAACGTGAAATGGGGGAACAGATTTCAAATGGGGGCCGCGCAACACTAGCCCCCCGCTGGCGACGGCCCTGAGTTAAGATTGACGTTCGGTTGCATTTACCTCACGCACTAGTAAATCCCTAGGGTATTAATGAATTAATCCTTTTTTTGGCATAACTTGCCAAATACCAACGTTAGATGGCCGATCAAGGGCTCTACAGACGCGGCTTTTTGCCTGGTTTGTGAAAAAAACAAGTAAATTGCCACTTAAACTTTTTTCTCAGCCCTAATTACGTCATCGAAAAATCCATTGACCTCCCCGCAGTCGTTAAGTCACACCAAAAAAGTTTAAACCGAAGAACAATAAATAAAAGATTTTTCATTTATTGTTCAATAACAATAAATCAAAGATCGGAGAGAACAGTGTTCTGGTTGTCAGACAGAGCCCGACCACACCCGGAGACGCTTTGAACGGCACCTTTCACCTTTGATAAGTTTCAGTGTGTATTGCAGGTTGAAGATCTTAAAAAGCAAGTCAATTTGAAAGGAAGAGAGATCAACAAACGTGAACGAAAAAGTAAAAAAGATGAAGAACAAATACGTTTTGTGTCGCGAGAGCGCGATGCTATGGAAACTAAACTGCGCAAAGTCACGGAACAGATGGAATACTACAAAAGTATGATGGAAACAAAGTGAGTGGGGCTTTAGGTTTATCACCTTATTTTTACAATCTTCATTTATACTTTTCAACAATACAAAAATAGCATAGTTTGTCTTAAGGTGAAGGTGAAACACGTCAATAGGTCGTTGTATCAGATGCTTCAACTACAAGCATATTTCCATTAGTCGGAATGCTTATTTTTCAGATGTTACAAGCAGACCTATTAACGATTAAACTGTAAACTTATACGTATTTGCGATGATGTGCTTTTGTGGCGAAACTGGTAAAGCATGTTCCCACAAAAAGTTGGCGAGATCTAGTTAATAAAGTCTTAACTTACAGTGGTATAGGATGATTTCCATACATATGTGCCTTACGGCCACAGTCCAGGAAACCGATAGCACCTCCTAATCTGATGAGACCATATAGTTATGTGCTCGCCCAAATAGGCAGAACATTCTGTATATTCAAGAACGTAGGAATTCCGATCATTCAACTGTGGTTAGAACAAAATTTTTTTCTAATATAGTCAACTGATGACTTGCATCCTGTCAGAAATGTAATTTTCGCATGAAGCGTTAAAGGCTGGATGTGACAACTTTAATTAGAGTAAAATCTTAAGTTTCTATTTAGTTTCGTTTTCCATAGAATTTACAAACTTTAACAGATTGGATCAGATTATGTTTTCTTATTGAATTCTGCTGAAAAGGTGGTGTATGTTATTTGTCTACATTCTCCACCTTCTCCACATAATATTTCTATTTATGATAAGTACATTTTTAACAGAAATGGTGGGTTAAAAGTTTTAATATTCTGATGGATCAGTAACACTCTCTCCACCCGTAGACACGTGGGAATTGCACTTCTTCACCACAGTTTCATTCCTTAAACAATTTATGCCCTAATTTATTATAGTTATGGATTTGTGCTTATTGTTGCTTTTTTCAGTTTCAAGACGAGCTTGCAAAATTGCGTCGGAGATCTCTAATTTAGACTGTTTTTATAACTCGTCTCGGTCTTGAAAGATGCAGGTCACAGCCGTAAGCTTTTTATCTCAAGCCTGGCACTGCTTCATTGAAGCCAAAAATTTTTCGCAAAATGTCCACTTAAAATATAACCTCGGAAGCCGATTTTTTAAATGTAAATACACAAGTTATAGCTAAATTTGTGTATTGCGATGTTGGTCACGTGTTTAAAAAATGAGTGAACTTTGTTCTGCCGAGCCCTATCTGCAGAAAAATATAAGGTACCGCGTGTTCAAAAATTTTTCTTGTTGTTTTTACATGTTCTTAGCTATAAAAATATTAATCAAACGATTTGATTTTTCCTGATGCGTGACACACTGAAATTTCATTGAAATCGGCAGAAATTTACCGATAGCATTGTTCAAAAATACACTTCTGTCTCCGCTACCCCTCTGTGAAAACACAGGGGCGAATTGCCTCCGCTTTGACCCGTGTTCCAGCGTCCTTGAAGCCAACTGATCAAGTCTAAAGCCGCAAGTAGTAGCCTAATTTGTAAGTAGTAGTCTAATTAGGTTGCTTGGAAAAATGCAAGAGCAAAAGCGCCTTAAACAGCAGGAAAGAGCTTGGTCAAACCAGCAGCCGTGAAAATGGACAGGATAATGTGCAGTGAGGCCGCAGCTCAGGGGTGTTGAACCGAGCATAACTGCTGGGCCAAATGCACATAACCAGATTGGTCCACGGACCACAGCTGTATGTGTCAAGCTCTGTGGGTTAGAAAAATCGCTGACCGCCTATAGAAGATTGGCAATACCCTTAACCTGCGTTCTCTGTGTGTTTGTTTGATTAAATCGGCATTGTTCCACGAGTTGTGGACAGCACACTAGCGGTTCAGGTGTAGACAGAATTGCGGTTGGGCGCTGAGTTTGAAGAGGTCTGTCGCTATTTCTTTCGCTAAGACTAGTTGGGTTTTCCTAACGTAACCAGACACCAGTGCAACCTCGCACAGAGCCACGATCTGCAAACCCAATAACACGTCCAATACTTCATCCAGATCAGTGGGCTGACATTAAGATTTACAACCGTAACGCTTGCTTGTGGAGCAATGGGGTCTGGGTGAAGTGAATACCAGGTACGGGTGAACTGGTGTGGTCATAAGGGCAAGTAAACAGTAGCCTATGCTATTTTTCTCTTAATAAAATTTAGGTTTGGCGGGCCACACTCTACGGACCACAAAACGTCAGTTACCGGGCCACTTTTGGCCCACACATCTGCCGTAGCTAATAAGCTAGGTACGGTTTTTCTTTAAACAACACCATCAATTGGCGCATCCAAGAACTTTCAGTCGATATACTGAAACAAATTATTGCTGCTGCGAAGCGAAGTGGAAATCTTATTTCAGAGTAGGACGAGACTACAGATTTTGGAAACGATGCATAGTTCATGGTATTCGTGCGATACCGTTCGACCGAGGACTACGTAGAACAATCTCTCTTGTGCTGTCCACTTGCCAAACGTATTCCAATAAAAGAAATGTTTAAGAAAGTAGAATCCTTCACTAAGTTACATCAACTTTCGCGAACTCACTGCGTGTCTGTTTGTGCCGATGGTGCTTATTCGGCCATGATAAGAATAAAAAAAAATTCCTGAATTTATGAAAAACGAAAACAAAAGTATTTAGGATGTTATTGTCTTCTTCGTCGAGAAAAAATCACACAGCGAAAAAATTTAAGATATGACAGTTTTTAAATAGGTTCCATCTGCTGTTAATCACATCCCATACGCATTCGTTATGTGTGGCGAGATGTGGACAGAACACAGTGGACGTTTGTTCATTTAAACATCCGTTGGCTCATGAGGAAAGATGCTGGAGAGAGTGGCCCACGCAATGGCACCGGTGCGTTAATGAAAAGAACAGAATCATAACTTTGCTGAACGATTCATCGACAGCAAGTTGATTGCCAAATTTTCTTAGTTGATTGTTTAAATGTTTCAATCAGCTAAACAGCTCCAGGCACGTAAAAGGTAAAATACTTTTAGATGCGTCCGAGGCATCGTCGTTCAAAATTTGGATACAATTGTGAATTCATCGAATTGAAAATGGAAGAATATCTGCGTTTTTAGCATTAAACGCGTTTGCAGAAGAGGTAGAAATTGATTTGCTCTGCATTTGTCAAATTTTCTTGCGCGCCTTCTTACATCTCTCCGCGATGGATAGATATATCCCTTCTCACAATCACACCAAAACATTTAACTGGTTGCGAAGCCCTTTTGAAGTGCCAGAGTTGCACGTTCATTGTGAAGTCGATTGCATTGCTGGACAGCTGATTGAGCTGCAAAGTCGACAGCTGTAGAGTCTGACTCAATTGTGAGTGGGTGTCCAGACAACGGAACTAAATCTCTCTGATCTTTGTCGGCAGGCAACAAAAGCTCGTTTTTTCCAACTACATACCGTTGTGAAGTTGTTTTTCAACCATATAACTATTTTTAAAACCAGGCACCGATACCAACTTCAAACCAGAAGACGACATCAGGTATGCGTTGAAGACCACAGGCCCTTATTTCGACAAACTTGTGAAACAAACTCAGAAACAAGCTTCTCAGTTGAAATTTGTGAATGCGGGCGATGAACCGAATTTGCTAAAATTAGTGTTTGTATAATTCTCGTAGTCTTAGTCTATCTTGAGTCCGCGAAGGTCATAAGCGTACGAGGCGGGGGGTCGGGGGG
>JGI24021J15306_10013390_pt1 | contig 10185 bp, 10 predicted proteins | sample Ectturendosymbi1_FD_15306 | JGI IMG/M metagenome (IMG submission 15306) | reverse complement strand
CGCACATACCGCCCGGGATTTCCGATTGCAAAAGTAGCATTATTGGATACTTTAATGCCATGACGTGGTGCAATTTGGTATGATGCATAAGTAACTACTACACATTTACTTTCAAGTTGTAATAAATATTTGGAAACATTTGCGATGAGATGATCTTTTGGAGTAAACACCTACAATTCTCATGGCATGATGCGACACATAAACAAAACGGTCCCAAACTCACAATCTATAGAAACTGCACAAAAGGCATGAATCCGACATAAACGTCTGTCAAATTAAATTACACCCTTCTAAATGAGCCATTTGATACCACTCACAAGTGATATTTCTGCTTTAGTTAATACACCTTCAAGACGTTTCGGTTACAGCCAGCTAAATACGCCGTATGTGCATGCGTGTTTTCGCACAGTGACCGCTTCATTAGGTACTCAACACCTTAATAAAATGGCTCAAACTGAAATGTGTAAAAATCTGTACAGACAAGCGTTGAAAATATTAACCCAACCGCCTTTCACGAACCAATCCAGAATACGTGAAAACGTACCGTTCGGTTGACCAACGCAACGTGCCAATACCCATCGTTGTTCGAAAAGGCTGTGTAATACGATCTATCCATGCTATCCAGAAGAATTGGTTTAAAAGGAACACCACCATTTCCAATCCACCCAGTTGAACTTTTTTCTACACCTTCCTAAAAAAATGAAAAGCTGCGCTAAAACAACTGATCCAGCCAGGGCCGGCCCTAGCATTAGTCCAATGCAAGACCTAGGCGCGGGGCCCCTCTGACCGGTGATCTATAAATAAAGAGTGGGACATTGTGGAATGCAAATATAACGTCCTAGCATTAGAATTGAGCACGTTTGATGACATTCGATCATTAGTGGAAATTCACCATACGTTCAAACGAGATAATTGTTTACTAACAATGAGATTTATAAGCTGTTTCTACAATTCTTGAGTGCAAGGAGTATCTGGAAAAAATGAACAACCTGCCCAAACAGCATGGCGCGGGGCCCCCATAGGCGCGGGGCCCAATGCAGCTGCATTGGTTGCATCGGCTTAAGGCCGGCCCTGGATCCAGTGTTTTCTGCCAATGTAGAGACCAACGTTGTTAGCAACTGAACTATGAAAACCGAAGAGATGGGAAAGCTTCGCAAAATGTGCCTTTTTTCTACTGCTAAACAAAGACCTTCCTATTATAGAGACTTGGCGTTTTAAGCCAAGTTTCTCAAACGCCATGTTGCGCACATGCAAAGAGATATCTGGATATTGCAGGTATGAATTTTTTTATCATAAGTAGACGTTTGCCAGAGTAACAACCTACTTGGTATTGCTATGCCTGATCAAACTTATTCAAAACACATGTAAAATCAAGTGGCATCACGTGCCACAGGTTTACGCTAATCATGGTTACTTTCCCGTGTTCAGTAAACAACTATTCAACCCGCGTCAAGATCTGTTTCTGCTGATAAACCCTCGCATGGCTGCTTTCCTCAATTCGTCAGCATGTACTCCCACGCGTAACCAATTCTTGCAAACGGAGCTGCGTTTTCTTTCACAACCAAATTAATACGAACTAGGAGCAATAAAGGCCAAACGTTTTTCGGCATTGAAATATCTTCACGTCAGTGACAGCCAAAAGTGTTACTAGAATGATAACAGTGCTGCTCGGTCAATTCAAATTACAGAAATATTTGGAGTAAAAACGATAAACAGTAAACCGCGACTCTAACTTTTTTTGATTCACAATCCGCTAGGCAATCAATCAATGACAGCGAAAGTAATGCTTTTGCTTGGACAAGTATGCTGTTGCAAAGTGATTGTGATCGTTGCTGACAAATCATTATTTCATCCGTGTCGAATAAGCACAGTAGCTCCCCACAACAACATTACAAAAATGGTTGCAGCCCTTGAACAGAAAATACACAAGTTAGTTACTTCTGTGACAGAACACAACCAATCATTTCCAGAACGTTCACAGAGTTGCGGAACGGCAATATTCGAGATACGGTTCATCCAGTACACCAAAAACGCCTCCGAATCCGAATACCAGAAGAACTCACTGAACAAGTGCTCTCTGCACAATAAAATATGAAAAACTGATTTCCAAAACATAAAGCAGGTCCTGTAGAACAACGAGTTAAGTTTATTTGGTGGTAATTGGGATTGCAACAAGAAAAACAACAAATTAGTGCAAGAACACCAGGGCAGCAAAGGAACCGGAGAGTCATTGGGTCGTTGTTCCTTGACAGTTGAATAATCTTGAACCTGGATAGTGATAAAGATAATTCAAAGCTCTGGTGCGAAAATTTTGAATTGACGTTACTATGTCAAACACGGCAACAGTAAAAAACAAATTTTAGGATTATGCGTCAGCAGCGCTATTTCAAATTTTCTTGGAGCAATGGCTTGCTAACTTTATAACATGATTTGATGTGGTAATCTGTTTATCACACTGAAATTTTGTGTAAGTTTGTTCTGAACAGCCACCTCTCCCTATAGCAGTGGTTCCCAAACTTTCTTTGTCCATGTACCCCTTCATCATTTCGATAGATGAGCATGTACCCTTAAACATGAGCGCCGGAAGGATTTTTTTCCAGGGACGGGTCAACAGTGGATTTTCCAGTGGTGGGCCAAAATATTTTTGCAGGGGGAGGTAAAAGTGGCAAAATTAGATTTTCACCACTCGAAACTAAGAAAACAACCTTTTTTTAAAAAATGTGGTTGGAAAATGTCAAATTTCAAAATCCTGGAGCGGCCTTGGTCCTCCTTCCGACGCCCATGCCCCTAAATTTCTTATGGCAAAAAGACTGAGGAAGATAACAAAAATACATTTTCCAATAGGCATATAATGATCTTTGAAAATAATAATCACTGATATTTATTTTAATATTTTAATCTTTGAACCAGACACGACGTCAATAGAGCACAAGTGTGCACTATCTGCAAGACTCAGATTGATTGAAAGGTAATAACACACGTTGAAAGATAATAACAGGCACAGAAAGTTTCGCTACGGCGTTGGTGGTAGCACCACAGGATTTACAGACACTTGTTCGCTAACTCGTAACACATCGTAGAACACTACATTACAGACACTTCATAGTTGTTCGCTAACTCGTAACACTTGATACAACACTACATCCAGAGTAGGACACGAAAATAACATGGTTAAGAAATAGAGTCCAACTCTGACTAAAGACTGGTGAAGTACGAATGCGTTGTGGCCTGCACACGCCCTCAAACTAACATTTTCACGTCCGGGCACTCAATCAAAAAGTAAAATGCGGTTGTAATGTTCAAAGAATAAGGACGACCACCAGTATAAACAATCTGACTGCATCAAAGCGCGCAACCATACACTGTTGGACTTCTTGTATCATTCAAGAAACAGGTAGGCCTACAGATTTTTTTCAATAAGGCCTCAAAGGTAGGAATGTTGCACTGAACCTGATGACTACTAAAACTCGATCGCCACGGCAGGCTGTATAGAACCCTGCAACCAAAGTTATAGGCCACACGCAATCTGTGGATGTATGNCTTCCTGAAATCAGACCATAATGATGATGCATCATGGACCTACAGAAGGAACGAAAAAGTAAGTTTTTCACTGCGTTCGAACATCGGAAAAATGAAGCTCGCATTGCTGCATAATATTGATATTGCAGTTGTCTCTGAATGTCATCGTCATCTGAAAGTTCAATATCTAATACAATCCCTAAATATTTGTAGTGGGAAACAGCTTTTACTCTTAGTACACCCAGTGTCGGCAACTGGATAACCGTGCTTTTTGCGGTCTGAGCCTTAAAGCGGCTTCACACAGAATCCCGTTACGGCTTGCGAACCAGCTTATGGCCAACGTCAGTCTTCTCACATGCAGCAAGAACACCATCACCGATAACCACGGCAATCCGACTTACATAAAACAATTTTAAATAAGCAGGAAGCCGGTCAAAACCGAGAAAATTCATTCCAATAGGGCCAACGGAGACTGTGTGAAGACTGCCGTTGGCCATCAGCCGGATCGTGAGCCGCAACCGGATTCTGTGTGAAGCCGCCTTAGACGTCATACAAACAGTTTTACTGCAGCTGAAAATCATTCCAAGCGATCCTGTGTAAGCCTGACACACATCTAGTATACTTAACAACCCACGTACACTAAGACAAAACACACAAATATCATCAGCAAACATCAAGTCGTTCAATAAGACTTCAACAATACAGCACCCAGTTTAAATGTTGTTTAGTTCAAGAGATAAATCATCTAAATATACAGCAAACAAGTATGGACTCAATACTCTCCCTTGTATAACCCCGTTAGCAACATGAAACGGTTCGGACAAATACATATGTATAAATAATGTTTTTAATAAATAATGTATAAACATAATTTTCCCTTCTATTGCTAACCTCAAATGTACCCCTTCAGATAGGCAAATGTACCACTAGGGGTACATGTACCCCGGTTTGGGAATCCCTGGTTTAAAATATAAAAACGTCTTCCGTCGGTTTCAACTTTCTTGCTATGGACGCAGTGCAAAGTGGACGGCTTGATCGTCAGCAACACCACCGTGAAACGACCCGAACACCTTCGAAGTAAACACAAGGAAGAGATCGGAGGTCTGAGCGGTCGGCCTGTTGCTGACGTGTCCACCCAGCTTATCAGCGAAATGTATCAACTGACGAAAGGTTTGCCAACATTTTCACTTTCCGCTGTGTGTCGGTGATGCTCCTTGAGTATAAGCTGGGTTGGGTGAAGCGCGTGTTTTGTTGCGCAGTGCGTTTTGAAAGCAGGGCTCCCACGCGGTATTAAAGGTATTTAAGATGTATTGAATTTGGAAATCGGATTTGAAGACCTTGGAAAAGTATTGAATTTTGCCAAAATTTACATCAAGGATTGAAAAAGTATGGAAAACCAAATTCAGCCATTTGTTTATCCAAATTTTGTTTTTAAGCTCTCATGACGGTTTTGCGGATGTTTTTTGCACCGTGTTCCACGAATAAAATTTGAGACAAATGGAGATGAGTGATAGTGTAAAAGTTATTTTAGTTTTTTTTTTCATTTTAGCATGATATTGAAAAAGTATGGAAATGGTTTTTGAAAATGATGGGGAACCCTGTGAAAGAGGAAAGAAATTTTTTGGTTCAAATGGCAACGTGGTGACACCTTTAGATGGTCTGAGATTTATGTTGTTTACTTTCAACAATCACAAAGCGTCGTTAAAAATAATTTTTTGTCTGTTCATGGGCGTATCTGGTAATGCACAGGTCTGTGTAGAATGAATAATGCTGGAAAGTACTCTTGATTTCTCTTTCCGTCGCTGGTTTTTTCGTTCCACTAAGTTCACTCGTTCCTTTTTTCAGGAAAAGTTCCCATCATCGGAGTGGGAGGAGTGGCGAGCGGACATGACGCATACCGGAAGATACGTGCCGGCGCCTCCCTGGTCCAGCTCTACACCGCACTCGTCTATGAAGGCCCTCCTCTGGTCGCGACCATCAAAAAGCAATTGGCCGAACTTTTACGGAATGATGGCTTCACCAATGTGGCCCAGGCTGTCGGAGCGGACCACTCATAGCCAGGGTCAACGGAAGCGGTTCCTGGACTTCGCTGTCAATAACATCGAATGGCTGTTCAACACCTGCCCCGGGGCGTAATGCGGCCTTGCGGTGGATCGCCGAGAACTCGTTCAAACGATGAAGAATGCCCCGATGGATGAGCGGAGGACTGCGTTGCGAGGGTCATGACCTTTGGCCAAAGGTTGGATAAATAACTTGAAATGCTGCAACCTCCGAACAGTCAACGCCACCTTGTACGGGCAGGACCAACTGTTGGGGAGATTGTTGTTGATGGGTTGCCCGAGTCCAGGCCAAGCATGTGCCGAGCATAAAAGNTCCTGTTTCTTTCAATTACCTTCTGTACCATCGTTTTTCTGTTAATAAAGGGNATGGTGTTGTCGATTGCTTGGTTCAATGTTTGCGGAAGTCTATTTTGATAATCTCGCCCAAACCTTGTGCATTGACCAGAAGAGATTCCTTCGGTTCTCGACGCTGGGAGACTTCTTTGAACAGCTGAAGCAGCAGCACAGTCGGTTTTCGACAACGGTTCATGGTTTCGGTTGCCCGACCATACTCGGCAACCAGCAAGAAGAAAGACAAGCTTCATAAAACATTAACGGTAAGACTTGCCAGATACCGTGCTGATCAAGAGCTCTGACAGCAACTGCAAACAATAACGTGGACGCTTGAGAAATCCCGGGAATTATAGTTTAGCGCGAAACTGTACAGCCAAACAACAAGTGCAAGCAACAACGTCGACGCTCAAGAATCCCCGCCCGATTTGAATCCACGGCGGGAGAATTTTTGAACCGCCAACATCGCTTGTCGAGCGTTCCGCCACATCAGCTTCTGGCAACAGTGCCTCCGAAAAGGATTACAACAACAAAAAAGTCAACACCTTGGTGCCCAGCTGCCTGACTCAACGAAACTTTCTGTCTTTCGTCTTTCCTCAGATGAGCTGTGGGCAAACCGGCCGTCCGCTGCAACGGGCATTTACATTCGCGGCGAAACTGATTTTATTTCATTTTCATTGCAAGTAAAAATGTCACAGAGTACAGTCAAAAAGTCTGCTCTTGTTCGATCGACGACGATAACTGATCAACGCGGCACATCAACGACTACAGACCTGCTGGACTTGCACTTTCAACACCACCATCGGCTTCCGGCAGCAGTACCTTGGACAATGATTTACATCGTAGCATTGGACTGGTGCCTTGATTTTAAGCAAGCAAAGGAAAAAGCCGCAGCTGACCTTGCACACATTGCGGTCGGCAGCCACCTCGGCCAACAAGAAAAAAGACAAGTTTTAAAACATCAACGGTAAGACTTGCCAGATGCCGTGCTGCCGTAAAAGCTCTTCAAGCAACAACTGCTGCAAGCAAGCGAGAATGTCGACACTCGAGAACGCCTGGAATGCTGCTTTGAATCTCAGTCAACCGGGAAAGAAGAAAGCTGCAGGAGGAACGACAGCGTCGCGCTAGGCAATAAACGCGGCCAGCCAGAAGCTGGACTTCATCGGTGAAATCAACGGAACGTCTCACTAGCATCCTGCGCTGCCGGGCGTTCTATTTGCGGCTCCCCTATCGGTTGGCTGCTAATGCCGAAGGTGCAGACCAACCGGTCATTGCAATTGGAAACGATCTTAGCTCTGGCATACTAAAGGGATTTTAAATGAGTCTCTTAGCTCTTGGAACGTCATTCTAATACGTCAGGATCCTTGATTGTTGTGGAGCCAAGCGCAAATTTTTTCTCTGCTCCACAACATTGCCAACGAACCATCACCAACCCATGCCGGTCCCGCGCCCAAAATATCGCTGTGGCTTCCGGCAGCAATGCCTCGAAAGGAACTGTCATCACCAAACTGGACTTCCGCTCCAAGCTGTGTAGTGGTTGTACTCTGCTCTATTCAAAAGAAGATCGACGCAAGCAACACCTTCACACGGGAACCCCGCCTGAAGCCGGGACGGAAGTATTCCCAGGTGACAAGCTTAACGACATCACCGCCCGCACCTGAGATCTCCGTCCGCTCAGAAAACAAGACGGAGGTTTTCCCGGGCGATCAATCCATTGTTGCCATTCCGGCCGGACTCGCGCTCTCCAACGTTGCCAACGAGCCATCACCAACCCACGAAACACTCACCAGGGGAGCCGGACCCGTGCCCAAAATATCGCTGTGGCTTCCGGTAGCAATGCCTCGGAAGGAACTGACGTCACCAAACTGGACTTCCGCTCCGAGCTACAAAGCCGCCGTAGACCTTGCAACACCACACCTGGAAATTAGCGCGGCCCCCAAAGAAAGAAACGCCTGATGCGAAATGAAATGGTGAGTCTTGCCAGCTGGTGGCCGGATCTGCATCAAGCAAGAATGTCGACCCTCGAGAAGCCTGGGAATTATAATTTATGGCGAAACTGTGTTTTGTTTTATTTTTTTCCGAAAATAAACCGCACTGTGCAGCCAAACCACAACTGCCAGCAACAACATCATCAGCAACTGCCAACAATAACGTCGACGCTCGAGAAGCACGCTCGATTTAAATCAACGCCGGTAATATTTTCGAGCTTCCATCATCGTCTGCCGAACGTTTGTCAACGTTGTTTTCACTCTCCCTCACACGAGGGAGGAGCCCATCTTCTGCGAGAGGAACTTCTGTTCTGGCAACACTGTTCGTGTTTCGGCTCTTTAGAGCTAAGATCAAGAGTAGCCAACCTCGTATTTGCTGATGAAAACGAAGACCATCAACGCAAGCAACTCCATCGCCTGGGAACCCCGCCTGTTTGTAAAGCCAGGGCGGAAGTATTCCCAGATGGCCAACGCAACAACACCATCGTCTGCACCCCGGAGCTCTGCTGACTCAGAAAACAAGGCGCAGGTTTCCCGGGCGACTACCAACGTCGCCATTCCCGCTGGGCCCGCGCCTTCAACATCGGCTTCGGGCAGCAGCGACACCAAGCGGATTTACCACCGACGCGTCAAGCTGCTGCCACCGCGGCCGACCGGGAATAGAAGAAAGCCGCAGCAGGGAGATCACCGTGCCTGGCAGCCCAACGCGGCCAGCAAGAAAAAGATACAAATAACATCTAAAGTAAGTCTTGCCTGCTGTGCTAGGCACCCTGTTGCAGTTCCCCTCATGGTTGGCCGCTGAAGCCGATCGTGCGGGTCCGGCCGACCACTACACTTGATCTGGTTCTCACAGTAATAAAGGGATTGAATCTTTGCCTCTCCATTTTTATCGCCAACCATCAGCAATGCATGAAGCAATGGCTCAGAAGGAACTGACGTCACCAAAGTGGACTTCCGCTCCGAGCTACAAAGTTGCCGTAGACCTTGCAACACCACACCTGGAAATTAGCGCGGCCCGCAAAGAAACAAACGCCTGATGCGAAATGAAATGGTGAGTCTTGCCAGCTGGTGGCCGAGTGTGACCGGTTCTGCCCCGGCATTGCGTCATAAAATGAGCGAACCGACCAGACATGCAACAACACTGTCCTTTGGCTTTATTTATTTTTGGACAGGTGCTAGCCTGATTACAGGTGTTTCTGAGGATTACCCACCTGCCAATAAAATCTGTGGTTTATTTTCGAACCTTACCAGTTGCAATATACTGCTGTTGGTAGCAGGAGTTACCGAAACGTCTACAAAACGTCGTTAACATCTTTTTCTTTGGCCGTTATTTTCATTGTAAGGCTTACCATTTATGTTAACCGTGTTGCATCATAACAAACCTTCACGTTTTTATCACTGTTGTGTGTTTTTTATTGAAACCACCCCCGTGAAACCCGTAGCACTACTCTGTTCATTTAAAAGTTTTTCTTAGTAGTTTGCATTTTTTCGTTTTTGTGGTTTTGCGCATTTTAACATATCTTCTTTCGTTCATGTGGCTTCGGATATCTTCTTTCGTTTGTGTGGCGGTGGGTATTTATCTTGCAGACAAACCATCGAGGCTCTTGTTACTTTCCTTCGTTATTTCATTAAAAACCGAACGCACTCTCAGCAAAGTACCCTGCCAGATACGTGCATTGATATGCCAAGTTGTACGATTACTTTAGAACATAAAGTTCATATTTTACTTCAGCTCTGTCGCTCTATTTATGCGACCCTAGCGTTTAACCGAAAGCGCCATCTGGTGTTTGACTTGTAGAAAGCGTGAAATTAAACTAGAGTTCGAAACGTCGCAAGCAGCACAGAAGCCATTCATTGCTTACAAACTCCCATTCTGGGTGAACCGCCCTCAGAATTTAATATCTGTTCGGTTCGCTCCGTCGTGGCTTTCTCAGGCATGAGGCAGCAACTGCCCCCGTTGTTGAGGTAAGATACTGTGGCCCGAGGGAGACGCGATTTGCCTGCCCCGTCCCGCAGTGCACATTCCGAACGACAGGCATCTTACAAAGCCTCAAGTGACATTTTGAATCAAAAATATAAAGTCGTCTGGGGCGACCTGTCGGTGACGTGCACTAAGTCTGATAGGTTTGTGACGTCACAGGCCTCGCTGAAAAAGGTCAGCGAGCACTTTCGGGTGTGCACTGCGGCGCAGATAATGACATCAGCAATTGCGACTCCCTTGAAATATGTGTGTCCTATTTGCCAAGTTAGGTGGCCCTCAATTACTGCTGCAAGGTCACATTATTATC
>JGI24021J15306_10013389_pt1 | contig 10185 bp, 7 predicted proteins | sample Ectturendosymbi1_FD_15306 | JGI IMG/M metagenome (IMG submission 15306) | reverse complement strand
AAAATTGCAGTAAAAAGTTGCACGCAAAAATCGAAAATGTTGCAAAAATTTGCAATATAACAACCCTGGAAACAGCTCAAAACATTGAACTGCATGTATTTCGAGTATTTAGGAAGCTGTTGGAAGCTGTAAAAAAAAGTTGCAAAAACTTGCCCTAATGATCAGGGTTGCGGAGTCGGAGGTTTTTGGGTGGAGTCGGATTCCTAACTACACTAGGAGGGAGTCGGATTTTTTTCTCCGACTCCGGAAGTCCAATTGGATCATGTTTTAGATCACACTCCTAAGTTGGGAATCCTGTTGAAATGGCACAATTTCTTTTCAAATTTTTGTTGAAACAGATTTCTTGCTGTGTACCACGATTTCCATTCATTGTTAGTTGCTACAAAATTGTTAAGAGCCAAACTTCATTCACTTTATATTAAGGAGTCGGAAATTCTGGAAAGGTCGGAGTCGGATATTTCACCTCCGACTCTGCCTATGATACCGGTCATACCACCGCATCCATCTGATTGTACAAAACAGAAATATTCGGTCGTGAATCTGCAGTGTGTAAAAGTCTTTCCTCTGGCATGCACGTTCTGACTTGATTTTTAATCAAAGGTTGATGTTTCACCCCGTGTCCAGCATTGCGTCGACCAATGAAACTTTTGACTGGTCCCATACAATCGACCTCTGCAAAAAGCTGCTTCTCATTCCAGAAGTTGCCAGGTCGCAAGAAATAACCAACTCGCTGTGGAAGGTTCTTAACAAGCTTGGTGTGAAGTATGTCTTCGCATTTTCTACCTGTAGCGGGTTCGCCAATGGCATAGTTAAGCTGCTTTTCATTTTGACATACACTTCAAATAAACTTCTTCCTTGTTTTGAGCTTGATATTGACTTACGTGCGAAAGATGGCCTTTCTTTGTTGGCCATTTACCAATTGTAATGAAAACTTTCGTCTTTCAACTCATGTTTGTTGCATTTGCAGTCGAGAAAAAGCGGACAAGTCCGATAAAAAATCCAAAAAAAGGAAAAGAAAACTGGAATCTGAAAAAGAAAATGAAAACCCACCTGAAAAAGGTAAAAATGCTTTGATGACCTAACTGGGAAATAATGAATTCATTGTTATGGCACTACGTATGCCATTCGCATCGGGATCCAAAATCTGTTGCAACAGTGTCAATCAAGATAAAAGCGAATGTCTCCAAGCTGTCCTGACCAATCTATTAGAGCTGCGCAATAATTTTATATTGTAGGTATTTTTGCTGTAGATTTTTCGTGACATTTAAGGATTGAGGCACTTTTGTCAATCATCGGAGAAGCCCAAGTGGTCTTCGCCTCTTCCTCTCATCGATTTTATCGTGTTTACAGCCTGTCCTGAATGACGAAAATAAACGTCAAATTGCTCTTTTTTATGTCGAACGTATTTGCAACATCAACAGCGTCTGTGTTCTTCATAGATGTTTAGGTGATCCTATTCTCCCCATTATCTCTGACTGATTTGTCAGAGCACAGGCTGCTGTTACAGCCTTGCAAAGCCAATCTCACTCTTGGGCAGTTATTGCTTCGAGATTTTTTTTTAGCACAAAATGTTCCTGTTTTTGCGATGCCAGGCGATGAGGAAGATGACCTTCCGAAGGAAAGTCGTCGTGAACGAATAGCGAGAATAAGAAAGGAGAAGAAGAAAGCGAAGAAGCAAGTCAAGAACAAACGTCGAAAGAACAATCCTAGTCCAGGCGGGATGAAGAAAGCCGCGGAACATTCTGAAAATACAGGAAAACCGGGGTTCAAGAAGAGTTCGAAAAAGAAAAAGACGAAATCGTCAAATGTCGAATAAATGGGCAATACCTCTTTACTCCAATCTCGTGATTGAGCGTCGTTTACAAAAAAACTAAGTTTTTGCCGAATTAGTCAGTAGACTGCAGTTTATTTGAGTTTAGTATGTACTCGAGGTTTTTTCAAAGCGTTTTAGGGACCGGATTCGGGTCCCTAGAATTGCAAATCGGGTCCCTAGAATCAGAGAAATCGGGTCCCTACAGTTCTATACCGGGTACCTAACATTTTCCTTAAAGAAAACCCTGATGTCATATCCGATAATACTGGGATGCGTTCTATAGTTGTGAGATTCCTAAGTCTTAACCTTTTTATGTAAGCAGTACCTCGGTTTTAGCAGTTGTTGACTTGGGGTTGGGGGGGCGAAGCCCCCTAGATACATTTTCGCCCCCCCTAGAAAAATGTTGTGGACATAGTTCAAATCTATTGGACATATGGTAAAAGATTTGGCACCTCTCAGAAAACTCTGCTCTCCCCCTGGTGCAGGCACGTAGCCAGAAATTTCGATAGGGGGGGGCAAACAACAACCAAGTCTAAGCATTTGATTATTTAAGCCCTTGTTTTCAAAGCATCAACCAAAAAAGGTGCATTTTTCTGGCGCCTTTTTTCTGAATTATTATGTTCAGATTTAAGCCAGCAAATACAAAGTCCATTTTCGTTGAATTGACAAAATTTAAGTTTGTTTTTAGAAAAGCTTCAAGCTTCTATTTTGGATGAAAATTACCATTTGCTCGTAAAACTTTCATGCAAGAGTGTTTGTGAAAATCTCGATGTTTCGAGCGCAAGATCTGCAGTATGACTTTTACAGCCAATATTGCAGTTGAGCAAGAGGTCATTGTGGCCGCCATTACGATTGCGTTTTTATATTTACACGCTTCTGATGTACACCAACACTCTTTCAATCGAAGCCGAGCAGCGACTTTGCTTTAAGACGATGACTCCCGAAGTTGGTCTACAAAACGTGGATCTTATCCTGTTCTTGAGCGATTGGTTGACAAATGCAGCTGACAACATAAAGGCTAGAATACCTCGACGCGTTTGAAAAACGTTTGGATTTTATGTCATTAAATGCTATGAAATGCAAAAGTTACAAATGTCCTCTAAACAAACAAGGAGATGTTTTATCCACGCAGTCTATACACAAAGTGTGCAAATGGTTGTGTGTTTGCGTAAACGAAGCCACAATCGATTTTCACCACGTCTCTGCAGTAAAGTTAAGAAATACTTGTCGCCGCAACTGTTAGCTGATCTAGCCCAGTGGTTTCCGAAGTTTCGGTCGAAACCCAAACAAGGGTAACAAAGGGTTAAAAAATGCGCAGTGCCGAGGCGATCCAAGCCGAAGTTGTGTATTTTCAACGTTACCGCTCTTTGTCTTTGACAGCAACGTAGGTACTCGAGAAAAGAGTGAAATGCTGACATTAAAAACGAACTTAGCAACTTACTGCCAAAATAACCGATTCGATCATTATTTTTTTCATAATATGTTTGAGGCTTCGGTCGTTGTGTGAGGCGTTTTCACCAAACTTAGATTAGGGTAGCTCTCAAAAAAGTTTGGGAACCGCTGATCTAGCCGTTCTGGCGTAAGCAGTTGAAACTTCTTTTAAATCTATGAGTGTTCAAATAACAAAATCCAATCGACTGGGAAAGAAGTCAAATTTTTTCATTTTAGTTACACGCGCTTTATCGATAAAACAGATTGCAAGCTATCTGTAAGTAATGGCAGTGTCACTGTCCTCAGCACTTCCAAAATAAAAAACATCTTCCTACTTACGTTAGATTTTGCTGCTGAGTCCACCCGTTGCAGGGGAATGATTTCAAGTTTACTGTACAGTATAGGATAAGGTGGCAGTTAACATCAGATTAAAGTTGTAACACTAGGCACAGGTCGGATTGTAATTACTTGACACAAACTGCTTTTTTTCTCGCCGGTAAGTTAATGTGAAATCATTGATGAAAATGTTAACGCTCTACAATCTACATGATTGTGATTAAACCGTCACAATGCAGGTTTCATCGTAACAAATAAATATACAGAAATAATGCTATTATTGCTAAACAGTGTCTATGGCAGGGGTTTCAAACACACGGCGCGTGGGCCGCATTTGGCCCGTGAAGGCATTTTGTGCGGCCCGCGATGCTTTTTCAGAATTTTCCAATATTTAACATTTAGGTTATTTACTTTATTCACCGGTGTTTAAAAGTGCTCGGCTAGCTTGTGAACAAGTTCATTTTAAACGAATGTAGAAAGGGCTAGAGATAAATTTCCTATGACTCACGATACCATTCGCAGGAAAAAAGATGTAAAAGCTGTTTCTGGTAAAGTTCAAGTACCACCTTTGTTGCGTCAGCGTCATAATGCGGCCCTGTTTCTTTTTTGTAAGTCCTCGTTTCGCCCTCGGAGCAATTTGAGTTTGAGACCCTGGTCTATGGCCTATTTGCGTTATAAAAATGACTTTAAAGCTGAATTTCTTAGTCATAGTTTGAGCTTCAAGGCATATAAAACGTAACTCACCGATATTTGGTTTAAAAACTGCACAAAAACAAAAATTTATAATGTTCATTTAAGGCTACGGTTGATGCTGCAGACAAGGATAAGATATACAGTATTTGTAGCAATCAAAATTATCAGAGGAAATTTTTTTATGGGTTTGAAATTAAGTTCACATTAGCATTAGGTGAGATACAGCAAGCTGGTGCGCCAGAAACAGCTGCGAAAAGCGTGAGCCCTTGTTTTATTTTCGGTTAGTGATTACAAGCGGTTAGATACAAGTTCGTATTTCATTATCACTAACATTCACACGGAGCTTCAGGTAAAGGTCAAGCATGCCATTAATTCTCCCACATTTACACTATACACATAACCATGATCGTCGGAAGGGGGGCATGGACCCTCTTTGAATTTTTAAATTTGACATTTTCCTATTAAATTTTTAGCAAAAAAGATTGTTTTCTTAGTTTCGATTAGATAAAATGAAATTTCGCGATTTTGCCACCCCCCTACAAAAATTCTTGGCTTTTCCGGAAAAATCTATTTTCCGATGCCCTTGTACACAATTCGTTTGATTAATCATGGACAATTGGTGATCCATACTACTTTGATCAGGTTCAACTAAAGGTTGAAGTAGAATAGGCTCCGCAATTTCGTTGCTTTGCACTGAAGTATTTCTGTGGCTTACACATCAAAAGTTTGATTACCCTGAAATTTTTTGGTGAAACTTTCAGAATTTGGGGGGGAAATTGCTCCCATTGCCCCCCCTGGCTACGCGCCTGCCGTGGTGTCACAAGCTGGTTACGAGCCTGGGTATAAGACCTTCTGATCAAGCCTAGGAAGGAGCTATACAGGCCATCCAGGAATACGTTCCTTAGAATATACGGCATGACCAGTGTTCCCTCTAAAGTGCGCAATACCACCAGACAATTCGAGCAGTGCTATCGCATTCTCGCGCACTTCCAACATTCTAAATTTAATACGGTATGTATATATCTCATAGCCCTTTTAACGCTGGGAGCCGCTTCAGGCCCGTAGCCAGGTTTTAAGGTTTGGGGGGCACAATAGATTTTTAGGGGGGAAATGTTTTTTGTTTTATTGTATGTTTAAATAGATTATTTTATTCATTTTCAGGGTGTTTTTATAATGTCCAGACCACCTTTGCTCCATTAGTCGTGCCATAGCGTCACCAGCAAAATGTTTATACATGACAGAAACTTTGGAAGTGGACAAAAATTTGCTTAGCAAATTGCAAATGTCAAAGTACCCGCAAACAATAGGTAAACAATCGTACACATGAACAACCACTAAATGAAGTTTGTATTTAAACAGTTAATGTGGGGAACGTCACGTTTGACATGCTGACCAATTAAAGCTTGCACTCCACCGTGTTTTGCCGACATCACCGACGCTCCATCGTAGCATTGGGTTAGTCAGAAGATTCCGCAAATCAATTTCATACAAGATCGAAAACATTATTTCTGAAATATGTGCATCAAATTTTTGAAGTTCATATATTCCGAGCAATTTTTCTTGAGAGACAATGTCTTTATCCACAAAGCGAATCACGACACTTAACAGCTCAACGCCAGATGTGTCACGAGCTGCGTCGCAACTCAGTGTGAATAATATTCGCTAATATGCTTTTTCGGACAAGTGATGCTATAGCTTCAATTACATTATTTTAAGTTTCTGGACAAGTGTACTTCTCATTGTTTGGGATACTGCGGGAAATTTTCAAGAGCTTTTCATCCTTGAAAGAAAATTCCATCAGCTGCAAAAGGAAGCCTGAATGCATTAAACTAAGGCCTTCTGTGCCCATGAACGATAACTCGTTTACTGCAAGAAATTTTATGTCATCAACAATAGGTGAAAGCAGGGCTGTGAGCCTGAACTCAAATTTCGGGCTCCGGCTCCGGCTCCACCATTCAAATTTTTTTGGCTCTGGCTCCAACCATCCAAAATTGCTTGGGCTCCGGCCCTGGCTGAAAGATAGTATCTATTGAGGCTAGCCACATCTCGTGACAACGCTAAGTCAGCTGAACAACAGCTTTTTTCTCTTGCTTGGCGCTCCACCCACAAGGATATAGCTTGAATGTGCGATTTACTAGCGGAATGCTTGTTCAGTCGCTTACCTGTCTCCGTACCTGTTTTCCAGTTCTGACATCTTGTGTGAGTAAATGCTTTATATCTGTCTTTAGAAGCAAGCAGTAACAAGCATTCCTGTGAGCTGAATATTCTAGTCATTCACGGTTGGCCTACCACTTTGTTTGAAAAGATCGCATCGTTTTGCCAAATTTTGATTTAGGGGTTCTAACCATGGTCTGAGAAGGTTCGCTCCGTGGGCCAACTCAAAATGCTCCATGGGCCAACAGAACTATTTTGATACAATCCGGGAGGCATGGTTTCACCAGTTTTTCTGCAGTATTGCGACTTTTTCGAATTAGCAATGCGAAATGCAACCATATGTGATGGAAAGATTTGTTTGGTTATATATAGGCCTGCATCCAGTCTGACACATTTGAGACAACCTTCTTTAGTCTCAAATTACGCAGTCAACTTACTAACTTGGTCGTTTTGAGCATTGTTCAAATGCCCTTTGAGCTGGAATGATTTTAAACAGCTGTTAGACAACGTTTTCATGCACAACACACCTTTGCGGGATATCCTCTCCATCTTTCTGCAGGCAAGTAAGGTCATACTTGATGCAGTCTTTCTGTATTTTCGCTCATTAGCATTCGCAATCGACATTTTTGCACTACAATATATGTCTGGGAAAAATAATGATTCGTCAAAAAGTAGGCTGGCATGTTTCACCGCAAAGCGCAACTGCGCAGTACCACACCAAACCATTTGCTCAGCGAAATCTGATTCTACTGCACTTGCAACATTCCAAAACGTTGGAAAAACAGGAAAACAAGAAGCTATTTGAAATAAATGTGTAGGTGTAGGCCCTACTTTGTTCGTATTTTCATAAGACGTTATATTATTCTAAATTCAAATACTGTAATTCACCAAATTTGTAATTCATTTATAATTCTGGTAATTTAGCTTTATTTACGCTCACTAAAACCAACATATGTTAAAATTTTCTTAGAACACTGGCTAAGACTATATTCGTATATTACCATTACCATAGCCAGATTACTAGGGCCATGGCGTTGTTCGCACTAACAGAGAGAGTTTCGAAAGACGGTCTTCATTGACTGTGACGTCACAAATCGAAATTGTTACCAGTGTGGACGTTCCTTAGTACAATTCATTTTGTAACAATGAGGTTAGCTTTTTATGCAACGTGTGGGGGTGTTGCGAGTTGGCGAAACGATTAAATAGATTGAAAACGAGCATTTGCAAAATCTGTTAGTTTTTCGAGTTTGAATTATTTGGGGGGCACAAACAAAATTGGGGGTTACTGCCCCCCGTGGCTACGGGCCTGAGCCGCTTCACTGGTTGTGTATCTGCATGGTTGCGCAGTTGCATGCGCTTAGCAAGCAAGAAAACAATTGCTCAGAGTAGATTTTTCTAAGAGGAAGAATGGGCATGCCTAACATCATAAAATGCAATAGGGTATTCATGATACACAAATTTAAGAATATTGGAAGTTGGTGAAACCAGGGTTGCGGAGTCGGAGGTCGGATATTTTGCATAATGAAGCATAATGAGTAAATTCTAATGCAAACTTGGGCTTTGGGGGAACTTTGGGCGGATGTATGGGTTGCTCTTGTGAAGTCTGCTTTTCCCGTGCACTGCGTCATAAAGCGGATAGTTGATCGTGCGCCCAGACTTAACCTTTATGCCAGAACGCGTCTGCAATTGTGGTTACCGAAAGTGAGATAAGCAATCAGTTCATGTTAGCAGTTTTCTCCATGTCAGTTGTTCTTCCAACGAAAGTGAAGTAATTACATTGTAAGTTCAACTCGCTTGTCAGTTCGGTTTGTATGACGTAACTTTGCACTTGCGCTCGCCGCTCCATTGCAGAGTTTCGTTTACAACTGTCGGCTTCATCACGAGTGGTAGCGGTCCACTGTCTGATGTCGACAACACAGCAGCATGCTATTAGTCATAAACATGACCGTAGCCTGGGGATACATGAGCTATGCCCACTCCCCATAAAAGAAACTGTTGTGTTATCATGTAGCCTACATACAGATCGACTCCAATTTGCCGTCTTTTTGATGTTCATATAATTATTTTTCTAAAATATCTTCCTCGAAAAGGTCACAGCACGGTTGACTGAGCACGATAACGTAAGAACAGGGGCCCCGCGCCTAGGTCTTGCATTGGGCCCCGCATCTGCTAGGGCCGGCCCTGCCTAAGTCTCTTCCCGTTCTGACACTAAGAAAAAGTTTTTTTGGTTGTAACCAAAAAAGTTGACTTCAATCTGTCTGATTACCTTGCTATGAAAGCTTTTTTTCACTTTCTTACTCAGTCGTTAGTGTGTGATTTGGAGACTGAATAGTCATTTGGGCTGGTTCTTTGAGTGAAAATTTGGGGCAGGGCTCGATGAGAAACGTTCTCATCTGTTTATACGCGTCTACCCGCGAATGTTGTGAACAATTGGAAAATGATACTTAGGCTGATCTTTCCCGTGGAAGTGAACGCAACGTATCCAACAATGAATAGAAGAGATGTTAAAAATTGTTCAAATCACGCAGAGTACATTAATTGTTTTCCAGAGCTAGTCCTGCGTGACCTACTGACCTGCGACTTACAAATGTCGCTCCGCTGAATTCTCAACCCAGACCTTACAGCGTGTCTTCAACGATTTCGCTTTGCAAGCATCTTCGGTGGTGCGGTATGCATAGCTTTGGTTTTGCACGAAATCGTGTAACTTCTTCCTATATCGGAGTACAGTAGATATTCCTGTTGGATAACTACATGCCGCTATATGATGGCTCTTGGCAGCCGTTCTCTTGATATTTCACGGTATCAATAGTAATTCGGTCAAACACGTAGCTCTTACGGAAATTATATATAAACACTACAGTGTTTACATAGTCTACTGAATGATCGCCAATTCGCTTAAGCTTAATATGTTTCACAAAGATCGGGTGATTATATGAAGTTAATGTTAGCCGGTTGAGTGGCAAAGTAGTGGAACTCACGCCTGGGGTCGGTTGACGATCAGGTCACACCAGACTCTTACAGGACTTCTTGGGGTTTCAGTAATTCCGTGAAGCACCGCCGTTTCCTTGGATTCAGTAATTAGGCTTCTGCCACACATATTCGCCTACATCGAAAAATCTATGAGGACACGAGCTTTTACTAAAGAGTTTACAGACTTGCTTTCATCAAGGCAACAGCCTATGATTGCAGGAAGCTTTCCAGTCGCGTGCTTGCAGGAAAAGCTTTACGTGCAGTGCTGCCAGCACTAATGGAGTCCTCACGAAAGTAACCGCATGATCTACGGTGCCAAGGTAGAGACGGACGGGCCCCGCAGGCCACCAGCAAGATCTATCGCGCTAATGAAAAAAGAAAGCATGGTCTAGACCAGTGGTTTCCAACGTTTTTAGGCTTGCGGCACCCTACAGAAAAAAATCATAATTTGCGGCACCCAGCATAGGCGGGTCCAGGGGGCTGAAGCCCCCCCTAAATTTTTTCAGATACGTTTTTTGATCGTTGGTCCCCGACACAGAAACGCCCATTGGGGCGCTTTTTTGTATAGCCTTTAAATAAACCATTTCTTGCATAGGGATAGGGACAAAAATATTAAATGCAAAGCTTATTTTGCTGAATTTGGACAGTCTGAATGTGTTTATTTCACTATAACTGAAACCTCTGATGAACAAGTTTTTTAAAACTTAAATAATATGGTCCCAATGTTATAGAAAAAACAATATGGTCCCAGTGTTATATAAATACGTGTTTACATAAAGCATNTACAA
>JGI24021J15306_10013386_pt1 | contig 10186 bp, 5 predicted proteins | sample Ectturendosymbi1_FD_15306 | JGI IMG/M metagenome (IMG submission 15306) | reverse complement strand
ATCTATACTTCTGTTATGATTCAATTATTTAGATGAGACATCAGAAACTTTAGGGAGACCAAGCGAACTTTAGCTTTCGTGAATGTCGTCCTTCTTACATCTAAGATCGAACCCATGTAGAAACTTTCGGATGTAACTAAATGCAGCTATCTAAATTTTATATGGTCTAGAAACCCGTTATATCCGTCTGCTATGTCTGTCCAGTGTCCATCCCTCCACCTCGAAGTTTTTAACATTTTTCTCCTGATCTCTTGCTGCCACTGAAAACCGTACAATACCTACGCCTTCCTTTACTACTCAGCCCAATGGGTTTTATTGCCTCGTTAGATAAAACAGCGCCACATGTAAGGCACATTGTCGACTAGAGTCGTGCCCAGCAGTTATGAAATCAAACTGTAAATAAGTCTACAGTCATTTTGCAGTACTTCTACTTTCTTGATCTTCTGCAACTTTGAAGGTTGGAATGAGCTAGCTTCATCTGGTAGTGTTGAGGACGTATTTCAAAACCTAAACAGAAGAACGTATTCAGCACTTGGCTGAACTGACAGCTTAACGTGATCTTTCCCAAATAAAATATGACTTGCACGAGTTAGCCAGCATTTACTGTACTGTTCTACGCAAAAACAACTTACTTCCCGTCTTATCAAAACAGCTTTCGCTCGCAGAAACACCAACAACGCTATTCTAGACCGTAGGTAACACACTGAAAATATCGTCGTACCAATGAAACTTGCTATACGTTGCAGTTACCGTACAAACGTTTCGATGATCTATCCATTCGTTTTATGTAAGTTTGAATAGTCAAAGGATAACTACCACATATTCTGTAAATGGCTTCTCTGAAGGACACAGAACATTAGCATAACAATGCCGTCTGTGTTGTTATAGTCCGACAAAACAGTCGCATTGCAAAGCTTAGGATTTGAAGTCATTGTGACATAATCAAATTCAACCGAGGGGTGTGCTCTTTCCGAGGTAAGACTTAACAGCTTCAATTACCACCAAACTCCATCAATTACTTTGAAACATTATACTGAAGTTATCAAGAAACATTTAAGTTGTGTGTGAATTATATTTGCAGCCAGCGCCGGATTCAGATGGTGGGGGCCTGGGGCCCAGGCGTGGTGGGAGGCCCCATGTGCGGATACAGAATATTTAGGTAGGGGATGATCGATGAAGTCACTAGAATTTCCACATATCATAACTATTTGTGACGCAATCTTGTGACGACACAATTGTTAACTCAACTGTGACAAAACTTTATGATGCAACATGGTATTTGCAATGATTAGCGATTTGTGAAACTGTTGCAAAACCGGTCGCTAGAAGCATCGCATCTTCTTTTTTGATATTTGTTTGAAAACAGATTTGAAAATTTTTTGGAAAAACTTTCTGGGCCATTCAAAGTTTTCATCATCTCCAAACGCCAGTCCTCGCTCAGCAATAAATTTTATCACAGAAATCAAAACTTGCTGGCAGAGGCCATTTCCGATATTGTTCGCATTAATTGACTTGACTGGCTAGTTCTGCATCAATTCTTCATAGTGATTAATTACATCTGCGACTAAATGTAATCGTGTCATCTGTATGTTCCATTGAATGCTCGTGGCTCCCCAGGCGCTCAAGAGCGTGCTTCCAGTCGAAGATTCCTTTCTAATAAATAAACGCGCACATGTAGTCGTATCCGCGCATATCAGTTTACAATGAAACATTTACCACAAGTTTGTGAAGGAGAAAAACAAAGCCAACTTCTGTAACTACTTCGTCATTGTGGTTCTGGCGACGAATAAGACTTGTGGTACATTTCCGTGAATGTTTCTGTCTTTTCTGTGTTGTGGCACTTCACAATGTCAAAAAGAACCTGTTTCATATTTCAGCCAAGATTCCCGCATATTTTCCAATGCATTGGCTGGCCAGAGGGCCTAGAGACCGATATCGTTGCCTCCAGTGATAGCGTCAGCCATCTCATCCATCGTGTGTTTCGGTGATACATCTTGACGTTCTTCTGTTACTCCACTGCTGGTTAAACTAGGTCTATTTGCATCGTCACGTAGATCTAAGTATGTCACAACATGTTCCTCGATTTTCTGTCCTGAACAAATGATGCTTTGGACTTCTCAATATTCTTAACGTGGTCCATAAAAGCAACCAGAAATGACTGCAAATGTTTCAAACAGAGTTCGTTCAGATAATTGCCAAAAAACGTTTCAGAACAACAGTTGGCTTGTGGATGTACATGAAGCATGAATGTGAAGCTGGGTACATATGAAGCATCCTTGGCAAACTAGGATAAAGTGATAGCCATCTGGTTACGCTGTGAGAAATAAGTTTTTGGTACTCAATATCCACAAAGTCTCAATAGTCTTTTCACTCTCTTTTGCAAACTTTGCAAATGCAACCACACGTAACTCACTCAGCTTCAAAATAAAATAGTCATTTTCTGAAAAAGGGATACTTCTGACTAATTTTTTCATTTTTTGTCATTACTGATTAGCTATCATTACTACAAAAGTACTACACTAAGCTATGTACAATATTAATGACGGTTCATCAGCACAGCTGGTGCAGAACCTATATTGGAGTCAAAAGTCCGCGCTCTAATGCCAAAGTCATTGAGATATTGAGAAACGATTTACCACTGTTATCTAACGATTAATCTGAAAGCATTCCCCCTTTCCAGCCGAGAATTAATTCAACCAAAACATAGATTAATCAGACAACTTGCAGGCCCTCCCATAAACTAAGCTACGTCACCAGCTCGTATATTGTTGCAACTGAGTAGGGACAGCTTGCTGTATGTAAATACAATATATCATTGCCAGTGGCGGAACTGAAGGGGGGCAGATAGGCGAGTTTCCCCCTGGAAAGCTAACCGTAAAAACTGGTCTCCTACTGAACTTATATTTCGGGTTTAGCATTCTTTTTGTGTTCAGTACGTTGTTGCTTTTGTGTTTTTCGGATTATTTTCCAGTGATCTAGGATTTTAGTTTAGTCATCCGCGTACGGATTCACCATCATTTCTCAAGTTTTTTTCTGAGTGTTGGCTAGTGCACCCCGTCCAATGGCCGGTGGGCCCCTTTTATCTAAGTGTACCACCCTGGCTCAAAACTTTAGTTACGCCACTGATTACAGCTATGTAAATCAAGAAATGTGAAAACGAGGATGTTTTAACATTTTTAAATGTCCTCGGTGACTTAATTCATTTCTCATGAAAAAAGTGGACATGGACCCCAAAACGAAGACGTATGGAAGCCCTACTTAAAAATGCTACTCGTACGCAATCTGTGTAAATCTAAGCAAGGTAGACGCAAAACCTACCAATAACGACGAGTAGAGACGTAAGCTAATGTGTTCTACGGGGCTTGACCTTGCGTTTACTAGATTTAGGTACGTGACCGACTTTCAGGAAAACAGTAAGTATAATAATTGTTTCGTCACAATATCAAACAATATTCAAATAAGCCTTTGTCCGTTGCAAATTCAGTACACATAGAAAAAATGAATATAATGCGGTGACTGGTTTTATTAACCGGAGATTTTATAATGTATTTCAAGTGGAAAAATTTCACCCCACGGCAACTTGGATTTATAAGACGGATGGATAATTATTCGTGGATTTAAGCGGCTTCTGCTGTAAGTCTTAGCGACTCAACCTGACAAAAGTGGTTATTACAAAACCGCAATAACGAACAGTGCCTTGATGTGCGTTAATTTACAACGCGTTAAAGAACTTGACAAAGCAGTGAATGTGTAAGCCTTTCGGACCGAAGAAAAGTGGATAGAGGGGCGAGGTTTCAAAAGGAGTGCACAGCATAATATTTTTGAGTGCGAGTCAATGGCTTGTGAAAGAGGAAAATCCTAACTAGGATATTATATCTTCACTGTATCATTCGCTACAAATCTGCGCAATTCTCTATTGCAGCTCACTCATATTCTGAGTTAAGTCAAAGCTTGTTAATTTTACACGAGCAAAGGGATTTTGCTCAAATGTGCTTCATTGACGGTCACGTCAATGTGCTTCTGGAGCGAACTGATGCAGATCATTAGATTTATTTACCACTCTCGTGCTCGCTGGTTAAGTGTTTCAACAAGGGCTGGAGTTTATCGACGACACTGGTTCGTCTTTGAAATTAATAAAGAAGTCAAGTTACAAAAGCTGTTTGCGTGTGAACTGAGTTACAAAAGCTGTTTGCGTGAATTGGTGTTTGATTTTGACATTTTTTCGTACACGAATGAACGGAACATAAGATTACAAAGGAACGAACAATTTGCGCACAACACGCACACAAACGCGAGCACCTCAAAATCCACGTTGGCCTTATAACACAAGGCAACTTTCAAACAAGACATTTGCTCATTTTCCCACATGAGCCGCACTGGAAGCAGCAATCTGAAACCCAAAGAAATACAGTAAGTCACTAGATGACCTGCAGGGAATTCTGTCGTTGTTTTGCAGATTTTGAAAAAAATGGCATGTAACTTCAGCTGTTCAGTGTGACAAGACTCTGAAACAGCACTACACGAGTAGCAAGTGGGCTTGATCAATCTTCAGCATGACTGCGAAACAAAAGTTTGATTCTCTTAAACTTAATATTGTACATCAATTAACGAAACATAGGCGTAGCCAGGGAGTCCAGAGGGCCATGTCCCCAAATTCTTATTTTGTGCTTCAATAGGCGGTATCCCAAATAAAATACTGCTAGCCTAAAATGAACAATTTTGACCCCCCAGAAGTTTTGGTCTGGCTACGTCACTGTAACAAAATTGCATTTCCAAATCCCAGAGGATGGCACAGAAGATGCCGGCATTGCTGGGATAGACTTCACTGATATATGTAGGCAGATGTTCACCCCTAAGAATATTAACGAAGTTTATCACAGATAAAACCAAATTCATTATAACCTCAGAACTATCCCTAGAATGACCACAGCAAATCTAAATCCCTACTTTGATGCAGTGGCGCAAAAGGAGACGAACAGCACTACTGCCACTAAATAAAAAGTGACTTTCTTTTGCACTTATAAAATTAAATATGCATTAAACCTTGTATCATCGTGCCCAGTTACCAGTTAATATTCAAGACTTTTTATGTTATGATCAGTGGGGTAGTCGGGCTGGAACGCGTGGGAACGGCATTCCCACACCTTTTTCATGTTTTGCTTTAAAATGAGTGTAAAGCTGTTTTAAAATGGCTATTATTTTGGTTGCGTTCCCACACCTTTTGTTAGTACTACATCCCTGGTTATGATGTTCACATTTTATGTTAATCAGTTCACAAACAAACCATCCACCTGCTTCGGATCCAGCCTGCTTTCACATCGATATCAAGCCGCAGAGGGGCGTAACGAGGTTAGATGGCGACCGGGGCAAGGAGCAAGTTTGGTGCCCCCATGTTCGAACCTAAGGTCATTCGGAAGCAAATGTACTGTATTGAAGAAGGTACTTACGACATTATTGGAAGTTTTCGGCGTTCCCCACAGTGATTCGGCGCCCGGGGAATTGTGCCCCTCCGGCTCCCTCCCCTGAGGCCACAAGACAAAACGTTTACCCACTCTGGAACTAGATTTGTTTACAGCAGACCGACAATGTCATCTAAGTTTACAGTTCTGAAGTTTCCATGCGGCGCTATCGCTATATGCTTAAATGTAATAGCGGAACTACCGCTACTGAATGAAAATAGTAGCGAGATAACGATTTTTTGGCGCACTTAAAATTTTTTTGTGCTGTTTTACTGGCAAAAGCTATATTTGCAAATGTCTAATATTTAAAATTTAAAATGAATGTTTTTTGAAAAAAGTTATAGTTCAATGGACTTTTTTGAAAAACATGATCTGGACGTAATTAGAGTCATCGAACAGTTCTGATGTAGGAAATTCTTTTTTTAAAGTTTATGCGCATACAAACGAAACTTGGATTGTAGACACATCTGCAGAGTGCATTTAGTTTTGTAAGTGGATTGCTGCACGTTTATCAATCGCCTTTATCAACTCTGTTTTCTCTCTAGAGTCGTGTAAATAATCTAATAGAATGGTATGAAATAAAAAGATCAAAAACTGTTTTTATCAGTGTTCTGTGCGCGAGTAAGCTGCATCAGGCCCGCAACCAGGGGGTAAACCGGGCAACTGCCACCCCCAAAAATTTTTATGCATCATTTAAATTTTCAAAAAAGTTGATGTTCATCTATGCTTTATGTAACAACTCCCTGAATAAATTATTACTGACTACTTATATTGTAAGTTGTACTCCTTGTTTCTGCATGGATCAATTTATTCGCAACAGAATCCTTGCGTGGAACGCAGTTTATATAACCTGCGTGCAATGAGTGTCAGACATGGGGCGATTACATCACAAATGTAATCCATTACGATTACTTGCCACCTGCTCGATTACGAATAAACAAAATCATAATGTAATCGATTACGATTACATTGAAAGTGATTCACGATTACAATCGCGATTACATTTTTTTGAAACATCTTCAGAACGAAACGAACCCATTTGCATGGTTTAATGCAAGTATGTTTTCAGACAATATACGATGTGAATCAATGTAATAAACCAAATTACTAATCTGGACTAAGCTCCGAAAAATAGAAAACAACACATTGATTGTTTACTGAGATGTTCGTGCAGTCAACAAACCAATGGCGTAAAAAGAGGTTTGAGCTAGAGGGAAACTTATCTGAAAGAGGCCCAATGTTCTCTTTAGGGGACCTACTAGTCAACACTCAGAAAAAATCTTGATAAATGGTGGTGAATCCGGGCATGGGCGTCGGAAGGGGGGCCTTGGCTTCCATCTGGATTATGAAAGTTTCAGCAAAAAAAAGTTATTTTCTTAGTTTCGAGAGGGAAAAAACAAATTTTGCCACTTTTGGCAGCCCCTAGAAAAAATTAGAAAAAATCCTCTAACGGCCCCCTGGAAAAAATCCTTTCGACGCCCATGAATCCGGGTGCGGATATCTATAGCCATTTGGTATATATACTAAAATCTCAAATCAGCGGAGTTGGATTATTTTCGAGAAGCGTAAATGACGACAGTCTACTAAAAACCAATTAAAAGAATACTAGAACCGATATATAAGCTAAGTGGGGACTTGGTTTTTACATTAGCTGGTCAGGAGAGTCAAATCGCCCTTTCCTTTCCCTTCAGTTACTCCACTGCAACAAACACTTTAAATACTGGTTACGAAAATACCAAATGTTTAAAATTTTTGTTACAGTTGATAAATATCATCGCTTCAAATCTTTTACCATTAAATGAAATCTATCAGGCTTGAATATTTGTCCAACAACGCTGAAAATTCGTTTATTAGTACAGTAATTCCAAATTGTTGACTATTTCTTCTAACAGTGGGTTACGATCTTCTGCAAGCCAGTATAGAATTGTGCAACTTAAATGAAATGAACAGTGATGGCCATATAGCTGCGCATCTGTTTATTAGACCAAAAGTCAATGGTGAACAAAACCTCACTGGTTTCGTTGAGTTTTTCTATCAGTATCTGGTGGATCATGGTTGATATGCTATTTAATTATCAATGTTATGGAAAGGTATTTTCTACTCCTCTGAAAAAAAGTTAATTTATTGTATATAAATTACTCTACTGTACTAATAATATACATAGCCTACTCCAGCACTTACATTCATAAATTCATTCTGAATCTATACAAATAAAACCAACACCTCTCCTCGTAATGGCCTGCAATTCTGTTGCGGAAGTGTCAAACCGTTTTTAAGAAAAGCTTATATTTTTGTTGCTACGTCTCACTAGAATAGACCCCTAGTTTGCTTCTAGCGGCCAGCAGGAATAAAGGCTAGCTGAAACAAAGCGAGAATTAGCTACAAAGGCTGTGCTTACCCCTGGATTATATAGATTTAAAACACGCAGGCGGGCAAATAGCCTCCCCAGAAACATGAAACATAACTAAAAAAAACGATGATAAAGGAGGAAACCCAGCTACCGCAACCGCTGTTGATCGCACCGTGATGTAGGGTGAAGATTTCCAAGTTTAATCGCAAAAGTAATCGTCGATTACGATTACATTTCATTTTTGGTCAGTTCAATCTATTACGATTGCTCAAAAAACTGTAATCGATTGTAATCGATTACTATCACCCTATGTCTGAGGGGTGTTTGGCTATTAGAGGCCGAAATGACCAATCACCGTTTTCTTGATTCCAGTTTTTGAAAGTGTAGCCTAAGCGCTGAATACTTTAGCTTCAAAAATGGGCAATAAGCTGCCCGCACCAGCTGAAAAAATAACCCTCCTGTCATGAGATTTCTTTTGTTCCTTTGTGAAAATTTTGTTGCTGTTAATGCCCTCAGTGCTTACTTGTACTCTTTTGTAATATCTGGAAAAGGTTTCGCAAAAAATCTGAAAAAATGCGCAGTGGCGTATCTACGCAAAAAGGCGCCCTTGGCAACGATAAAATGTGCGCCCTTTTCAATAATTTAAAATATTAGAAATAGATAAACCACTAAGAAAATAAACGTTTCAAAACAGAAAACATATGTTTACTTTTGCTCGAAACTTTTCAGCAAATAAATTAAGGACTACAACATACTTCTAAGCTCATTTATTTTTATTATAAAAAAATCAAAACATTCAAATTATAAGGTTACCATGAATTTTATACATAGTATTGGCAAACCAAATCGTAAATCATCCAAAAAAATCACGCATCACTTTGCAACTGAAAACAATTTCTTTCAAAATGAAACACGTTTAACTTGGATGGTTCCATAAGTTATTCAATGCCAGTATTATATTAGTTGTGTTCCAAAGACACAATTCCATCGAAACATTAATGTATCCAGCCTTTTTGTGTTTAAAGAACACAACGTGCTAATTATTACAACACTTTCCGTGCTTTTTTCGAAGCACATTCGTCTATGATTTCTTCAAAGTCGGTTTTCTCTGTTTTGTCCCTTTCTATACTCATGAAAGCCACAGTAAATCACACAATCTCTCCTGACTCATTGAAGCTTGGAGGTATGAAAGGATCAGTTTAAGCTTACTGAAAGACCGCTCCCAGCTTGCAACAGATACTGCCTTTCTAGTTACACGACTAGATACTAACATTTTGCAATCTAGAATCTCCTCATTGAAATGCTTGTTATATACAACCGAGCTGTACACAGTTCCTAAATCCTCACACGTAGATTTTAGTTTTTCACAGTCAGGACCGTAACAAAGACCTTGGACATCCAACAGAAAGCCAAATTTGGACAGAAAGAGGTAAGTCTTAAAAACAGTAATAACATATCTCTTCTTTGATGAGTTAACATTTTTATTCAACTGGTATTGCAAAGATACTACAGTAACTGCTGATGTTTGGAGGATTAACTATTAACTAAGGTCCTCATCTTTAGTCGCTGGACTGGGGTATTGTGTTTAGCCTATTATCGGGCACAGTGTCCATCGAAGAAGTTTCGTAAACTCGGAGTGGTCTGCAGCAGTTTAAGGAATTTTTAAATATGTGGGAGCTTAACAGCAATTATTTGCGTAACAATTAGATTCTCACAGCCACGGACTTAAATTCGTCTCAACCAGATTCTGACTTTGTCTGAAACGCAGCAGCACATACCAACTTAGCTTTCTTGTAGCATAGGGACGAGGTCTTGTAGTTATCAAGGGTGTAAGGAGCTGGAAATTTTTGAATCCGACTCCACTCCTGCTTCGGATGAATATACTCCGATTCCGCTCCGACTTCGAAACATTTTTAAGTTTTGGACTTCGCCTCCTGCCTAAACTCAAAAGTGAATGCTGTAAACTTTTGGCAGTGTCTAAACGACCGTATCCAGTTTTTGCTTTAAAAAATTATAAACGTACCAAACGAAATTGTTGACCTCTGCAATATATGTGACCTCTTCTTTACAAGTCAGTTGCTTCTCACCTTAAAAGATTATGGTTATCATGGGGGTAACGTGGGGCATTNTCTTTCTGGTGTAAAAAGGGTAAAGCGTTTTGTGAAAGTCAATTTGCCTTGCAGCGTCAGCAACCTGAAAAAGATAAGCAAAACGTTGACGTTGCACCCCGTTGAAAAAATTTCTGCGGACGCCCACGTATGTGGGTTGTTTTATGTTCGGGAGAGAATCGGGGAATCGAACTATCATGATTCCCAGGGAGAATTTTGGCCGAAATTAAAGCAATGCCTTACCGACTGGACTAAAGAAGCACTTCCCC
>JGI24021J15306_10013385_pt1 | contig 10187 bp, 4 predicted proteins | sample Ectturendosymbi1_FD_15306 | JGI IMG/M metagenome (IMG submission 15306) | reverse complement strand
CTCATTACACTGCAGCTCCTACACGAGTTTCACAGAATCCGTCTCTGTGCTGTGAGGACCTACAGCATTGGCCTCATTTGAGTGGTGTTAAATTTGCAACGCTTCCTGACGCAGATGTGTTACTACATAGGGTCGATGCACCACAGGCGTTTTGGACATTAGAAGAGCGCAGAAGTAAGAAAGGCGAGCCATATGCCGTAAGAACTGCTCTAGTTTGTTCTCTCACTTTTCCAGCGTCAAGCCACGGTAGTGAGCCATCGTTTAGCATTAACCACGTAATGGTCACTAATGCGATGTTTGACAAACAGAAAAACGTCGATGAATCCACCTTCGAAGTGGTCGGTTCCGTGGAAGAAAAGGTTTGCGTCGACGACTGCATGAAGAGTTGTGACACTGCGAGCGGGACGTTGCCGTCAGTTCAGCGCTTTAGAGATTTGCTTTGTGCGGGTGGTTACCTGTTGAAATGGCTTAGTAATGGTGTAAGGGTTCGCAAGGCTATTTCTGAATGTGATCGACCTGATCTAGACACTTCACATGCTTTGGGTGTGGCAACGAACATTGTGCTGAGGGAATGGTGGCGATTCTGCCGGTGGCAATGTTGCTTGACCACTATAACTGCTTTCTGTTCATCATAATCCCTCCCGTAACGGATTGTACACGTGAGGCTGAAGACAATACGACGTAAAATGAGAGTTTGGTCGAAAAAAGGCGCAGTTAAGGAAAGACTGAGCGTCATCTGTACCTTTCAGTAGGGTGAGGAAACAAAAAATGTACGCCGTCCTTGATTGTAAGCCGCTCTTGAATGCAAGCCGCACAAAATGATGCAAAAAAGCTTTGCAAGCCACGGCTTACCATAGAATAAAGATGGTATTTTGAAAATATTTGAAAACATTTCAATTTGAATAGAAGTCCATTTGAATGAGAGTAGGTGATGCCCACCTAATAAGAGAAATACATATTCTGAAAAGTTCGCAGTGTCTAATTCTTGGCTGTGGAAGGATTTCATTCTATAGACAGTGCTTTGAAAACACTGCAATACTCGGCATAAGGGCAGTGTAAAGAATCCTTTATTGGGATCTGGAATCTGATCCAAGCGGACTACATGTATCATGGTCGATCATTTGATTGTGTAACGTCATCGGTGATCGTTACACCTTGGAATGCAGTTTTTGTACCATTAATAAGGACTAAACTCCCTGTGAATTTATGGAATTTCTTTTCGTAATTTGTCAGCACGAGCTTCAAAACATGCACGTTTCTCTATGAAGCAAACCCGCGATAAAAACTCACAATTTACGTGGACAAGATTGGTAACGTTTTTCAAGCAATGCTCACAACAGGCGCAAATTCAGTTACTAACGTTAGTGGGGACGATTTCAGTGATATTTGGTAGTCAATTCTTATAACTGCTTCACTGCTGTAACAGAGTTGAAGTATACTTCACAAAACTGCTGTGCAAAACAATGGACGACAGAATTGTCTCAAATCTCAAAACAATGACACAATTTGAACATGACCAAAGACATATTCTGAATTAGTTTTGATAGTTTGTTGTCCGAATTGCACAAAGTAATGGTGAATAAAGTTACTTTCGTAGGTGTTGGAGTGGGCGATCGCCATAATCGCACCTTTGGATCCGCCCCTGGCTCATGATTCATCAACAAAAAGAATTTCAAAACGGTTCTTTCCATGAACTTTCGTTTATCAGATTGAGGGCTTCTACGTCAGCTCAAAAACCTCTACATTCCGTTGGTCTCGAGTTGTGCAAATAGTTAATTTTTGTATTTTACTCATAATGACGAGACGTGATATTTGATCATGTAATGGCTACATTGAGAACCTGTTTTTTTTCAGTTTGTGCAGGTGTATTTGCTAATGATTTTTATTGCAGTTTTGTCAATACCTGGTTCCTGCACTCATTTCGGAGTGTCACGAGTGGTTTGTGGCGCTCATCTCCCCTTGCTTTCGCTGATGTAATGTACCTTCGCGAGCTATAGTATTAAATTGTGTTAAAAATGGAGGTCATCGAAGTGAAACGGCGCAGAAAATTAAAACCTTTGGCCGTTCGCGCAATAGGCAACAATTTTCTTTGGCCGAAAAATTGCTTCAGGTCGCAAGCTTTGTATTTGTTTTTTGCGTACCGAGAACGTAGAATCGCGTTGATCTGAAAAGTTTTGATTTTCGAATAAAGACGACCTGAAGTTCTTATGACGTTAACGAGCTTGCCACAGCGGGCATGATTCAATGATTTCCTCCAACCCCAGCCATGGAAACAGCATTTTCTTGTCTGCTTTCGTATCCAGTTACGTGTAGGATAATACAAACTACACAAATTGTTTTAAGGTTAGAGTATCGTTCGTAATACCGAGTGTTAAAGCGTTTCAAGAAGTACAAATGTATCTTGAAAAACAAAAATCCTGACGTGTTTGTTATATTACCTTTACAATTTTAAATTCGTGTAGCAGGTGAATTGCATAGCACGTGAAAAATTATCACCCTGAACATCTCAAGTTTGTGTATCATTTGGAAACGTCAATAGTTTTGTATCATGTGAAACAAATGTGCAGCATGTGCATTGGTACCGAATTCATTTACTGCATTAATTTGGTAGTCTTGGCATTTCCAAATGGACTTTTGTTTACTGTAGAATAACATTATCAATTTCAACTTCTGTTATTTCAAAACAGCTAAGATCAAACCACCTGTTTCAGTCACCTTCAAAGCCGGTTGGTTCCTCTTCAGCCTCTTTGCAAGAATTCGCTTCTCTTGGTCTTCGGGATTGATGGAAACACGAGACATTTTGCATGCCAGCCTTATAGCTTAGGTATTTTGCTAACTTTATAGCATCTAAGTAAAAAGCTTTACGGACATGATGGAAAATCAACCAAGCGCCTTCTTTTTTGTATATCCTTGTACTTTGGTTTCCATCATCAAAAAAATAATTTACTCTATTTTGAAATCCGATGTTAATCAAAAGTTAAATCAAGCTCATACTCATTCGGTTTTGCTGTACGAACTGAAGCTTCACGCCGTAAACCCTTCGCAAACATCCCAACTTTACTGCTTGTACTAAAGGTAGCATATTTTCAGTCTTCACCAGAGGTTGACGACAATAAAAGAGGATCGAAACAAAGGTAATTTTGAAAACTGACAGCTTCATGGAATTCGAAAGCTCCCTTTTCTGACCTCTGAGCGATGAATTTCACGCAGAACGCAATATTCTTTGCCAATTCTCCATTTTCTTTAGCAATTAAAAGCAAAGTTTGAGAAAAGGTGTGCTACACCCGAAAAAAATTGGGTTTCTTGATCTGATACACTTTGAGACAAATGTGGAAAGAACTTTGCAATGGTTTCTTCATGTGAACTTGATAGCGTAAACCAATTGTCAAAACCATTTGAATCAGTGGTCCTTAACCTGGGCGCGCGTCCCCCAGGCAGGCGTCAAGAAATCTCCGGGGGAGGCGCGAGCTCTTCCATGCTCTACAACAGCGGTTCCCAAATTTTTTCTGATCGCGTACCATTTGTGTGTCCTGTATTTTCACCGCGTACCACCTTGAAAACACCTTGTTCCAGGAAAACTCATTTCACCCAATATCATTCGATCAAAAGTGTGGCAAAACATACTTGACGCAAATGCGACAGGAACAAAATGGCTTTGAGAAATTACAATGGCCATTTTTCGAAACTAATAGGGGAAGTACACAAAAATGCAGGAATTTATTAACAGATCCCCGTCAGTGAAAACGAAATGTATTCTTTTTGTGCAGAAGAACGGAAGGGTCCGCTTACCACCGTGAAGGTATTCGCATACCACTAGTGGTACGCGTATCATAGTTTAAGAACCTCTGCTCTACAACATGGAAAGTTTTGAACGGTAATTTGTCCATCCAAATGTTGCGCCAGTGCAAATTTTACGCCGCTGCATGTTACTTGGTTTAGTTTCAACAGAGATGGAAGTAGGGATTAAGTTTCTTGAAATTTTACAAGACGAATTCGAACCTGCATACAAACACCTGCATGATACTAATTTTCTACAGTGCTCCCGCCGTGTTCTTCGGTGATGCGACGATGTATATTTGTGGTGATTCAACTGCACTTGAGACACACTATTGTTTGATGTGAGAATAAGTTTTTAAATGCGGCTTGGCAGCTACAGGCCACCATACGATGTCGACTTCTCGGCCAAAGAAAGAGTAACTTTGCTTTCTGGCCATCTCAATTGCGACACATCAGCTGCTTAATCTTGGAACCATGTGTTTCACTCACACTAAGCGCCGTGGTTTTAGTGTTTAGGTCCACAATAAAAATAACATTTCTGTTGGAATAACCGGTTTATGCGATTAATCGTACTATGTTTTTCACGTGTGAACAATTTTGGATAGAGATTTTGGAATCCTCTGCGAAAACGAGCTTATAGCGTTAAACCGATATACCATTAGCCGGTGTAATTCACTTTGCGATGTAGTGTGCGGTTGCAAAGCTATCCAGAGTGAATTAAACAAACTTGGACAAGTTCGCATCATTCTGAAAAACAACTGCAAGATAATTGCAAGATATTAAGCATGCGGGCTAGAGTGCTAACATGCATATTTGCGAGTACCCGTAAGTCTTCCGCCATGTCGCTAGAAAGAAAACGTTTTCCATCTGATGATGCAAAAACATTTTGCACCAAAATTGGCTACAACTTTTCAAGTAATTAGAGGCCTATTATTTTGGGTGCAGGGCTCGGTACAACCTTCCGCGGTGAGCATAGTAGTCATCAGGTTCAAGACAAGATTTCTAGCTTTAAGGCCCTATTGTGAAAACGTATGCAGGCTACCTCTTTCTTGAACGATGCAGAAAGCCTAACAACGTATGGTTGCGTGCTTTGATACAGTCAGATTATTTATATTCGTCCTTATTCTTTGAACATTATAACTGCATTTTTCTTTGCGACTGAGTGCTCGGACGTCACAGCGTTTGTGTGAGAGCGTGTGCATGCCACAATTCTTTCGTACGTTACGTGGCCTTGACCAGGGTTGCAATCAGTGTCCTACTCTGGATGTAGTGTTGTACCAAGTGTTACGGGTTAGCGAACATTAGTGTTACAGTAAGAGAGTGTCTTGTTCTGTTTTGTCTCTTTTTATCAACCTGCATTGTGCAGACTATGTGTGTTTGTACTCAATTGACTTCGTGTCTGCTACAAAAGAATTAATAATATTAAATGAACTTGCCTAGAATCACATTTGTTTTTACAAATTATTTAAATTCAAGGGGGTGTGAAGCAAAGGAAATTTGCTTAAAGGGGGTGTGGTGGAGAAATAGTTAAGAATGACTTGTTTAAAGCAATTGACACGATCGAGGCTTTTGAACATAAGTTCGGCCATAACTCGCGAACGGGTTGCGTTAGAGAATCAGTGAACACATCCTAGGATTCAGAAAAAACGCATTTGACCCAATGTGTTAAAAAAAGGTACCTTTACTTTGAAATTTATTGAGAAAAATGCAATTTTTTACTTTCCGGGTGAGACTCTTTGGCAATATTGCAAAAAGTTCAAGAACTTCTTTTCACGCTACTCTGTGAGTTTTTCAAAATATTTTTTGTTTTGTACTACGTCTGAAACTCCAAATAACAAAAAAATTAAGCCAAAGTGGGTCATCGTTCTTTTGGAGAGAAAAATGTTTGTGTGAAAAATATGAGCGGGTCAGGTTATTTTGGATGACATCACAGGGGCTTGAAAAAATACAATGGGAAGTTCGTCTTCATCTTGTAAAAGCAACTAGGCGACAATCTGAATTTTTAGACCACTTGAGTGGCTTTCCAGCGTTAGTCGTTCGAAACTTATGGCCTAAAACAACAAACTAATTGGCTAATCCTACAGGGTATTAGCTAATTAGTGAAATGCAAAATCTTCAATAACTTTTTTCTTCTAAACATTTTCACGTGAATGTTTGTGGGTTGTTATTGGGCACCAATGGAAATCTGCAANGCAATTTCCAAATGTTTCTTTGGACAACTGAAGGGGAAATTTGCCCTTCAATTGTTCAAAGAGGGTAAAAGCGACCAACAAATTTTGTTTTTTTGTGCCGTTTTACGTCCCCACAAAAACGTTTTTTTTTATTAAAATTACATTCGAAAATTTACGGTCATAACTCGAAGTTTTTGTAGAAACTTAATTTGCAACGTGCTTAGTTTCTGCTTTACAGTTTCTTGAATGAAAACCACAAACTTTTTTGGCAACGTTAAAAACGGGTTTTCCCATTAAAGCACGTCACAATGAAGTGACAAGCATGCGCAACTACACCACAAAAATGCGTTGCTAGTTATAAAGCTGGGTTCATTTGAAAAAGTAGCAGTTGAACAAGTGCTATTCTGGTCATTTTTTTCTTGCACAGGTTTGAAATGTTGAACAAAAGCCAACTCATATTCATTCTGAACTCTTTTTTTTTTTTTTTTTTTTTGAAGGACTTGATTAGATATCCTTTTCTGGACATATGGCCAAACCAACGCAGACAAGGCAGGTCTGCTCTGAGTTTCGGAAAAGTGGTAGGAAATACTGTGCTTTGCGAATTCCACAGCTCCGAAATTTGTCGCGAAGTGTCACATTGTGAATTATTCCCAAAAATCCAATCTCTGCTTTTTGCACTCAGGATAGCATTTTTGCAATCATTACCCATGATACATGACCATACGTGAGGATAGGAAAATATTAAATTATAAACTAACAGTTTGCGGTGTGAGAAAGCTCCACTTTGTGATCACAGAGCAATAACTCTCACGCAGTACTGCAGTTGCTTTTCCAATCCGTGTTTCAATCTCCTTGTTCCGTCTTCCGTCACTCATGAATACCACATCTAAGTACTTGAATTCTCGACAAGCTGCAGTGCATTGCCGCTTTGTAGCAATTCGAACTAACTTGTTTTTTTTGAGAGACGCAAAACGAACGTTGCTTCATTTGCTGTTAATGCAAACGAAAGGAACAATCGTTGACATTTACCACATGTAACAATACATAATTTCGATTGTCTCCACATTTTGCAAAAAAGAATGTTCTGCAAATACAGTCAAAAGCTTTTCAACCATCTACTAAACATGCAAATGCAAATCTTGTGCCAAGCTATATTTGCTCTTATGAGAGTAGTTCGACGTTAATATCAATGAAGAAGAAGCGCCGGACCGTTGCAAATGCTCAAAAGCACTTCGAGAGTTTCTCTTTTCGTCCAGCTCACAGTATAAGGTGAGTGCGTACGAGTGGACCACTAAGAGCAGAATGCAATATATAGGTTTTGTGTGATTTTGAAAGTGACTAAATAGTCCATTTGACTTTTATGATCGTTTTTCACCATATTTCCCAGAAATAAAGGAATATTTCGCCGCAAAAACGCATGATATCAAATGAAATCATTTTGTCCTCAAAGCTTAGAGAATGGTTTCACTCAAGAGAAACATGTAGGAAGCCACATGGATATCTCCTCAGTTTGGCAATGTTATTTTCTGTAAAACATTTCCTTCCTCATGCGATGTGGCCAGTGTCATGCGTTACTGGCAGGGAATTTTCCACTGCCAAATTTAGATGCGGGTTTGCTCGAAAAGCAATAGCGCATGGAGAAAATTAAAAACTTTGGCTGTTTGCGAAACTACCCACAGTTTCGCTTGGCATTCCTTTAGGTCGCAGTTTTTGTATTCTTTATCTGACTTGAGCAAACCTGGAATTGTGCGATTGGGATGAATAGATTTTCGACCAAACAGGAATCGAAATTATCATGGCGCCAAGGGTTGTGCGCGTTGCCCTTTAGGTAATCAAGGAGTTACTCTGAGCGGCAGCCATGGACGCTGCACTTTCTTGTACTGTATGCGTTTGTAATCAGTTGCATTGAGTTTGCTAGTTAACAAAAATGTGAAGATTAAAATAACGTTGGCAATGCCACACGATAAATGTTGTGAAATGTGCAAAATAGCTTGCAATGCGGTAAGGCTTGAAATGACAGTTCGATAATGTTACAATTAAGACCTTAACGTCTAACTGTAATTAAATGAAATCCTTACACACTTGACTGAAACCTCAAGGCGCATTGCTTTTGTATGTGCACGTGATTTGCCGTTGGGATGATCTGATGGGATAAAGAAAATTCATTTCGAAAATGTCCCAAGTAGACAAATTCAAAAACTGTCTCCATTTTTGCAACATTCCTTTTGGAGAATTTTACTGTGTTTTGATTTTATATTCTAAACAACGTTTTTACGTGACACAAATAAGTCGTAAGTTTTGCGAGTTCCCGTTTTCTCCTGGTACAATATATTTTAGGAGATCTTTACTATCCCTAAGAACATGCAAGTTAGCAGACCTTGCGAGGTTTCCTGAAATCCTGGGGTTATCGGAAAGGCTTGTCTAAACTCTGTGCGAACTAACAAACCTTGACAAATATAAAATGCCAGATTAAAGTTTTCCACTTTATGTCTTTCAAATGATGATTCCTTAAAAATTAGTTGTTTTTCATTGTGAAGACAAAATTAAATTCAGGCTTCCTAGTTGAAGGAAAGCAAAAATTCAGATACAACAAATTCGCTTAAATTATTACGAAGAATGAGACAGGCGCAACAACACGAAAGATGCGAAATATAAATAAAAAGTCGAAGGAAAGCAATGAAAGGGGAGAAGTTTTGGCGATCGGAAATACCAGATTACTTGTCTAGTTAGATCGAAATCCAGCCAAGCTTCAAGGTATAAGCTACCTCAGGAAATAGCCGGGTTTCTAATATGAAAAGACACTAAGTAATCGTAGCCAAATGCAGAGGGTTACTGAATTGGACGAACATTTGCAATTTCTTTATTTCTTTTTTGTTTTTGTTTCTTTTGCACGCCACCAGGAAACCGTAACCGTCGTCTTAAAGGGGCATTTTTGGTGTGCAATCTCGTGAACGGAAATTAGTTGTGGGTTTTTCACCGCATGAACCATGTTTGTTTTAGTGTTCGTGCGAACAGAAAAAAAAGTTTGTGTTTGCCACTGCTTTCAAATGCATTCAACTCAGTGTGATCTGTAAACTCTCTTCGCATTTATTGCTGTAATGTGGTGTCATGAACAATCTACGAATTGCTTAATTCGCAAAACACTGAAAACATAATTTGTCCTAAAGAAAACATGTATTTTTCATCACTGCCGAAATTTAATTTTGTTATACGCTGTCCATGTATCACTGGCATTTCAGCTGCATGCAGATATAAGCTAAATTCTTACCTGGTTATGAGCATTTCTTGATATCGTAATGACTGGTGAAATGTTATACTTCGAAAACGACCAAACAATTTCTTCAAAGGCAGTTCAAAATAGCTGCTGTAACTGCATTATATTGCACTCAGTCCAAACTAAGTGTTTCTGAAACGTATCTTTGCAATTACACCTAATGTGCAACAGAGTTAACGCACGAAAGTTTGTCGGAGCTCAGCAAAACTTTTAGAACAATTGTCATAACCAAGTTTCTAACTGCAATCCCTACAATGTTTGAAATTGTTTTGGAAATTGCAGGCCATGAGCTTCAAATACATGCTTTTTGCAATAAACAGAACAAAAGCTTGCCACTGAATTCCGAGGAAAGCAAATGCTTATAGCCCTTCAATGCTGTGATGACTGACGACGTCAACATGAATATGACGTAAAACTTTCCCACAATAGACTGTTCGTTTCTGTGGTGCTGCGTGTTGCTAGTGCTGGTCGCAGCATTATGAGGCCGCTGTGCACAAAATGCTATGATTCACGTTTTCAAAAATCGGTTTTGAATGTTCCCTATACAGATGCATTTTGGGTGTTGGTACCCTTACTCTAAAGGCAGATACACATATAATAAAAATACAACAAACGAGTGTTTTTTTGTATGTCCAGAGAACGAAAATTGCCCTGAATTACCAAAATTCTCAGCCGCGTGAAGTTTAATAAATTATTTCTTTCAGACAGCACTCAAATCTTGTATGAAATGTTTGGTCGATTGATCTGGTTTGTGTATTTTCTAGCAGGGCTGTGGAGTCGGAGTCGGAAGGATTTTCAACCTGAGGAGTCGGAGTCGCAGAAAATTTTAACGACTCCGACTCCGGGCAGGCCTTTTGCTCACCAATTCTGATTGTTTGTGCCACAAACGTGCGTAAGCGTCACACTTGGCAATTTAAGCAGCTTGACGCTTCAACAAGAGATAATCATGGCTATTCAGACAGGCG
>JGI24021J15306_10013383_pt1 | contig 10188 bp, 5 predicted proteins | sample Ectturendosymbi1_FD_15306 | JGI IMG/M metagenome (IMG submission 15306) | reverse complement strand
GTAAGGAGCCACACTTCCTGCTCTTCTACCAATGAGAATCAGGTTTACTTGTGCGTTCCCACGGAACAGCGCAGGCTAGTGGTCGAAGGTACCAGAAAAATCTTGCAATTAGGCTATACAGATTTGTTTGCTGCAAAGATCGCAGGTTACACTTTCATATCAGAATTGCCAGATATCTCTTGAGAAAAAAGCCAAACCGTGTCTGAAAAAAGCCTAATTGATAAGTAAACATAAAATATAAAATTTTTCATTAGTTGTAGGACATTTTAGAAGAACAAAGTTGTAGCATTACCTCTACACTCTATAGGAACAAATCTTCGTTTTCAAACCTTCATCTTCCACATTTTCCATTGTGTTTCCACTCGAACCTTTGACATCATCGGTTGCCAGCAGAGGTGAGCGGATATTGATTTTTTGACTCCTGATCCATATCCGATAAATTTTAAATATCCATATCCAATCCTTATCCGAAAACTTCTGCAATTTAGTATCTGATATCCAGCCGTATCCGAATGCGACACTGGCTAAATACGAAACAAACAGGCAGTGGTTATAGGTCCACCAGTGGACCTCCATTTTTGAAAACTTATTCATCCATCACCTGAACCATGACACTAATACATGACAAGTGGGCACTACGCTTCGGAGAAACTTGGTAAACCTAAACCTAGCCCTTAAACCCAATCCCTAAACCTAACATTTGTCAAACCTAAGCCACAAATCTGTCAGAAAAGTTTGGAAGCTTTTGAAAAAAGTAACTAAAAATAGGTACCACGAAAAGTGCAACAAGAACCGTCGCCAGAAAGTCATAAATAGGGGGGCATTACGTTTGTGCGTGGGGGCTTGGCGTTTGTGCAGGGGGGGCTTGACATTAAAATTTAACAAAGATTCCACTGATTTATAATGCTTCATATTTTAATTTGGGGGGGCTTGGAGCTTCGTTTGCGTGGGTTAACCCCACAAAAGCCCCACTGGCAACGGGACTGAGTGCAACCACTACAACCAAAACGAAAGATGCCCGATTGTGGCAAGAGTCAACGCAAAAACCATTCACACAGTAAGACACAACTACCTGAATAGCATGACAGTTCTGCTAATGTGACAAACTCAGCGTTTATACTAGTGATGGAGTCTCGAGACGCGGTCTCGGTCTCGAGACGTGTCTCGAGACCCATTTTTTGGAGTCTCGGTCTCGGTCTTGAAGGTCTCAGGTCTCGTCTCGGTCTCGGTCTCGAGCTCTTAGTCTCGAGACTTTGCATGAGTTATTTTTTTTTACTTTTGCAAGGAGCTCCTTAAGGAACGGTTTTAAAAAATGATTGTTCAAAATTCAGCCGTTCAAAGAGGTCAGTGGCTGATCTTTCTTTGTTGTTATGTTATTTGCGAGATGGAGAAAACAATTTCCCTCTACCTAGTTTAAAATTTATACCGAATTCAATAAAAAATGTGTATGTGCCAATCAAACCGAAGCGCATAATCTTTGCAACGAGACGTTGAGAGTGCTTTGCTAAGGACTATCTTTGAACTGTTTTTCCAGGAGTTTTGTTATGAAACCGATAGGCTTATTCAAAAGAGGTAAGAGAGTGCCAAAAAGTTTCTTTTTTGAGAAGCCAAATAAAACGATGTCTTTTTTTCGAAATGCTTTTCAAAGCACTGGGTAGTAAACTACACGCGTAATCTCGAAGTTCGCTCATTCTGCTACAGCATGCTGCATCCCAACAATGCCTGTCGAAAACACCTAATACTTTCTTCTTATCAGAGAGAGAAAAAATCTCCAATACGAAGGCAATGTTTACCTGCAAAAGATCTGCCGCAGTTGTAAAAAAAACTGACAAACTACGAGCACCTTGCTCTAAGTAAGACAAAAAAGCATATCCAAGTTGCTTCAGGACTTTATTAGCCCTGTGCACTTTGTTGTTGCCATGGAAAACACATCGATGCCACGGTGCCAACGGATTCACAAGCAATGACAAAAATAAAACTTTCCCACTGAACCACAGCCTAGCACGTGCGAACTATGCTATTTATTTAGCCATACATGCATGCATACGTAATGAAGGCAGAAAAAATAGGAAAAGTATAACGAGAAGGGTGGCAAACAAGCAGAGAAAACAAGATCCATAATCGAGATTGAAAACAAGACCGCTTTCAGTTTGTGAGTATTTAATTGTGATGTTCAAGATGCTTTATTATTCCTTATAGTTATAGTTAGCATCATACATTATTTTCTCTCATTTTGTATTGTTGTAAGAAAATGTGAGAAGTGGAAAGAGGAAGCATTTTTATGATCGCCCCCGGGCGACAGTTAACATTACTACGCCACTGCAGTAGAGCATGCGGTGGGATATTACCTCACTGGCTCAAAGTGAAAACCTATTTTGTGCCAAAAAAGTCTATTACTCTAATAGGCCTAAATATTTTGTTTCTTTGCGTCAACAACAGAATCACGAGCAAAATTTTTAAAACTTGTGCTGGACAGAATGAGCAAGTTTGGATGGATGAAACAATTAGTTACAATTTTGCTTTTTGAAATTTAAAGTAGTGCTTTCGTTTTTTTAAATCTCTAAATTTATCACCTCTCAATTGTAAATCTTTGGAGAATTCTTAATCAATTACTTGTCGTGTGAGGAGAAAAGTAACTAGGAAAGGTGTAGGCAACCTTAAAAAATGGCAAAGCTTTGTTAGCCAAAATACACGAAATATGTGACGAAGAAATTTGAGTGTCAGTGCGGATGCCCAATGTTAAAATAAAAACAATGTAGTGAAAGAGGTAAGTGGTAGATAGTAAAAAACTACTTCATTGGCAAGTGATTTAAACAACGAAACACCTTGGAAAAAATTGAATGATGGAAAGCAACCTTTCCTGTGGAGTTACCATTTTACCGCGCTGTTTTGACTAGTGCTGCTGGGGCTGTATACACTCGCCTACATCGACTGTGCTTGTATTTAAAAAAAAAGTTATGATTCGCCTCTTCTCCACTTCCTCAAATAACATAGGCCTACTTTAATACTAGTAGGAGACCAGAACATGGGAGCTTTATCAGGGCATCACCTCCTGTCCTTACACCAGGCCCGTAACCAGGGGGGCGAACCCCCCCCTAGAAAACTTTGGACATAATTTAGAAATATTGGACATAGTTCAAAAAATTTGGGCCCCTCTCGGAAAACTCTTCACCCCTCCTGGAGGCCTAAGCTGGTTACGGGCCTGCCGTACACAGAAGGGTTCGTATTGTTTTGTTACAAACAAAACAACCAGTCTACAAATTTTTCTAGAGTCAAGACAAATTTATTGAAGCATGGAAACGGCAAACACCTGCATTATTCATTTGGTTCACCGACATTTTTCAAGTGAAAAATGCGTAGACCATCTACTGTAAACGCTGCCAACATTTTCAATGTCCATGCATTTCATCAAGGAATTTGCAAATAAGACCACAGGTTTGAGGTTATAAACACCCAAGAAGAAAGTGACAAGGAACGTTTGCAGTATATGGCCATTTGCACAAATTTCGGATGATTTTTGTTATCTTGGTATTTTGCAATATGCCAGATATTTTGTTGCAGCATTATTCAAGGAGTTAGCTTTAATCACCATCAGAGAAATGTGAGGTCTCGAGTCTCGGTCTCGAACTTCCAGGTCTCGGTCTCGGCTTGCATGACAAAGTCTTGGTCTCGTCTCGAAATTTGAGCCAGGTCTCGGTCTCGGTCTCAAAGGTTACGGTCTCGACTACATCACTGGTTTATACTAACCGTGTCACCGCCAGCGGACCTATAGCCACTGCCCAACAAAAACACCCTGTCATTTTTTGACCCAATCCATAAAAATAACATCACATGTTGTGCACTTTCTATCGGAAAAACATAAAAGTAATGTGTAATTTGCCAGGAGAGGTATAGCTCTGCTGTGGTTATTTTTCCATTTGAACTGTAGCGTATCTGGCCTTGTCCAATTACAATTTAACACTGAGTTCCTGTCGTGGCACTAGCAGTTGGTACTATTGCGATCGGAAATCCCGAGCAGCATGTGCGCAAAGCTTCCACCGTGGCAGCAAGCGACAATTGAGATCATGCGTCGCAATCTCTCTTCCTATTGCTTCCTCGCGCTACATATATAATGGTGTTATTCTTCAAGCAAATCCCGTTCGTGGTGAATCACACAATCAACGCAATGCCACGGGAGAGGTTGCAAAAACATCCCTCCTTTTTACAACGAACCACACCGATCGCACGTTCTTTGTGTGAAGGCTGAACTCGGCACAACCTCCACATCCTGGTCACATCACCATTTTGTTGCGATCGGAAATCCCAAACGGGATGTGCGCAAAGGTTCCACCGTGGCAGCAAGCAACAATGGAGATCATGCGTCGCAATCTCTCTTACTATTGCTTGCTCGCGCTACATATATAAGGGTGTTATTCTTCAAGCACATCCCGTTCGTGGTGAATCACACAATCAACGCAATGCCACCGGAGAGTTTGCAACCGTACGATGAACCTGATCGAGTGGGAATTCTTGCTATGTGAGTGGTCGTCGTTTGGGCTCGCAGCTGGGCTGATAGAGACGACTCTTTTTATGGGAAAATTTTTGATGTAAGCTACAGCACTTTTTTAATAAGTTTTTAAAACCAGACGTAGGTTGACAATTTGGGTTAGGGTTTTAGGTTTTATGGAAAAGGCGCTCACCTAATCCAAGGATATAGTCCTTGTCATGCGACCAATTTTCAATCAATCTGGTTCAGCTAATGGCAAAAGAGTTCCAGCATTCAATCAATTAGTAAAATAAAGAAAATAGATTTTGTAACACTGAGAGTAGATCACAATGCAAAACATACCAAAATTATGTAGCTTACAAAAACTACAAATTCAAACTGTCTTTTAGCAAAGGTTGACTGTGTAAAACTTGAGATAGAATTAGAATGTTAAAAATTCTAACCAAAGGAAGGCCGAAATGTAGCTTAAACACTGAAATAGACCAGGGTGGCCAACAGGTCGATCGCATTGACAGGTTCGGATTGATCGCCAAATGTCACTTGGTCGATCGTGTCTGATCTTGCATTGAATGGACAAGATACCTAACAAAAACATTTTTCAATCAATATTCCAGAAAGTACATAAAAATTATCATCCATAAATTCATTGGTGACGTATATTCTTTGGTGTCTCTTGTGATGGCTGACCATAAGCTAGCTGGGCAGATGCCGTGAAGATATTGTAAAATGTTTTCCTATTATTGTATGGCAATCATGAATTAGGCGTAACAGACACTTTGCCTTCTGTCTGTGCATCACTTACTAAGACGATGGTACACTGTATTTGCACATGTCTTACTCAACTTTAACATTTTGTTTTTGTGACTGTATTGTCGACTGGTCGATTGCGAGTTATCAAGAAATTTTCTAGTCGATCCTAATCGAAGGCAAGTTGGCCACCCATGAAAAAAAATATATTAGCCTACATAACACCCACATATCATCAAGCCACTCTCTCAGCACAACAAACAAAGCAGCATACCAGCAATATAAGAGCAGTTTACTACTTTCCACTTCGCCAGAAAAAAAAATTTGATAAAGTAACACGAATTATCATTCATTGTGAAGAGTGCAACACATACAGACAAAATTATTTTGATTTTTTTAAGTATAAAACCATAGTAAAGAAAACACTAGCGCAATCATTTGTAACATCTTGAATCACTCTCAGGGAAATTTCGTTATAGAAATCAAACAAATATCCTGATCAGGTCCTGATCCAATTTTTTTCAAAATTAAATATCTAATTCCAAACCTGATCCAAAAAAAGCGCAAGTATCCTGAAGGATATCCAATACTGATCCTGTCCATGCTCACTTCTGGTTGCCAGATATGGTGCAACTTTATTATTTTACGGGTTTCCAGATAATTTTGAGAAAATTACCAAGCACTCTTCAAAAAACTTAATAACACTTTTCAGCAAGACATTTAAAAAGCCAAAACAGTCTGATAGTTTGTGCCAACTGCCTCCAAAAAAAGCCAAATATGGAAAAGAAAAAGCCAAAAACCCAAACAATGTTTCTGACGCCAACTGCCTCTAAAAAAAGCCACATTTCACAATTTTGGTGTCAAAAAGCCAATCTGGCAAACCCTGTTTCATATGCACGACATACGAGATCGAAACGTGAACCTGAACCTACCTATAGACAGTAAATGGAGGAATTTGCATTGAAATCACGGTGCACGCTGCTCGATTCAAATCAAAATTTTATAACTTTCCAGGAAAGATACAGCGAGGAGTTTTATATCATTTTCTTTGTCTATTATAGTAGATTTGTTTGCTGCAAAGATAGAGGTTAAACTTATATATGCACGACCTACAATACTAAAGCGTCAACTTACCAGAGATGAGCGGACTGTCATATTTTGCCATCCAGATCCAGTCCTGAATTTCTAAAACTCAGTCCAAGACCAACCACAGTCCAAAAAGTTCAAGAAATTTAAAATCCAAGTCCAAATAAAGTCCAAAAAATCAACTCAATACAGATTTTTAATGACAAGAATTACGCAAGTCTTTTCCATTAACTCAGTCCAAATCCGGCCCTGATCCCAAATTTATCAAGCAATTGACAATCCGCATCCGATCCAGAATCAACAAAATTCGTCATAGTCCGGATCTAGTCCAATCCAAGTCTAGTCTAATGCTTATCTCTGCAACCTACCTATGGACAGCAAAAGCAAAGCTTTTGCTTTGAAATCGCGCTGCACGCTGCTTGATTAAATTTAAAATTTAATAACTTTCCGGAAAACCTATAGCGATGAGTTTTCTATCATTTTTTTGGTCTATTGCAGCAGATTTGTTTTCTGCAGAGATCGCGGGATATACTTTCAAATGTACGACATACGAGACTGAAACGTCAACCTGCCTATAGGCAATAAGCTTAATAATTTTGCATTGAAATCGCACTGCATGCTGTTCGATTCAATTTAGAAGTTAATACCTTTTCGTGAATTATGTAGCGATGACTTTTAAAATCATTTTCTTTGTCTACTGTAGAGGATACAAAACCGTTTTCACTTGCTCAGTTGTCGCTTCACCGTTGCCAGTTTTCCGTACATTTGTTGAATTAATTTAATATCGCTTTCACCAAGTGGCTCGTGTTTGTTTTCAAAAACTATGTCCCTCTATTTATGAAATCTTTTAACTGATTAAAAACTATGCCTACGTAATGCTTCTTTGCAGCATCTTGGGGTAAAACGGTTCTTTTAAACCAGATATCTTATTGTTATCAAAATTTATATCTTCCGTTAGATTGGTCGTTCCATCCAAAAGAAGGACTTTCCTGCTCATGTCTCATATGTGGCGGGTATCAGCATATCTTCTGTGCTCAGCCCCCAAATCGTTAACCAACGAATTAACGGTAGAGTCCAGAATTTTCTTATTTACGCCATCACTCGGCGCGGTTGCGTCAGCCAGTCCAACAATTTTGTTGTTGCTCATTTGAATGGGAGCAACCATTTGGTTTTGCCCGTCAGCCGAAGGTATTTTTGAGCCTCGAACTGATTATTTACCTCAATTTCTTCCAAAATGTTCCTGTTCAACGTTCCAAGATTGACAGCTGTTACAGATCTCTTCTGTTGAGGTCTGTTTTAGGGTAATCTCTCAGAGAGCACTGGTAGTTAATGACAGAGTTTACCTTACCCATACGCAAGGCGCGGCCGTGTTTCCAATCACAAAACATGAATTTTCTGCGGGCCGACGGGTATACTCAAGGGCGGGCCAGCGGGCTACACAAAAGCGTGGGCCAACAGGCTATGCAAAAAGTCGGGCCGACGGGCTACACAACAGGGCAGGCCATTTGATCCAAGGACGGGCTGTTTTTAAAAGGCAGTGGCTATAGATACGCCTGTGGATCTTGAAATTTGAAAAGTTATTCATATTCCACCTGTGACATAACAGTAACGCACGACGAGAGTGCAGTAGGCTTGGCAGAAACGAAGAAACGTAAAAGATTAACCCTAAACCTAACCCTACGCGCAGCCCTAACCCTAATCCTAACCTAATGCTAACCTAACCCTAACCTAAAGCTAACCTATCCCTAACCCTAAGCTAATGCTAACGTAACCCTAACCTAATGCTAACCTAACCCGTAAAGGTAGCACATAAGCCTGAATAAAATTAAAGAAAAAAAAGAAAACGAAAGTCGGCAAGGTGAGAGTCGAACCATAAACCATTGGCATAGCCATAGCAGCCATAACGCATAAACGCTACACTACGAGACCCATGCCGTTTGAATGACAAAGTGACCCTTTTAATTGAATTGCGTCAGGCCAGGTTTATCCGTGGTCACTTCCTTTTAAAAATTATGTGCTTAGCTAGCCTACAGAGTTTGCCCAGGGCCTTGCGTTCATTTAATCCGATCCTGACGGTCGTGATAACAGACTTGGTTTTGCCTATGCATGATTGCACAATATCATAACCTGTTAGGTAGAGCAATTCCAAGAATAGTTCATCAAACACCTGTTCACTAATGATGGTTGTCAAAAATCTTCATCAGCTACATCCCGATGATTGAGATATTTCTGCCACGTGTACACAGTATTTTATGTTATACTTTTTTGCTTAAATCATATGATATCTCTTTAAATTATGTAGGCTACAAATCCTTGATTTGCTACATTTTCTATGTTTTCCTAAGAGAGTTGTATGTGATTCAGAGATGATCGGATAGTCTTATAATGAAAATCAAAGCCAATGAAAACGATACAAACGACATATTGCAAACGTTTCGATAACTCTTGTTATCATCATCAGTGCATTGCAATTTAAACGGCAGTGATCATGCTGCAGGTTCTTGTTAGAGGTGAGCATGGACAGGGTCAAGATTCGATATCCTGCAGGATACTTGCGATTTATTTGGATCAGGATTGGATTTGGATATTTATTTTTGAAAAAAATTGGATCAGGACAGGATCAGGATATTTGTTTGATTTCTATAGCAAAATTTTCCAGAGAGTGATTCAAGATGTCACAAATGATGGTGCTGTTTTTTCTTTGCTGTGATTTTTATATTCACAAAAAATCAAAATCATTTTGTCAGCAGCCTATGTGCTGCACTCATCACAATCAATGATAATTCGTGTTACTTCGTAAATATTTTCCGGCCAGATGGAAGTAGTAAACTGCTCCTATATTGCTGGTATGCTGTTCTGTTTTGATGTGTTGAGTGGCATATTATTATGTGCGTGTTGTGTAGGCTAATATAGTCTATCTAAGTTATTTCGTGGGTGGCCAACTTGTCTTCGACTGGGATCGACTAGAAAATTTCTTGATAACTCGCGATCGACCAGTTGGTGATATAGTCACAAATACAAAATGCCAATGTTGAGTATAACATGCGCAAATGCAGTGTACCATCGCCTTAGTACAGCAAGTGATGGTGCACAGACAGAAGGCAAAGTGCCTGTTACACCTGAATCATGATTGCCACGTAATAATAGAAAAACATATTACAGTACGTTCGTGACATCTGCCGAGCTAGCCTATGGTCGGCCATCACAAGAGGCACCAAAGAATATACGTGGCCAAGCAATTGATAGATGATTTTTATGTAGGCCTACTTTCTGGAATATTGATTGAAAAATGTTCTTTTTCGGCATCTTGTCAATTCAATGCAAATTCAGATGTAATCGACCAAGTGACACTCGGCGATCATTCAACCGGTTGATGCTATCAACCTTTTGGCCACCACTGGTCTATTTCAGTGTAAGCTGCATTTCCTTTTGGTTAGAATTTTGAGCATTCTACCTCAAGTTTTATACAGCTAACCTTTGCTAAAAGACGGTCTGAGTTTGTAGTTTTTGTAAGCTACATAGTTTTGCCATATTTTATATTGTGATCTACTCTCAGTGTTAGAAATGTCTTCATTTTATCAATTGATTGAATGCTGGAACTCTTGCAATTAGCTGAAACAAGTGGAATTGGTCATATGACAAGGACTATATCCTTGGATTAGCAGATTTTCTTTCCCATATAACCAAAAACCCTAACCCAAATTATAAACTTTCTATTTGAATAAGGGTGTGTATAGTGAATAAGTTGTTCATCTGAGATTACTGATATTGACTGAATGAAGACAACAGTCAATGAGGAGTATGTCAAATGTGACAAGGAAGAGTAATGACAAAGATACAGACATTGTTGTTGACCCTCTCCTGTGGTT
>JGI24021J15306_10013380_pt1 | contig 10188 bp, 6 predicted proteins | sample Ectturendosymbi1_FD_15306 | JGI IMG/M metagenome (IMG submission 15306) | reverse complement strand
ATTGTTTGTGAAGTGAATAGCATAATGTAAGTGAATACTATATGCTTTGCTGAAAAGAATAGTTAGCTTCAGTCAAAGCATCAATCAGTCTCCAAACATTAGCCCTAATGATCAACATCTGTTTGCTAAGGCAGTTAAAAGCACAACTGCTAAGTTCGCACCTACCACATAAGTTCGCACAAACAGCTCAGATTCAAGTTGCGAACATAACCGGGAGATTGCTGTGCTTTCAAACTGTTACCATTGTAGTAGACAGCATCCGGATTTGAAAAGTCAGCCTCCGATAAAATCGGTAAGTTGCACGATGACTTGGCCTTCTATGAAGAACGCCATGGATGCTAGTTATGCTTTATCTCATTCTCTCGCGCTACTGATATGGCACGTTCTTTCAGACTTATAGTGCAACTTCACCGTTTAATCAACATTGGGAAATGCACAAAAATTTTTGGCCAAGTTACTCTCCAAGTCAAATAACCTATGTGGAAGCGGAAGCGGTAGAATTTTCGCGCTTCCCCTTCCACAGAAAAAGGACCGTTTCCAGCTTCCGCTTCCACATCCCTGCTCAGAGCAAAGTCTCTGCTCGGCTTCGATTGAACGTGCTGTGTTATTGTACATCCAAAGCGTGCAAATACAGTATAAGAAGCGCAATCGTAATGTCGGCCGCAATGACTTCTTCCTCAACTGCAGTATTGGCTGCAAAAAGCATACTGCAGATCGTGCGCTGATAGCATTGAGAGGTTTATTAGTTTCATTTGTCGGAACGCAATTGTTCAGAAGAAAACGCCAGAAACATGCACGTTTCATGGTGCTTTAACTCGCTTGATCTTTCACCCCTACTAAAATTTCTGGCTATGCGCCTGGTTGCCACATCTAGTATTTACCAAAAGATCGCTTTTGTCCCCCCAAAATTTTTGAGTTAACAAAGGTATTTTGCTTTTGGTATCGACCAACAACCATGTAGCGTGGCTGTGAGATAATTCTACGATCTGTAGTGGTACAGCAGTGCATTGTGCTTGTCTGCGATGTTGAGAAAAGTGCTCGGATAATATTTCCTGACAAATAATAGCCGACTGAGACACCAGAATTTGCTGGAAGTGGTATGAAGTAATGCTACTATATAACAAAAGAGTGCTTTTAAAAACAATATCTCGGGATACTGAGCATGTTACAAACTTCCATAAACAATTTCAAAATTTTGAGAAGTGCCACACTATATCGCATCGTACTTTATCAGATTAACAAAATCACGGTAACGGGGTACAACGGGCTAAGAAAAACAGACTTCGCGGCTGAACTTGGTCAAGAAAAGTGTTGATGTGTTAAAATTGAAATAGCATATACAGTATGACATAAATGTTATAGTAAATAAGGTAGCCTGTACTTTAGTGAGAGCAAAATATTTTTCTTAAAATTTCAGCCCCCCTCTTAAAAAATTCCTGCGTGCGCCCCTGAACGAAATTCATTGATTTAAAGTTTTTATTTCTTGCTGGAGACTTGAAACCATATCGATAAATGTTCACAAAACACCGGTGGAATATTTTCAATATATAGTGGCACCCCGTCGACGATCACCCCGCTATCACGATCACTTTAACGCAGTCTTTCCTATGCTAATGCATTATCTTTTGTTTCACTAACGCGACTACTCCGGTATCCACACCGCGGCCACAGTCCAGCTGTTACAAAACTGCTAGTACATATTCTATCGGTATCATTGCGCTGGAAAACTGGTAACCTGTCAGCAGCAATTTGCTCAGCTGCGTGACGTTGTCCTGAAGCATCGTGGTCACAGGGATGTATGCGTGCATGCAAGCGTAGTAAGTGCCAATGAGACGTAACAAACTCATACTGTAAACCAGGGGTTCTCAACCGGGGGTGAATTTACCCCCGGGGGTAAATTTTCCTATACCAGGGGTAAATTTAATGATGCTGAAGTTACAATACTTTGTTTTTTTCTTCAGCGCTAGTTAGTAAACAAAAAAGAGGGGGTAAATTTTATGTTAGGAAACTGGCAAGGGGTAAACAGCAGAAAAAAGGTTGAGAACCCCTGCTGTAAACTTTGTACTGCCGACATCGACTTTTTCCGTTGTGCGATTTTGTAGCAAAGTAACGATAGGCTATGGCAGCACGTAAGACAAAGCTAAATAACTTTTAATCAAGGAAATAATTGTGAAAATGAAGTGATCGAGATAATACATGAAACCTTTAGGAATGCAAGTGTGACGCGACCACCCCAACCCCGCTAACACGACCAATTGAGTGCCGTCCAGTGGGTGGTCGTACTAGCGGAATTCCACTGTATATATATATAACACTACTGAATTGTTTTTTTTTGTTTTTTTTTCTACTGCACTTGGAAGATAAAATGGCACTCAGCTAAATTCTTATCTAAAAGTAGGACGACTTACTACATCTCACGATTTACTAAAGTCGAAAATCGAATGAGTCATTATGTTCAGCGCAAACAAGCTTAGAATTACTTGAAAGAAATGCAGACAAAACTAAGACGTGCTTGGTGAGGCTTAATTTTTGTTATCAGTTAACGTTTCAAGTAACTCGGTATATTCCCACTCATCTTTTTATTATTGTGTTTATTCTGTTTTAAGTCATTTATTAAGAATTGTGCCAAATAATGGCGATTCACATAAAAGTAGTATGTACCAAAATGTCCAAACTTGCATCTTGGAAGTAAATAGTACCAGAATTGGTATTAAACTACCAGTTGACATTGTGCATTGTGTAATAAGGTCTTCACTCCCACACGCAACGCGCTAGACTTCAAACATGCATTACGGTAACAAAGAACACAAAAATACATGAAAGTGCACGAGGATATATACTTGGCGTATATGCTAGCTCTGGCAGTCCTGCCGTATAACATCATGATTTATTATCCTAAGCTAAAATCTAATCACTTTCACCATTGCCTAGAGACTTGACACCACAGAACAAGTTCACAACTTCCTTTGGAGCTGTCTGCCGGTCGATGTTCAAATGACGTGGATACCGCATACACATCGGATATCGCATGCACATCGGAAACCAAAATAAGACAAGCGGATGGAATACCTTACTTTTTTAGACCTTGGAGTACTAAGTTATTAGTGAATGCTGGCCAGACCACACGCCTAAGAATCAACTAGTTTTATGTCAACGAAGCAATTTCAATGAGCGAGCACAGAGCGCCTACTTCTTAGTTCAAATGGCGATGGCATCTTTTACAGCGTTATTGTGTATTGTTCACATATTATACTTGTTTACGACTTAAGTATTAGGCGCCCCTTAAATGTTGGGACCCCTGGTGTAGCCCAGTCAGCAACCCCCTTAATCCCCCACTGCCGTCAACCATAGGCATAGCCAGTGGGAGGGGCAAAGGGGCCATGGACCCCCAAAATGTTTAGAAAATATGGTCATTTTGCCTATCACCACCATGGGTTATTCGCCTAAAATCAAATATTTTGGCCCCCCCAAAAATTTTTGTCCTCCCAAATTTTTGGACTGGTTACACAACTGCCGTCAACTCACTGGATCAAAGCAAAACGTTCAACGGTTTGGAAGCAGGAACATGACCGACGACTTAAAATCAGATTATCATTGGCGCACTAACAGTTGCCATGGTTCGGTCATGCTGCGCGAATAATTAATTTGATGAAATAGGTCGCCGCGGCGAAATCCGAGGGTCTGTTCTTCCAGGGATTAAGGTCACAATGCATTTTTATTTCACGTTGGGACTTGTTCTAGTCACATCAGACTGTGGAATTACTGTCAGTTGTGGTGTGGAAAAGTCAGTCACACCAGCGCAGTGCATTTTGCGAGACTAAGTTCTTGTGCAAAAACGCAAAGTGTGCACCCGTAATATGCAGGGGTATCTAGAGTTTCTAGATATCCCTGTTCATATGTTTTTCAAAATAAAGCGAAAATTATGGGAGAATGTGCAAAGGGAGGCAGTTTTCAAGTTTCCACCTGCAAAACTTTACAAATTTTTGTTCCTTTCGTGTGTATATTATGCTCTTGAAGTTAGTTCGTAAACTGAAATGTGAAACAAATTTAACTCTTTTATCTACGTAATCCCACATCTACCTTTCGTAGTGGCGATATTTCGGGGCCCCTTTCTGAGAGCTTGCCACTAAATTTTAATATCTACCACTGCGCAAGTTATCTGAGCATCTGTAAGTAATGGCAGTGTAAATTTCCTCAGTTCTTGCAAAAGAAAACGCATCTTGCTACTTAGTTAGATTTTGCTGCTGACTCTTCTCGTTGCATTTAAATGNTTTCATAATACACTGGACAACAAAAAATTTTTTTTCTGTTAAGAAAGTAACAAGATGGTGATTTTAGCTAAATTGGGTGCCCTGATTTCAAAAATAAAATTAGTTTTCTTCTGTAACGTCATGTTTTTGAGGTGACCACATGTCCCAATTCTCTCTGATTCTATACAGCGCACATAATCACAATCTACCATTTTCACAATATATCGTGAGAAACGGTTTCAGAAATATTTAATGCATTTCGTTTTTCTTTCATATGACGAGCCTTTGCTCTCACGTTGTAGGCACCAGCAGAAATCTCCCATCATATTGGCATCGAAAGGGCCCTGGTACCGCCCTTCTATGACGGATATATGCAGCAGTCACTNTAGCACGACCGCTACACGTAAGCAAAGGTGGCCAAAGCAAGGAGAAACAAATAAAACCAAGCAAAACGACACTTAAAANTGACTTCCATGTGAANGGCAGTTGAGAGCTGTATTTAGCTCAAACGTCTGGCGCGATAGCGCCATCGAAGTTTTGGGTTCTAGCCCACACTGAAGGTGTGCNAACGCAACTGGGCTGCACACGCTTCATATATATTGGTGGAATCTCTCTCCTTGTTCATCACTTATTTCGAAAATAATTATTTACTGTAGGATAGGGTGGCAATTAACATCAGATGAAAGTTTAAACACTGAACTAATGAACAGTAGGTCGGAGTCTAATACCTTGACAAGACTGATTTTTTACTCGCCGAAAAGGTAAAAGGAATAAATTGATGAAAAGGTTAAGGCTCCACATGAATGTGATTGAACCGTCACAATAGCCTGCATGTCATCACAAATAATATCTAGAATGAATGCTGATGTTGCTCAATAGTGACTATGGCGCAATAAAGAAGACTTTGATATTGCATTGCTTCTTATTAGGCATACCATAGACTACGTCGCGTTTTAGCCGGGACAGTCCCGGCTTAAATGCTTTGTCCCGTTCAGTCTACCAAAATGTCTCGGTTCGGCATTCAGTCAGCCAGGACCGTCCGACACCTGCCACCTGGTATGTCAGCTTCCGTTGAGATAATTTTTTCTATAATGAATAACCTGTGGTCTGACATCAGAAGCAGAATTCTGGAACAGAATGTGAAACGCCTTATCACCTATAAAATTAGCGACTTTTTCTGCTGTGATTTTTATGAGAAAATAAAATTGAATTGTTTTTACTTACGGTCAGTGATTATAAAATGTCAGATACAAGTTTGTATTCGACTAAAAGCTGAAGGATAGGTTCACTAGCGTACGGAAGGGGGGGCACTGTGCCATGCCCCCACCCCTCAGACCCTAAAAATAAAAAACGTATAAAGAGTATTCGGCACTGGCGTAAGTGACGGGGGAAAAGTCCTCACTTTAAAATAAACTGACTTTGTTTTCTGGTCACTGATATACGCGCTACGCAATTTTTTTTATGACTACTGCACATTCCCTCTGCTTGATTTTCATTTTACGATTTCATTCTTTCACTGACAAAATTTCTTCACACGTGGCTGTTAAGTAGCTTAACACAGGCAACAATGAACACCAGAAAAACGCTTCGGCTGGCGTGAGATTTGAGCCCACAAACGTCTTCGATAAGCAATAGGCCTACATGTCTAAAACTTATAACATCCGAGCACGCATATAGGTTTATTTCATGAGCCTCAGACAACAAAAGTTCAGTTTTCTATCTCACCGGCTAATAAGTCTCGTGAAAGCATTCCTATACTAAACCTTGCTTCCAGAATGCACAAAAATGCGTATTTTTAGGTGTAATTTTGCAAAATTTTCTCGGGGGCATGCCCCCGGACCCTCCTAGAATGGTCGTGCCTTCGGCACTTCCCCGAAAGTTGATTTGTGACGTCACACGATTGTGACGACACTTTGCCCCGCCTCGGAAATTTTCTGCGTACGCCACTGGATAGGTTCCTTGAGGCACTTTTGTTGATTTGCACTGAAGTACTTCTTTGGCTTATAGGGTACTTCAAATATTTTATTAACCTAAAAACTTTAGATTGGGGAGGAATTGCACCCGTTGCCCCCCTTAGCTAGTCGCCAGGTGGTAACCGTATTTTGATTGCAGGCTACGGACCAGCGCAGGAATTCGTTATTGAGCGAAGTTTATGTGTACACCGATTCTGTAATTCATATTAAGCCAACACAGGTTTCAACAATCGTGACAATTCGGTTTACACAGTAAATCTGTATACTGTGTCTACAAATCCAGTGATAATGTTCATTTTTCTTATTCCTGGCTTTATGCTGGGGAAACGTTTCCAACAGTAATGTAACCATGCAATTTCCACAACTGCATTATTTTTTATCACAAAATATTTGGGAAACAAAAGATATGTCCCCCGCTGTCCAAAAGTTGGGGGGACATGTCCCCCCTTTAAACTCGGTCCCTGCGTGTAGTGCTAAATTGTATGACATCAGACGTCGCAAATCTTACAACAGGGCCCCTAATTTAAATTAGCCTGGGGCCCGCAAATTAAAATTCCCATCTGCAAGGTAAGTCTTTTTGCATTCGTTCGATGTACAAAGTGTTAAATTACGTTCAGCTATAGTTATACTTTATATAACATCCAGCAATGTAGCGCCATGAAAAACTTAGCCCATGTAAGTTTCATATTTACTGTGATTGTGAAGTAGCCTCAGTGCTTACGTCTGCTAAACACTCATTAAAAATTTCTAATTCTTTTCAGTTTTGTCTTTACATGCCCCAGACTGGAAGGCTAGCCTAGAAAAAACAAGAAATGTGGTGGTGGAGCGAGCAAATTGATGAAACGTTTTCTCAAAAATCTGAGTCAAATCTAATGCGTTAAAGTACCTCAGTGTTAATCTTGAAACCATGGCTTTTTTGACACACTTACTGTGAGGCAATTGTTCCTCAGTCTCTACACCTTTTCCCCAGACAAGCCATTTCCCCATCCCAGTAAAAAGCCCTTTGAACAAAGGAAAGAGATTAGGCCTACTTTCGACCGCAGACTAGCAAACATTATTGGTCCGTTATGCTGCCCCTCCTCTCAAAAGCTGAAAAAAGGCCCTGCATGAAATCACGGTAGCCAAAGCTATCTTAATCCATTTTCTCCAATCGTTCGATTCTTAGTAACCCCCCAACGGCACATCTTTAGATCACCTGACACCTAGACATTGACGACGAACATTTTTTGGCACATACATTCTAGTATCCTCTTGTAACATGCCAGTTTGGAATGTTCAGTGGGATATTTTAAAAAGTGCCACAAGATATAGCCTAGTCCAGTGTGATCCAACTACTGGCCCGCGGACCGCATGTGGCCCGCCGAAGCATTCAGAAAAAAATCTTCAAATCTGAAGGACTGAGGATGCGTAATTTTATGTGAAATCGATTTACTATTAAAAAAATTTGCTGATCGATTCCTTGCTTACACCCACCGTGGAAAGTACATACGTTGAAAAGGGTGTGAGGTTACATTTGTCTCACTGAATTGCTTACGTTGGATAAAGTGCATTTGCGCAAGAACATGAACAATGCCTTTTCTGTGTACCATTGTTTTTGTTTTATTTATTTATTTTACGATCAAATTAGAAGGTAGGCCCGCCGCAGGAGCGCCTTAGTGGAACACCTCTGTGTTTTTCGTTGACCCGGCTTTCGTTGTCTTGAGGAGTACATCTGCCTCAGTGAACTCAGTACCGTCAAATAAATCTGCCTATCTATCCGCTAAACACGGCCTTCTCAAATTGGCCCCTAGCAAAATTAATTGCCCATACCTGCAATTAGGTAGTTTTGATTAGAACGAGCATAACACCTTGTAAAAAAATGTACAATAGTAAGGTGTTAGAGAACGTAGATAGTTTTTGGAAATTAGTCAGTAAAGATAGATTTGCCAAACTGAAAGATTTCACACTAAAATGCATTTGACATTTGGAAACGCATACTCCTTTTTTTCTTTCAAAATCTGTTACTGTATTTTATGGCCTAAATCATTTTGTTGGAAGTGGCCCGGAAGTAGCCACGTTTTGTAAAATAGCCCGTAGGTCGAAAGTAGCTGGCCCACGTTGGCCTAGTCATTGGGTGGGCTTATCAGCATAAAATTTTGGCGATTGAAGTGAAGAACTCTGCAAAGACAACGTTGTTCAGTTTCAATAGAACTGCTGTTTTTCTATGTGACGTAATGGTTTTGGAAAATGCCTTTCTTGACGCGAGATGGGGCATTTGGTGTGTTTGCGTTAAGTAACGTCGAGTTCAGATTGTAAGTTTGAACTGCAAGTAGAGTGAATCAGAGCCAGTCGATAGGCAATGTGGGTTTCGTAGAAGTCTCCTTTCTTTAACGGTACCATAACATTTACAGTCATAGAANAGCCATTTCAACAAGNAAAGCTTAGTAAAGGTGTTGCTCTCATCTTGATGAATGTGAGCCATGAACCTTAGTCTGAAAACCTTAATGCATGGGCAAACGATATGTTTAGGTATGCTTGTGGTGAAGGCTTTTATTAAAAAGGGCGTTAGTCGAAACAGTGGCACAGCTTGGCAACGACTGTACTGAATAAAGTTGTTCAGCCCAATTGCCGTAGAACGTAAGACGTTGTAATCACTGCTGAACATTAAAAACGCCTCACCAGGCCGGTTTCGTAATACAGTTTTCCAAACAGACATACGTTGGTAACGAACGAAGTAATAACACTATGAACGTGTAATTTGATCAAACCTAACAGCAAGACCAAGTTTGCCAGGTCACGATAAAGGTTGCAAACCAGTGCTCAACCAGAGTCGGCTTTAAACCTATTTCATCGAGCTGGGTCCCACACAAGTGCCGACAGAGCTAACATTTGAATCTTTTCATATATTCTTAGAGAATTAAACCCATGGACGCCGGAGAGCTGATGGATGACAGAGACTTTTCCCCTGTCCTTTCGTAAGAGGGGCAACGGTGCCTTTTATGAAAACATCATAGGTAATTTCATGGTTCACCAAGATCGAATTGAAACAAATTTATTACAGCTGTTCGCGCACCTGGAAATTTCCGACTGGTTTTCTACAATTTTTGGTGTTATTTTTGAGGTCACCATCGTTGCTGAACAGAAAAAAGCATAATTGGTAACGATTTACTTTTCATAAATTGATACTGTCCCAGCTTTTTTACTGCCCTACCGCTGTTCCGGCGTCCCTGATGAAACTCACGTGAAGTAAACAATGAAACGTTCTTTACATCACTGAAATCATATTATCAAATTTATTATTATAGCCTGCCTTATGCAGTACATATACTTTTTCAATTATTAAAGATGGGGATACAACGCGAAATATTAACATACAGAAATGTTTAAATCTGCAAACTAGGTATGCCGCCATCGTACCCTATAGCGTTTTTGTTTGACCCCTGGAATGAGCAAACGATTACAGTCAAGTGGCGTGCTTAACGGAGACTAAAAACCAACATCGAAAAAATTTGACGTTACGTGTCGGTTTTATACATGCATTATTTTTCATTTTTACGGCGCTTTTCTCCTGAATGACCAATAAGAACCTGCAGCATGATTACTGCAGTTCAATTTGCAATGCGCTGATGATGATAACAGGAATTATCGAAACGTTTGCAATATGTCGTTTGTATCGTTCTCATTGGCCGTGATTTTCATTATAAGGCTATTTAGCACTTCCGCTTTTCGTGTACCATTATGTAAAGAAAGAAAAAATAGAAGTAATTATGAGGAAGGTGGGGACAAGCAGAAAAAGCAAGACTCATACTCGAAAATGAAAAACGAGAGCCATTTCAGTTTGTGAGTGTTTGATTGTGATGTTCAAGATGCTTTATTAATCCGTATATAAGCACGAAATATGGTCTTCTTTCATTTCAAACACTTGTAAGCAAATTTTGGGATAAAAAGAGCGGCAATTTTATGGTGGGTCCGAGGGGCCACTTAGC
>JGI24021J15306_10013379_pt1 | contig 10189 bp, 6 predicted proteins | sample Ectturendosymbi1_FD_15306 | JGI IMG/M metagenome (IMG submission 15306) | reverse complement strand
TTTTACCCTGGTAATTCAGCATTGTCTGGCGACCTTCATTTTGACAATGAGAGATGGTCAGACCAGAAAACAGTTTCAGGAGATGGGAAATTCAATTTATTTTCAGTTGCTGTTCATGAAATTGGTCATTGCATGGGACTGTTTCACAATACTGAAGACAAAGACAGCATAATGCACTCAATTTATAAACCTGGATTCAGTGTCGAAAACAAGAACAAGATACTTTCTGAATCTGACATTAAAACAGTGCAAGAAATGTATGGCACAGCAAAACATATTATTGTTACGGCAATTTTTAACTCTAACAAAGCAAAAGTTATGATTAAAAATATAAAAAAGGATTCAAAGACAAAAAGGGTTAAAATAATTTGCACTTGGAAACCAAAGCACTTCAGCAAAGATTCAAATATTTCTGAAGAATCATTTAAAAATCGCTTGAAAAGACCGGTTGACAAAAATCATACTGAATTTGTGGCTGAAAATTTTGGGGTTGAAAGCGCACGTGGTAAGCCATGGCTTTGACAAACCTTTTCGTTGCAGTTGGGGAGTGATATGATTTCTTTTGCTCACAGGTAAAAGAAATCATTGTGGAATACTTGCAAATTAATTACATCAATTAAATAATGCAAAAGTAATCAATTCTTCCATAATCTGAGGCAGGCTTGAAGAAAGTGCTTTGTCACAAATGAGCATCACACCTTGAAAGTTTGCTTTTTTCACAAACGATCATAGCATGAACTGTGCATCTTTGGACAAAGCTCAGGCGGTCCAATAAGACTGAATGACCTTTAACCTTTTCTTGTGTAAGGGCTGAAAGCAGTTTGGAGATATGTAACATTCGAATGCCTGTTGGAAAAAACTAAATGTCAAACACCAAAGACTTGAAAGTTAACTTCACACTAAAAAACGTCTATTACTTTGCTATGAATTAATCCAAATGTATATATAACCACAACAATACAAGAAAATAAATTAAATTCAACACCTCTTTCCAGATACAAACAGCTTGAAGCAATCTGATCATTTGTTGGTGAAAAGGGTTAACACAGAGCACATTGCTTAGCAATTTCAAAAGCATTGATTATGTAACAACATATCAATCAAAATTTAAGGCAAAACAATAACAACGCAAACCATTACAAACAAAAAGAAAAGCGATTATGCTACAGCCATACCTTAAAATAGAAACAAAGGTTACACAGTCTTAAACCTATTGTCTGGCAATTTCTAAAACATTGAACTAGAGAAGCTCTTTGCGATCTTTATGCGTTCAGATTTGAAAAAAAGCACAAAGATGGTAAGAGATCAATTACAACTAATGAATACTCAATCTCTGTTACTAAACAATGAATAACTCTGAATGCATAATACAGATAAAATATATTAATTCTACACTTTTTCAGATGAAGATACAAGCAGCATGAGCCATTCTTAGCCTATACCGAAAGTGAACACAATATTTCAAACAATTAAGTTAGAAACATGCAAACCTAATCACACAAACTTAAAAGCCTGCCCATCATAACTTTTACAGATTGATACCAACTGCACGAAACTCTGAGGTGAAATAAAACACCGTTGTGCGCTCAGGCAGCCTTCAACCGTCACGTCTTTTGACAATGAAAAACCACGTATCAAGGCAAACCTTAGCTTCGCACGCAAAGCTTAAGAAAGTCACTCAAACGTGAAAAAGCACAACTGCGAACCATAACATCATTCACTATCAAAAGCATGAGCTTTTCACAGAAAAAGTGAACAAAATCGCCCTTTCTGTTGATGATGACAAACGAGAAATTTGTGACAATAAAATAGAAACTTTTGCCCACGGTCATTTCACAACGACAACGACGGTCCATGACGTGTGAACAAAAAATAGAAACACCCATGGACAGACAAAGGGGCCCTGGGGAACAGGGGCCAAAGCCCTGAAAGAGTGCTTATGACGTCATCAACTGTACATGATACGCTTGACTGAAAAAATGGGCATTTTTGAGTGGTGAATATAATAAACAAACAAAGAAAAGAGCGGGACCCCTCAATCCCCAGTTCCCTACTTCTCCCCCCTATTGAAAACTTTCTGGTGACGGTTCTGGTACTTACAGACATGGGCGCAATTACGTGGGGGACACGAGGGAAGTGTCAGTAAATAGGGTGCATGAGTTCGTCAAAATATCTTTAAAGGTGCACCGTAACGAAAAAGGTTGAAGAGCAGGCCTGTAACCAGCTTGGGACACCAGGAGGGACAAAGAGTTTTCTGAGAGGGGCCCAAATTTTTGAACTACGTCCAATAGTTTCATACTATATCCAACACATTTTTTCAGGAGGTGAGAAAAATTTTCTAGGGGGGGATAATCCCCCCCTGGTTACTAACCTGTTGAAGAGCACTGCGATAGAGTATGCCACCACTTCATTCTTGGTCCTAATATAGCAGGCATTACGAGCGGGGCTGATTGTGTGGCTCCCAATATTTCAACATCATGTGAAGCTCTTTGACAAGAGTAGCAAACCTTCGATGCCTTCAACGTAAAATGGGGCATTCTGGGCGATAAGGTGAAGTTGATCGGTCCTGGCGTGACTGCTCCATAACAAGTCGAACTGATTTTGCTGTGTGCCTTTTCGAGTGGTTCCTAATCTTCGTTTACTAAACGGATCAGTTTCACTAAATGGACAAAAATGGAAAAACCAATCAGTTTCGAGGAAAGTGAGTGTCATGGGAAATTTTTCTGATTGAAGAAAAAGAACACAGGAGAAAAAACGTTTCGTTCTGGTTGTAACATGGTTAATCGCCGCCCTAGTACATTGATTATGCAACGCCCATGCGGTGCAAAGTACACGCAGCGGTCGACAGTACAGAGATTGGACTAGAATTGAATGCAAGATTCTGTGACTGACGATGTTTAAGAAAAAATTATGTTGAAAAGTTACGTTCAATAGGGGAGTCGAGGAATCAGGGTGCAACCCGGGTGTGTTACCTTCATTACGCAACGTGCAAACAACCCTTATCGGAGGTAGCAGCAGGCATGTAGCACCAACAGGAGGTGTGGGAACGTACTCAAGAAAACTAGCCATTTTAAAAAAGCTTCGAACTCATTTTACAGCAAAACATGAAAAAGGTGTGGGAACGCCGTTGCCACGCGTTTCCCGCCCCACTACAACCCTGGGTAACAGACTGGATTTCCTGTGATTTTGTCGGGCCAAACAACATCAGTACGATGAGTGTTCCGCAGTCAAAACGTCTGATTTTCAACGCGGTGCAACACTGCGTTGACTGAGGTAGCCTATCTGACGAAGTCACTTGTAATGGTGATCGATATTTAGACCAAATCAATTCTGGTTGCGAAAGAACGCGTCAATAACGTCGGATGGACTTGGCATTTTTGCAGAACCCTAGAGCTTCCTTAAGACCAGTCCCGCAACTGGGGAATTGCCCCCTCCCACGTCCAAGTTACAATCGTTTCCCCCCGACAAACGTGCAAATTACAATCATTTTCCCCCCGAAAGCATCAGCTGGTTGCGGGCCTGCTTGGTACCATGGCCGTTGTAAGAGGGGAAAGGCCCCCTGGGTTGTGAAGTCTGATATTTTCTTATTAGTTTTTTATTAGGAAAATGTTTTTCTTTTACTTCAAGTTAATAAAATGAAATTTCACCACTGTTTAGCCCCTGGAAAAACACATTATGGAATTGATACCTGGCTACGCCCATCGTGATGGTATAGCAACTAGTAGTGTATACAAGTATACAACGGTGCTATATCTGGATATCTAGCATTTAGCACTGCATTTAATATGAAAACACATTAATTCTGAGAGTTAAATCAACGGTGCACAACCTGCGGCCGTACGGCCGCATGCGACCTTCGATAATGAAATTTGCGACTGTCCACATGTAATTTAAAATATAAGATTTGGCGGCCGTGCTGACGTATATTGAAGCAAAACAAACGCAAGGCAAGAAAATCAGTCGACACGATGCGTAACAATCTGGATGGTGATGCTTTTGATAAATTCGTTAAAATGTTTGACATTTTATTATAGCTTTAGGCACAAGTAAATGACATATACCTGATAAAGCCTATTATTTAATTAAACGTATCTCATAAATATAGCTCAGAACTCACTGGCGGCCGTACTTCATATAAATAAAAGTAATGCGGCCGGCAATACCAAAAGGTTGTACACCCCTGGCTTAAATAGACACAATTATGCTCAAAAATTGTGATAATGAATTCAAACTTGGTCAGTTTCGATAAATAAAATATACTGCTACTCAATCACCACATAGATCAGTCAAAAACAAAGCACAAGATCTTTTGGTAAATACTGGCAGTGGAACCAGGCGCGTAGCCAGGAATTTTATTAGGGCTGCGGAAAACAACAACCGAGTTTCAACATTACATTTTTGATGCTCCTTGTTTTCAAACCATCATCCATGAAACGTGCATGTTTCTGGCGTTTTCTCCTGAACAATTGCGTTCAGGTTTCAGCCGACAAATAAAAAGTCTGCTTTCATTGAATTGACAAGTTTTAAAAGTTTTGATAGTAAAGTTCCAAACTTCTACTTTGGATCAATGCCACCATTTGCTCATAAACCTTTCCTGTAAAAGCGCTAGTAAACCTCTCAATGTCCACTACTGCACTTGAGCAAGAAGTCATCACGGCCGCCATTACGATTGCGCTTATACTGTATTTACACGCTTCTGATGTACACCAACACAGCACGTCCAACCGAAGCCAAACAGCGACTTTGCTCTGAGGCACTGTGACATCCGAAGGAGCCCTTCTACAAAACCTTCGCGCATATACGAAATGCATCCAGTTGTCATCTAATTTTTGAGCAATTAATTCACGTCTGTAGTTGATAACCGTAAACGATAGAGCCTTTCAACGCGTTTGAAAAATGTTTGGATTTTTGATAATCCGCAAGATCTTTTGGCTATATTCAACCTATTCCATACAACCTTTGTAGTTACTTTAAACTTACTTCATCTAAATTGTTTGATGAGACTGCTAAATTTAACTGACTTCATTGAAATATAAGATGGAATTAGACTGTAAACACAATAGTAAACCCAGTATTACAAAACATATTGACCGCGCTCAGTTGCAGGTAAATATAGTTTAGCACTGCACGTAATTAAATTTGTACAAATGACGGGCTTCTTGAAAATACAATAACTTATCTGCGGAATTTGAAGCCCTAATGGGAAAAAATTCAAATTTAGTTTCACTTTAGTCACATGCGCTTTGCCAACAAGACAGATCGCAAGCTCAAGGATGGATATTAGGGAGGGACAACGAGGCAGTCGCCTCGGGCCCTTCTTTTCAGAGATACCCTGCCCCTTTTGAGAGCTTTGCACCACAGTTTAGTGAAAAAAGTTATGTACCACTCTAGAGCCACATTTAAACAAGCTCTGAAGCAAGACATATGTTTTTCAAAATAAAGCGAAAATTATGGGAAAATGTGCCATAGGAGGCAGCTTTCAATGGTGTAGCTGCAAAGCTTTACAAAATTTTGTTCCTTTCGTATGCATCTTATGCTCATGAATTTAGTTCATAAATTGAAATGTGAAACAAATTTAACTCTTTTATATACGTAATCCCACATCTGCCTTTCGCAATGGCAATGTTTTGGAGCCCCTTTCTGAGAGCTTGTCCCTAAATTTTAATATGCACCCCTGTGCAAGCTATCTCAGTATCTGTAAGTAATGGCAGTGTCAATTCCCTCAGCCCTTGCAAAGTGAAAAGCATCTTGCTACTTACGTTAGATTTTGCTGCTGACTTTTCTCGTTCCAGTTAAGTGATTTCAATAATTTACTGTAGGATAGGGTGGCAATTAACATCAAATGAAAGTTGAAACACTGAGTTAATGAACAGCAGGTCGGAGTCTAATATCTTGAAAATATTAATTTTTTACTTGCCGGCAAGGCAAAGGGAAATCATTGATGAAAACTTTAAGGCTCCATATAATTGTGATTGATCCGTCACAATACATGTCATCACAAATCAATATCTAGAATGAATGCTATTATTGCTAGAGGGTTAGTATGGCGCAATGAAGAAGACTTTGAAATTGAATCGCTTCTTAACCAAAGTTTGAGCTTCAAGACATATAAAATTTATATCACCGCCATATTCACACGTCTAGTTTTAGAACTGTGTAATAACAAAAATCTACGATATTGATTTAAGGCTACGCTGACACTGGAAGCAAGTATATGTTATATTTGCAACATCCACGGTTATCAGAGAAGAATTTGCGATGGTCTTGAAATGAAGCTTACATAACCATTAGGTAGAATATAGCAAGCTGGTGCGCCAAAAACAGCTGCGAAAAGCGTTACTCCAATTGTTTTTACTTGCGGTCATTGATATTATAATTACAAAAGATCAGACAAAAGATATTATGTCCCTCCCTGTCCAAAAGTTGGGGGAACATGTCCCCCCCATAAACTCGGTCCCTGAATATGCGGCTAGGAAAATACTGTAGGCTTTCTTCTACAACGTTTTGATTGAAATCCTGTTCAGTAATGGTTGAAAACAGTCTTTTGTGAAACTCCCGATCCCCAAAATAAGTTTCCACAATAGTGCTGCTTTTTGTCTTCATCAAAAGCTTCGCATAAATTTGCCTGAAAATCTAACTTTCTAACATTATATACACTAGCATTAAGGTTGCCAGACGTCCTTGAGCGCCAAGGACTGTCCTTGAATTTTCTATCAAAACGCGTTATGTCCTTTCTTGAAAAACATCTTGTTGTCCTTGAATATTTTTCGGCGTCCTTGAAAATTCTTGAATATTTTTTAAATTGTTCATTTAAGAACTATTGATTACGTTGAACATTCAGGAATCAAGAAGAAACAACATAAATGAACAGAGCAATGTATAAATTTGTTCCATCTTGAACAGTTGTGTAGTTAAAAGTAAATATTGCAGAAAGGTTATGTCGTCATACTACGTTTTGTTCATTTTTCAATTTCGTACATATTTAACTTAAGTACTGTTTAACTTAGATGTTTAACTTAGCCTGACTTGCCCATACGTGATTAAAAGCTATCTGAAAGTAGCCTACCGTACCCAGTGGCGTGCAGAGGGGGAGGGGGGGAAACACGGCGACGGCCCCGGGCATCCAAAGCAAGGTGGCATCCAAAGAGTGAAACTGTAAAAATTAAAATGCTGCAGCAAGATGATTTTTTCCTGTTGTAAGACTACTAACAGATGCTGCATGGATTTAATTTTTCGAAACCTGTGTTCTTTGTCAACACTAGTTTACGTACTCACACGCGAGAAATTCTCACATTCCTCAATACCAGGGGCTTTTACTCTGGGTGTGCGGCGCACACCCAATTAAACTGATAGCAGGGTTTTTTTGCAGGCGTTTTAGGGACCCGATTCAGGTCCTTAGAATCAGAGAAAATNATCATCAGGTCCCTAAAATCAGAGAAAATCGGGTCCCTAGAATCAGAGAAATCGGGTCCCTACAGATCCATACCGGGTACCTAACATTTTCCTTTAAAAAACCCTGCTGATAGTGAAGATGATGTCAGCTAAAGCTATCAAGGGAAAATTACAAATTAGGATGATAAAAAATTTCGGCGTTTTGATTTATTTTCTGAGCCAAATTTCAAAACTGTGCTGTTTCAACTTGCTTGCTTTAGCTGACATTTTGATGCATCATTAGTTTCCCGTTTCGTTTTTTGATGTGGCAACCCTGGGTGTGTGCTAATGCAGCTTCACACATGTGCATTATTTCGAGCTTAATTGGCAGTTCAGGTGGATTCAGTTCCGTCGCCACGGGGGTGCTTTGGTGGGATTCGCCCCTCCAGACAAAGCCCCAAGGCTCCCAAATTATAATATGAAACACTATAAATCAGTGGAGATTCTAACAAATTTTCAATATCAAGCCTCCCTGCACAAACGTAAAGCCCCCCTAGTGAACTTTCTGGCGACGGTTCTGGGCGGATTGATCATAACGGCTCAAAAAAACGCGTAAATGTTCTGTCCCCCCAGTAGTTCTACATATAACAGCCACATAAATAAAGACGAAAGCTTTTTTGCGTACTTTATACGCATTTTAAATTCTTGTGTAGGCTAGTTCAGCAAGTTTCAAACTTTCAACCCTGGGTGTCCGCCATCCCAGCCGCATACCTTCTCTGCTCGACTGCTATTCGACGAGACATTCGTGCAGCCCTTTTTTTTAATTTGTGAACTGCCCCATCATAACGTTGAGTCTGTTTTACTGCACTCTTTGAATGCGCAGCCTTATATTTTTGCAGTTGTGAACTGCTCTGACGTAGCACTGAGTGTGTTCTTCTCCCCTGTTGTAAAGCGTTGCCGGATATTTTTGCAGTTATGAACTGCTCTGTCTNAGCGTTGGGTGCTGTGTTTTGCTCCGGTCTCCTAACTTGGAGCGCTGATTAATTTATGTGTATTAAAGTGACACATTGTGCAATAACGGGTAAGGAGTGTGCGTGTACAATAATATGCACGCTGTGTCAACAAGCTTCGCCAAACCAACGCCAAACGTCAAAATCACGTCATACTGTGACGTCACAAGCAGCGTATATCCAGTTACATTGGCCACCATACGCCACTCCACTGCTCAATACCAGAATTTGTTAGCGGGGAATACAATCAAGCAGTCGTCCCAGGCATCACCAGACCTCTTCACGCCACTGACCGTACCTCATTCAAAAAAATGTCCTTGAAGAAATTTCAAGTGATCTGGCAACCCTAACTAGCATCATTAAATATATGCTGTCTCTTTCTGAATACGTGACAACCAACGTTACAGCAAAGCCAGTTGCATTTCTGCACGGAACAAACAACGCATGGCCGGATTAAGGGGAGGGGGCAATTGCCCCTTGCCTTCCGCCTCAAGGGGACCCCCGTGATGACACCTATTAGTTTAAATAAAATATTCGTTTGAAAAATTGTCCTGATTCAGAAGAGATACAAGAATACAAATCTATATTCCGATGTTGCAGTGAGTAGGCCTACATATGTTGATTTATCTACAATTTTGACTTGCTGCCAGTTTTAGTAATCACTACTGAATGCAAATATTTTTGTTTTTGCTCAATGCAAATATATTTGAATTTTGCTTGTAACCTTTTCCTGATAATCGTTTCTTTGGCATAGGTATGATTATCTACTCGTGCATCACGCCTACTGCGCAAATGTCGAGAAAGCATTACTATTTGCATGCTTTAAGCTAGCCTTGCTGTGGTTGCTGTTTAGTATCAGTGATCCCGTGTTTCCAGCACCGTCTGGAGGTACCCGCAGCCGAACTGCGACCTTTGTTTCGTCATGAAGGGTAACCTATGGTAGAAATAACACTTTTCTTTCGATGGCTACCATCCTTGTGTTACATCTAAACCTATGAAGCTAGTCAAGCCATTTACACCACATGTTATTGCGGGGTCTGTCAATCAGTCGACTTGTAGAACGAACGAGCAGAAAACGAGATTGCAGTGTTTAGCTAGTGCGATGCCGAAATCTGTAACACCATCAGCAAGTAAAAAGCGCAAAGTTTCTAAGAAAAAGCACAAGGATCTGGCGGTGTTAGCTGAAACGCGGCGACTGAAACGTTTTTTTCCAGCAAGGCTTTTAAGCAGCAACGTTAAAACTGTGGCGTTAACCAGAGCACCTGAAAATGTTGGTGAAAATCACGACATAAGTTTCTAAGCACCATTCACACTCAGCCTGACTGGCCATATTGACATGGATGTTATTTTTCTGGTGTTTTTGTTTGCAATGTCTGGTTTGTGCTTATTGTTCGGGTGAATGTTATTTCTTACCGAGTCACTCTCTAGCCTGTGGAAATATTTTTTTCTTAGAAAGAATACACTCTACTGTTAATATTATAAACTCTTCTCGCAGATAACTGTATGTGCAGTTGAGTACCGTATTTATTCGATTTTATGCCGCGGCTTGTACAGTTTTTTTCTTATCATTTCCTGCGACTTTAATATCAAGGGCGGCTTAAATTTTTTATTTCTTTACTTTTTCTAAAGGTATAGGCGACGCTCAGTCTCTCCTTGGGCACGGTGTGTCGAGCAAACTCTTATTTCGCCAAGGGCGTACGCAAGGGGTTGTGGTTGGGGTTAAAACCCCCCCTTGAGCTTGATATTTTACGAAAACTTTATTACCTGCGCAAAGGAGATTAACTGTTTTCGCATACTTTTTGCTTGTT
>JGI24021J15306_10013375_pt1 | contig 10190 bp, 8 predicted proteins | sample Ectturendosymbi1_FD_15306 | JGI IMG/M metagenome (IMG submission 15306) | reverse complement strand
ATTTACATTCAGTAGTGATTACTAAAACTGGCAGAAAGTCAAACTTGTAGAGAAATCCATAGATATACCAGGTTTTTTTAAGGTGTTTTAGGGACCCGATTTGTGTCCCAAGAATTGAAAATCAGGTCCCTAGAAGCAGCGAAAATCATCATCGGGTCCCTAGAATCAAAGAAAATCGAGTCCCTAGAATCAGAGAAATCGGGTCCTTACAGGTTCATATTGGGTACCTAAAATTTTTCTTAAAAAAAACCCTGGATATACTGTACTTCAGCGTGGTCCAACTACTTTTGACCTAAGGGCCATTTTACAAAAGTGTGACAACTCGCGGACCACTTCCAATAAAATGATATTAAAGCAACAGTGCGGCATGAAGGGAACATAAGTGAGTGTGTCATTGAAATTATTACACAATAGCACGTAGCAATTTACTACAAATCTCTATCAGCGGGATGCCTGTGGTCGAGGCTTCCCTGACAATATCGTTCCTTTATCAATACCAGTGCTAGTGGTATCGTCCAGTGTTTCGTCTGCCACTCGATTTCTGTTTTTAGATTTGATTTGCTTCATCGTAGAAAATTTACTCAAGCACACGTATGTGTAAACATCGAGTGCAATTTCAGTGCGAAATCTTTCTATTTGAAAAATCATTCTTCGCTAACTAATTTTCGGAAGCTCTCTGCAGTCTCCAACACCGTTAGTATTGTACACTTTTTACTGAAAGATGTTATGCCTGTTCTAATTAAAATTACCTATTGCAGGGATGGGCAATCAATTTGGCTGGAGGGCCACTTTGAGAAAAGGCCGCGATTAGCGGATAGAGAGACAGATTTATTTGGCGGTACTGAGTTCATTGTGCCAGATGTACTCTTCAAGACAACGAACGCTGGGGCACCGAAAAAACACAGAGGTTATCCAGACATGTGCCCCAGCGGAGAGTTAGCGGCGGCCCTGCCTTCTAATTTGAGCGTAAAATAAAATAGATAAAACAAAATTTTACACAGAAAAGGCATTGTTCTTGTGCAAATGCACTTTATCCAGCGCAAACAATTCAGTAAGACAAATGTAACCTCACACGCTTTTCAACAAATTTCAGGTTTGAAGATTTTTCCTGANTGCTTCCGCGGGCCACTGAAAACGCTGTGGCGGGCCACATGCGGTCGTCNGGCCTGTAGTTGGNCCACACTGATGTACTTAATGCAAGATCGGAATATATATTTGTATTCTTGTATCGCTTGTGAATCACAATCTTTCAAACGAGTATTTTATTTAATACAAATATTTGTCATCACGGGGGGCCCCTTGGAGCGGAGGGCCCGGGGCAATTGCCCCATTGCCCCACCCCTTAATCTGGACCTGAGCACAAGCAATTATATCCATGAAGAAGAGGGCAAATATATAATTATCTGCGTCAATTGATACCAAATGTTTGCCACCAACATATCCAACAGCTCACAGTCTATCACAAATTTTTTTTCGTGTGTTCAGGCAAGAAAAGCTGTCAATAAGTTTTTCGCAATTTAGTATGGCCGTATCACCAGATTCTAACGTAAGACCGCCCGTTACTGCAGACCTCCGAACAAAAGCAGTATTGTCATTCTTATATTGCGTAACAAACAATATTATCGTGTTGTTACTGCACTGATCAGAGTCTTGACGTTTGCATTTTCGCTCGTTTCAAAGTAAATTTTGAAGTTGTGCCTCCGTGTAATTTCGCAAATTTTAAGTCAGTAATGAATTTTAAGTTAGTAATGAGTCGTCAAAGGAAGAAGCTGCTCGGGGCCCTAAAAACGCGGGGTCCTAATACATGGCCTATTTGGCCTATGCGTAAATCCGTCACTGGTTGTACAGATCCTTTGGTGTGATTTGCAGAGAATCTTATGCACGCTACTGCTCTGCTGGGCTTTGTTGCATTAATTCATAACCGGAACAGGACTTTTCGGTCTGGCCGTTTCGACCTGGCCAATTCGGTCTGGCCGTTTCGGTCTGAGCCATTTCGTTCACGGGACTTTTTGGTCTTGGTCGTTTTAGTCCCGAGACATTTCGGTCAGACTATGAAACCTTGCATAAATCTTACATGTTCCCTTGTTTAATGGAAACGTACTTAAATCAACAAAAATTTTTATTTAAAAAAATACAAACATAATCCAAGATCCAACAGTTAATCAGCATCAACATATGATTTTCAATGTCATAAGCAAGCAATTTAAATCATTATCGACATTTTGCAATCAAATGCAACTACTTCAAACTCATAGTTACAATTCAGGTTTAATCACAATCATGACTCCTCAAAAGGGAATTGGTATAACACCAGCTAGAGTGGCCTTTCGCCTGGCTATTTAATCATTTCAATAAACAAAGGTAAGCTGTTGTTTATGTACAGAAATGCCGTGGCCGAAATGCTCTCAGACCGAAATGGCCAATAAGGCCAGACCGAAATGTCCCGTGACCAAAACGGCCCAGACCAAAACGGCCAGACCGAATCGGCTAGACCGAAAAGTCGCGTACTCGTAGATGGCTGTGCTCACCAGTCCATTGATGACAGTAGATACCAAAAACAACGTTGCTGTGGTACAATCTGCCGAAAGAACATGATGCCTACCCTCCGGCAATGCTGAAACCTAACGTTCTTGATCTTGCAATGCATCTGTCATCATCTCCATTTTTGCAGTAACCGCACTTTCCACATCCTCCCCAAGCGTATACAACCACGCGATCGCCAAGCTTGATGTCACCTATACAAAGTGAAAGCAAGGGCATTTTTGTACGTAAAAAGAGTTATTTCTGTTAGTATGCCAATTAGAAAATTCTGTAAATCAAGAGAACATCTATTACCTCGTTTTTTCCAATGCAAGTTTTCGGAATTTTTTAATTAACATCCATATGCTGCACTGCATATATCGAAAAAAGTTAAGCAAAAGGATGAAATTACTCTAGAGCGTAGATTCCCAAAGCAGGGTCGGCGACCCTACTCAGGGTCGCAGCGGCTTTCGCTTAGGGCACAAGAGTTTTCAAGGGTCGTCTGGGTCGCGAAGTGTACGTCTTTGTTATCAGAGTGACTTTCTTCTTGAATCAAATTTTGTAAAGCAGTCCGAACTGCACTCTTCTTCCTGTAGTCTGGTATGATTATGCCGTCATAATCTGTTTTCGCGAAAGTACATTGCTCCTGTTGCAGAGACTAGAGTCCTGCGAGGGTTGAAATTTTTTGTCTGCTACCGTCCCGCACCCGCAGGAATTTCAGAATTTTTGCCCGCTTCCTCCGGCTCGCCCCGCACCAGCATACTTCTAACCCGCACCTTCCCCGCCCCGCAGACCCTCTCCACCCGCACCCCCAGCACTGTTCCGTCCCAAAAATACAACAGTCACTGTGTCTGAAAACCACTAAAAACTCATGCAAAGTGTTTCATCGCTAGTAGCAATTTATTCAATAATTCATTTCAAAACCAACGGAAGGTCTTGAAAAACACTAAAAACGTGAAACCTAGTCAAACTTCAGCGCTTCTTTCTCAAAGCACTGTTGAAAAAGAGTTTGTCGTTCACTGAGGAACTGTTTTAAATTGCTCTTCTGCTTTTCACGACACGATCATCGATAATAAACATTGGTTCATTAGCAGCGCTGGTTGCCATCACGCAGAACGTACTTCCTGCAAGATGACTGAGAAACTCCACTCTGTGGTCTCGCCACCACTGGAGAATGCCTCTACACCAGCTATGTCAAACCCGAGGCCCGCATACAGTCCAGTAAACTTTTCATTGTTGCGTATGTAAAATACAACAGTCTGGCTTTGTTTTTATAAACTCACATTCCACATTTTCGATGCAATGGTCTTTAGTTACTGTTTATCATGTGCATGTGTACAACGCTCTGGTAGATTTCCACGTGTCCAATGACACCTCGGTGCAAAACTGATTTCTAGTTTTCTGATTTTTACCTGTGTGTTTCTCTGCATTAAACTGATTTATGAGTACCCTTGTTCTTCCATTACCACTAAATCTGACTATGTCATAACAGTTTGGGAGTCATTAAAAGTATACCATACAGCAGAGACCGAGTTTGCTAAAAAACTTTGGGGGGGACAAATCTTTATTATTTGCGTTTCGATGACGTCATCATGTTCATTCAATCATATTACGACCTTTTTGTAAAATTGGCAAAATGTGGGACACATTATGGAATTTATATATTTTGGTGAGCATGGCCAAAGTTCCTCCCCTGGCTACGACCACGGTGGTGGTAGGTGCTATATCTAGATATCTAGCACTTAGCAGTGCATTTGCTATGCAAACACATTAATTCTGAGAGGTGGGCATAAATGCACGTAATTATGCTCAAATTGTGATAATCAATTAAAATTTGGTCAGTTCCGAAATAAAATGTACTGCTAATACAAACCACAAGACCACACATAGATCAAATCAAAAACAAACTGAGGATCTTTTGGTAAATACTAGCAGTGTCAACCACACGCATAGCCAGACTAGGCGGGAAACATCAACCGAGTTTAGAGCACCATCCATGAAACGTGCATGTTTCCGGCGTTTTCTCCTGAACAATTGCGTTCCGATAAATAAAAACGTCTGCTTTCAAAGAATTGACAAAGTTTTGATAGTGAGGTTCCAAGCTTCTGCTTTGGATCAATGCCACCATTTACTCATAAACCTTTCCTGCAAAAGCGCTAGTAAACCTCTCAATGTTATAAGTGCACGATCTGCAGTATGCTTTTTGCAGCCAATATTGCAGTTGAGCAAGAAGTCATCGCGGCCGAAATTACGATTGCGCTTCCTATACTGTATTTACGCGCTTCGGATGCACACCAACACAGCACGTTCAATAGAAGCCGAGCATGCAGAGACTGCTCTGAGGCAATGACTTCCGAAGCAGGCCTTCTACAAAACTTTCTCTCATATAAGAAGTGGATTTCCGCTTTCATCTAATTTTTGAACGATTATTTCAGAAATGTAGTTGATAAACGTAAATGCTAGAGTCTTTCGCCGCCTTTGAAAAATGTTTGGATTTTTGATAATCGGTAAGATCTTTTGGCTATGTTCAAGATATTCCGTAAAACCTTTGTAGCTACTTTGAACTTATTTCGTTTAAATTGTTTGATGAGACTTTGCTAGCTTTAACTGACTTTATTGAAATATAAAATGGAATTAAACTGTAAACACAGTCGTATAACCACAATATTACAAAACTTATAGACCACGCTCAGCTGTAGAGATAGCTTAGCACTGCACGTAATTACATTTGTACAAATCACGGGCTTCCAGAAAATACAATAACTTGTCTGCGGAATTTGAATCCCTAATGGGAAAAAATTCAAATCTAGTTTCATCTCAGTCGCATACGCTTTGGCAGCAAAACAGATTCAAAGCTCAGGGATGGATATTAGGAAGGATAACGAGGCAGTCGCCTTGGGCCCTTCTTTTCCAGAGATACCGTGCCCCCTCTTGATAGCTTTGCTCCGTTGTTTTGTTAAAAAGGGTATGTACCATTCTAGAAGCACATTTAAAGAAGCTCTGAAGCAGTCATATGTTTTTCAAAAAAAACAAAAATTATGAAAACATGTGTCAAAGGAGGCAGCTTTCAAGTGTCCAGCTGCAAAACTTACATATTGTTGTTCCTTTCGTATGTATATTATGCTCTTGAATTTAGTTCATAAATTGAAATGTGAAACACGTTTAACTCATATCTACGTAATCCCACATCTGCATTTCACAATGGCGATGTTTTGGGGCCCTTTGTTGAGAGCTTGCCTCTAAATTTTAATATCCACCCCTGTGCAAGTTATCTCAGTATCTGTAAGATATTGGCAGTGTCAATTTTCTTAGCACTTACAAAAATAAAAAGCACCTTGCTACTTAGGACTTACGTTAGATTTTGCTGCTGACTCTTCTCGTTGTAGTCAAATGATTTCAAATAATTTACTGTAGGATAGGGTGGCAATTAACATCAGATAAAAGATCAAACACTGAGATTATGAACAGCAGGCCAAAGTCTAATATCGTGACAAGATTGATGTTTTACTCGCCGGCAAGGCAAAGGGAAACCATTTATGAAAACCTTAAGGCTCCACAAAACTGTGATTGAACCGTCGCAATACATGACATCGCAAATAAATATCTAGAATGAATGCTACTGTTGCTAAACAGTGACTATGGCGCAGTGAAGAAGACTTTGAAACTGAATCGCTTCTTACCCATATTTTCAGCTTCAAGACATATAAAATGTATATCGCCGCCATATTCACGCATCTAGTTTTAGAACTGTTCAAAAACAAAAATCTCCGATATTGATTTAAGGCTACCCTGACACTGGAAACAAGGATAGGTTATATTTGTAACACTCACGGCTATCCAGAAGTTTGCGATGGTCTTGAAATGAAGCTCACCTAACCATGAGGCCGGATACAACAAGTTGGTGCGCCAGAAACAACTGCGAAAAGCGTTACTCCAATTGGTTTTACTTGCGGGTTATTGATTATTATAAAAGGTCAGATACAAGTTTGTATTCTACTAAAAGCTGAAGTAGGATACGTTCCTTGAGGCAATTTCGTTGATTTGCACTGAAGTATTTTTTGGCTTATATTTCAAATATTTTTTTAACCTGAAAACTTGGGAATTGGGGGGGCCATTGTCCTCGTTGTCCCCGCTGGCTACGCGCCAATGTGGCAACCGTATTCTGATTGCACGTTACAGACCAGCGCAGATATTTGTGATTGAGCGAAGTTTATGTACACACCGATTGGGTAATTCAAATTAACCAACACAATTATCAACATTCATGGCAATTCAGTTTACATAGTAAATCTGTATACTGTGTCCACAGATAGTCCAGTGATAAAGTTATTTTTTCTTATTTATTTCCCTGGCTTTATGCTGGGGAAACGTTTCTAACAGTAAAGCAACCATGAAATTTGCACAACTACATTATTTTTTTATCACAAAATATTGGGGGGGACAAAAGATATTATGTCTCCCCTGTTCAAAAGTCTGGGGGACATAACCCCCCGTTCCCCCCATAAACTCTGTCCCTGCCAAACAGTCATTAACAATGCAGTTAGTATTCAAATGCTCTCAGTAGCTTTAAACTAAATTTTGGTTTACTAAAATAAGCTATTCAATGTGCGGCACTCACGGCGATAGTGACATAATTTTTGGCCCAGCAACGCATTTCAGTTTTGAAAGCTTCTCTACACCTTTGTGCCACAAGCTTTCTGTAACATTTAATTTTTTCGCTCATGTCACTTTCACATGCCTTGAGTCAACATTCAGTTACCCGCACAAAGAATTTCTTATCCAGCCCCTGCCCCGCACCAAGTTCAACTCGCACCCGCCCCGCGCGCATAACTCTGCGGATACCCGCAACCCGCGCGGGTTAACCCGCCCCGCGCAGGACTGTAGCAGAGGGTTGAAGTGGCTGAGGATAGGAATCCTCTGTTGCCTTGCGTGGATCGCCTCCTGAAAACGTAGTTCAGTGCAGCAGAGTGTGACAAATATTGATTTGATTTTTACTTACAGTTTCTTTGTTACTCAAACAAACGGTTTATACTGCATCTTTAACAGTAGGTCCACTTCAGTGTTTTTCATCGAAGCTGAGTTTATCATTTCGATATGCTTCTTTCAAATTATTTCGGTACTTCTGTGTTTCGCTTTCGCGTCTGGTCTGTAGTTTAAGCTGTTAAGTGAGTTTGATTCACACCTGCGTTTTCTGTAGCCTAGATACGCTTGGAAAGTGAAGATATCAACATGAAATTGCAGACTATAAATGGAACTGAATAAAAAAATATTTCGTAATTGACGTGCCAGAGAAAGTACTCCATTCCGAGACTTTCTTCATAAAGCCATCAAACATAGCGCTGAATTTGGTTGTTGCACTTTACAGAGGTAAGGTTTGTACAGTGAATAAACGGAATAGTAGTCATTGTAAAATTCCTTCTTGTTCTCAGATATAGCCTACGTTATGCAAACGATAGATAGGAAAATCGATTTGTATAGGGTCGCATAAAGCATGCAGATATTGGAAGGGTTGCAAGAAAAATACTTGGTAAATACTGCTCTAGAGTGTAACAGATAAAAAATAATCCTTTTGCTGGTAATTAATCTCCAAAACTTGTCTTTTAAAGATTTCTAAATCCCAATTTGGTAAAACGTTTTCAGTTTCGCAAATCACAACAAGATGCATTAAGGTGCAGCAAACGTCGATTGCAAACATTGCTTCTCAAGCTTTTACTACATAGAATGCAGTAGTTGAAAACCCAGTAACTAGCTGATTTTCAGTGGTATATCATTTTTATACGTTGATGCTTTACAGTAAATATACGAGGATAAACAACAATTCTTTGGTCGTACGTATTTGCCATTAGGCATAGAAACAACAAGACACTACACACATTAGTTGAAACAACTTCTTACCATTAGCTTGATTCGAGCCTAATGAGTGAACGTAGCCTGAAACTTCGTGTCCGGGAACCATAGGCAGATAAAAGGAGGGGTAAGCTGAGAGTGGCACTTTTCTTTCACCAAAGTCAAGTAGGTCTTCCCATTGGTGCAAGTCGGAGTGGCAAATGCCGCAGAAAGCAGTCTTTGAAAACAAGAAGGTAAAAATCGATTCAAAATGCATGCTCGTTGTGTCTATGCATAAAAACAAGTTTGGGTGAAAGCTCATTTGCAATACTCATACTGCAGATATATAGCGTATGTATCAAATAAGCACCGGCTGTTGTGCTGATCAGGTCCCATCTTCTATATTCACGTTCGTCAGCTGACAACATGATCGATGCAATATTTGAACGAGACGCAGCAAATTGTTCGTTAGCGTCAAACCCAGCATCAATGTTCATTGTTCATACCTTGATCCAAACGATTGAAACAAAAATTTAGACTTCGCTAGGAGCTCAAAAGCACCTACCTTACCTGCGTGAGATACTGTATTAGTAAAAGCTTTCAGATGAAATTGCACACTCTCTATTGTACCAAATGTGGTTACAGTAAACAAAACTAATGTCAGTTGCTTCCCAACTGACTGTTATTACCTTCACAACCAGTCCTCCATCCGGAGGCGTCGGAATTTCAACGATGTCGTATACAAAAGGTTTGCTAGGTTGTACTATCCTTACTCGCTTCATACTGCTTTTTTATCATGAAAGTTTCTGATAAAATAAGCATTTGCGTGTGATGAGCAGTGCCTGCAGAATCAGCAACTGTNGAGGTNAATAATTTACTACGCCGTTGTGCGAAGGTTTCCTATTACAATGCAGTGCAAACACGACGGAAATTTTGTTATCAACTCTGTGCCCGCTCTGCCCATACTGGTTAGCGGCACGTTGGAATAAGTGTTCAAACATTGCCATGTCGAGGAGCTGTGAATTGAAAAAAACAACAAAAATCAGATTTTGACCATTATTTTTTGAATGTATTTCAGGCCAGGCAATTCTGACCTAAATCCTTTGAAAAACATTTGTTGGAATTCAAGAAGGTCATGCTGAGCTCATCTTTATGTTTTAAAATTAAGAGTTTACACATAATCTAGTTTTCGTTACCGCTGATTCAATGCGTACCGCTATGGTGGCATATTTCTGCGAAGTGACCATGCCCTGCAAGCAAAACCAAATTGGGGGTTGTGAGGCAGAAGGGATAAAAGCATGACCCGCCCTGCCCCACCAAGAAAAGTGCCTTTCCTTTCCAGGTAGTGATTGTTGCATGTGGGCCCATGCAGTATACACAATGGAGTCCTGTGCGGGAAGAAATATTATGTCCGCTCCGCCCCGCGCACCCTCCCAACCCGCGCCCGCAATGTTTTCGATCCAAACCTGCACTTTTGTGGTCTCGCCACCAATGGTGAATGTCGCTACACCCTTGTATCCCAAGCGCTCTATAGAAGGGGTGGACAATCAGTCAGAGACAAAAAGCCACATTTGTTTACTGTGTTACCGTGTTGCTGATCGGAAAGCCCGAGCGGCAAGTGCGCAAAGCTTCACACTGTGGCAGTCAGCAACAATAGAGATCAACCGACGGGATCACTCTATTATTGCTTGTTCGTGCCATGTACATATGGGTGTTATTCTTCACGCACGTCTAGTTTGTGGTGAATCGCACATGCAACGCAACGCCAACCGAGCGGTTGCAACAACCGCCAAAAGCCACGTCATACACATGGGCACACATGAACATCACCGCATCCCTTCCTC
>JGI24021J15306_10013370_pt1 | contig 10192 bp, 5 predicted proteins | sample Ectturendosymbi1_FD_15306 | JGI IMG/M metagenome (IMG submission 15306) | reverse complement strand
CTATCACGTCCTGCAACAGAAAAGACATTCGTTAAAAAATGGGTTTTTTATCGAACAAAATATGGGTACGCATCTTTTTGGGTCACCCTGTATATTGGTGAGATAACGAAAGTGCGTCACCCCAAAAAGATATATTGGCGAAACAAAGTGCTTCACACAAAACAGTACGTAGGTTAAACAAAAAAGTGCATGTCAGCTAAATTAAAAATTTTCATCCAGAAAAAGTGCTGTTGCAAAATCTCTTTTCAAAAGTATACAAAGCAGTGTTTCGCCTAACGACTTCATAGTGGATTAAGTATATATTTTACTTCGTTTAGCAGTTTGGCTTATTTTTTTTATCGCTCTTACATTCTTTGGCTGCACTTTCTACTTGTTGTCGCCTCCCTTGCCTCTTTTTCGGGGTATCGTTATCTGCGTGTCACAGTGATTACGCGTGTCTGGTGATTACTTCTACTTTCGTTTTCCACGCCATTTGCGTTGATGAAAGCCTGCTGTCAACTGTTTGACACATCGGCGTCATTTTTAGATGTTTATAACAGCTGAACATAAGAATTTACTATTGCTATCCTGTTGGCTGTTTTCGCGATATGTGTATCCGCTTAAATTCAAAACCAATGTTCACAATTAAGATGGTAGTTAAGGGAAAACTAGCAGGACCCAGAAGATCGTATCTTCACCGGGACCCATGCAACTGCTACACAGGCCCGTTGCCAGGTTTTAACGTTTGGAAGGGCAAAATACATTTTAGGGGGAAAGGTTATTGTTTTTATTATATGTTTAAAAGGAAATTTTCTAGCCACAACAAAATTTGGAGGTGCACAAAAAATTGGGGATATTGCCCACCAGGTCCGTAACCAGCTTCGGACACTAGGGGGGGAAGAGTCTTTTGATAGGGTCCAAATTTTTTAAACTATGTCCAATAGTTTTAAACTATGTTCAACACATTTCTCCAGGAGGGAGCGAAAAATTTTGCAAGGGGGGTTTCGCCCCCACGTGGTTACGGGCCTAGTGTTACAAATTGCTATGATTATTTCATTTCCGCTTGGTGGTGAAACACGTTTAACCTGAAGCGAGTTTGAACATCGTAGCCGCTGAAGCGCTCTGCAGTTTTTCCGTCAGCACCTGACTGAAGGCAGCTTGGTGGACCAGGTTCCGATACACACAACGGCAGCCCGGTGAAAAAAGAAAACAGGGCGATCAAGTAAGAATAACACGATCGCGAACAGCGTAAAAGCGAACGTCTGGCGAAATTGACCAAACGTCTATTCGATTTCCGGCAAGCGATGCTTGAAATTGTCGTTCAGTGGACGTCCTGGTGAAGATGAACGTCGCAGCAAAGGCAACGTGGGAAATGCATGGGAACGCTGCAGTCATCGTGAAATCTTGAGAAGTCAATGGCTGGAGAAGTGACGGGTGCTATGCGCAGGTATTACAAAATGCATAGCTTAAATTGCAAATGAGTGTAATGTTGCATTGTCATCGAAAACACGGTCGTGTCTTGTGCGACATTCGACGTCGCAGAAAGGCCAAAAACTATTTTGCCGTTAATTAATTAGGGGAAGTGGGTGTCCTTCAACTATAGATTAGAAAGCTCGCTTGAATAAAACTGATCTACAGTTGAAAAAACAGCGTAAGGAAATGAGCGCGGTATTGGATACGAGAAATAGAATTGCACTATGCTAGAGCAGCTCGTTTTACAGTTAGGTGCTGTAACAAGGCCGAGTGTGCTAAAAATCTTTGCAAATGTAGTGAATTTAGTGAAAAAGAAAGACTTGCTTTTGGAGTTCGCATCTCCAAGGCAGGTTGCCGGATAAGGCTAGCGGGGCTTCTTTTTCCCGTGACTATTTCTGTCAAACCTCCTACCCTATCTTTGGCAGGCAGACAGCAGGCCATTACGTAACAGTCAGAATATATCGCAACTGCCCTTCATCTGCTTTTTATGTTGAAATGACTGGTGTTCTAGAGAATTACGAATTTATCAAAAAGCACGCAATTTTTGAAAAGATGCAAGAAGTCAGCAGAGGCCGCATTTAGGAAAGAATTCAAGGCTTATAGTGCGTAATACAGGAATCTGATAAATAGCTCACTCTGCACTAAATCTTAATGTGCACTGTGTAAATCTTAAAAATTTTCAGACAGGAAGCCACCAAGGAGTTCCTTAAAAACAATCGCTGAAAACACCCGAAGAAAGGAGTCTATACTCGCTACGCGCTCCCTTTGGAATGTCGTGAGTGGTCAGTGGCACCCGCCCCGCTTGCTTGCGCCGGGGGCCACGCAGTTACTCTCGCAGTGAATGCTGCATTGGTGGCAAGTCAATGTCAGCACCGCGCGTGAACGTTTTCCTTATCTCCACCTATTATCGCCAACCACGTGGCTGGACCGGCAGCAAATACCGTTTTGCAAGTCTTCGGTATGACCCGACCGGGAATCGAACCTCTGCTACCAGTTTTGGTGGCGCGTGCTCGAAGCCACTGCACCATTTTAATGATCTTAAATCAAAACTAAGACAGTCGCTAAATGAAAAGTGAGAACCGCATTCACCGAAGGCATTACTCGGAACACGACCGGAATGTACTCACGGCTTTAGCCCAGATTTATCCGCGGAGTGATCCGAACCGGATAAAACACTGCAGCGGCCAAAGTGATAGATTTGCATTTTGTCAGACTCAATCTCAGGTAATACGTTGTGCAATCGCACACACTGATTGAATCATCGTACGTTCAACTTCCGCAACATGGTTAAGAGCACGAAGACACATGAGCTATCGGCTGATCTTGCCAAATGGGAATCTCAACTTCAAAAAGACCAGTCTGGCCAACGAATATCTGAACGGAATTCGCTCCACAGCAAACAGGGTATTACACAGTGCGCCGGAAACATGAACTTTTATCAATACACAGTGAACGTACCTTTGAGGGATCGAGACAAGATGAACTTTAGAATCGTCTAAACTTGATAGAATGTGCGAACTCTGTCCGTTTTGTTCTCCCGGACGGTGCAAACCAGTGCTGCTAAATATTGTGCTGGTGCGCTCGGGCGAAACGGGGGCTGACCTACAGTTGAAAATAAACAAAAACTATTCAACAACTGGAACTTTCGTGTCGCATTACGATAAAGATGATAGAGAGTTGTAAGGGCCTGAGTTGTGACGTAAAAATCAGCGACAAGGTGTTCCAAGAACACGGGCTCTTTTTATTTAGGCAGTTATCATATAAGATACTGCAAAAGCATCATGGCGCTAATATGCAGAAGTAAGTGTGTTTCAACTCCTTAGGTATCAGACCTCGTAACGATGTGATTGTCATTGTCCATGAGAAACGTTTCAAACAGCATGCGAAAATATGTTTGATTCCGAAAGTAAAAAAAGGAGAATCTGTGCGTCTGTTTAATCACACTGAACAGCCTACGTTGCTGCAGCAGCCGTGAGTACAGAAGGGAACCAGAAGAGGCGAAAAATTCAGAGCGACAATGGCACAACGCCGCTGGACGACACCTAAGCGTGGTCAGGACACAAGCAAAAAAGACATTTGTTTCAAAGAACCTTGCGCAGAAATCTTCTTGCGAATAACCCCCCATTTCCCCCACAAAAAAAATTAATGAAAACATATCCTGCAGATTAAGTTGTTTTGAATATTGAAAAAAACGGCTCATGCGCCACACACTTGATGGAAATCATCCACGGAACGCATCCCACCTTGTGATAGTTGATATTCCTGTTGTGAGCGGCGTGCAGAAGCAAGGAATGGTTTTCTGCCGTCGCTTCCGCCACGCTTGTTCGACGAGCTTCTTTTCCGAGGCCGGATCCACTTGCCAAAAAGAACCTTTGCCTGACTCTTCCTGAGATCGCGGGACTTTTACAAAGTACCGATTTAGCGAAAGGTTGTGTCGTATTGAGTTCTGGCGATAAAAAAAGAGGAAGTCGCTGTTAACGCTCGACGAATACTAGCAACGCCGAGTTCTGCATAAGGCCTCTAGTCAATACATGCGGCAGGCAATGGCACATGCACCGCTGTTGCCTGAACGCAATCATCAAATAGGTCACAATTTTCATCGTCGCAGTAGGTCGTACAATAAACAAGATTTCGAAAAACTTGCTTGAAGCGAACTCACACAAACAGTTACAAGTACACAATTTCGTGAAGTATTAGAAAAATGCAGCAAAACAAACACCAATGATTCAAAAGAAACCATGTCGATCGAATGTTTTCAAAACAAACATTGTCATGGCAAGCAAAATTCCTGAATGACATTTGCTTGGGGGGAAAATAATTGATGGATTTTTTACAGCTTATACGCCTGCAACTTATAATTAACACTGATTACGCAAGTTTTACCTTGAAAACTGACCTCTTCAAAACTGGAAAAACCTCCGGAAACTTTTGCAAAGACAAGAGCAATAATATTCTTTGTGGAAAAAAAGAAACCAGTAACGTAGCGCTATCTTCCTGTTGGCACCAACACGAAACTGCCGGTTGGCGAACGATCACGTGAAAGCGTATCAATTGTTGCTCGAAAGCAGCGGCAACAGGATGTCGTGATTAGCAACACACAAAAAACTACGCACCTGCCAGCCTTTGTCGGCTGTCCTGTAATACGGATAATGCTTCGTAATGTGAGCATAAATGCCACTTAACGTGAGCTGACGTTGCGGTGCAGATGAAATAGCCTGAAGTAACATGCAGGTATTAAAAATAAGAAAGCACGAGGAATGCTTGGACGGCAACTATAGTTATGATTCAGCGGCCTGTTACAGTAGTGTCTCATGTACCTCGAGCGCTGAATATGACAAATGGTAGGAAAGCATAAAAACTAACACAATAACTTCACTGAGTCGTCTGTAAAGCACAGGTGCTGTAGCAACAAACGATAGAAAAAGCTTTACCTTAAATTAACACAAGAAATACCAGGCAGTGATTCCGTCACACAGTGTAGAAATTAGACAGTTTTTTAATGTGCAGTAACAAAACAAGACTTACATTGTAACTTTCAAGTAACGTAACAGACGCTAACGCACATACTTGTCTAAGTAAGCAAAATAATTTGCTGCATACATGAGATCATACGGTAGATATTTATACTCTTAGCAATATACAGATAGAAAGGAAAGCGACAAGCAACGAAGTTGAAGACAGCCAGTTTAACGCAGACAATCAACCGTTTGCAACAATCCGCATCAACAAAACATATCATTGACCGCGTCTGACGTTGCGCTTCTGTACGTTTTCACCATGGCGGTATGGTTTATTAGTAATATCACAAAATCCATGCTAAAAACGACTGCATCGCATACTTGAATAATTAGCTGCGCGTAGGAGTACGGAGGCTTCGAATCAACACCTTCGACGGAGCTTTGCTCTTCAGCAACCTGCATAAAAAAAACATTCATCAATACTAACTAGTTACCAACAGTGTCAACATTCGCATCTTCAAAAGGCGATTTTCAATAGCTTTGTCAGTGGCAAGGAAGCCTTAATTGACTTTTACAGAAAATTTAATAACCACATCAATATCTATCTGGGCATCTATCTGGAATTTCGTAACAAATTTCAAACCGTACCTGATGTATGAATGTGTTTTTTTTATCAAAGCATACAAACAAATGAAATACGTGCCGTTTGCAACATATGCTGGCGTATAACCGCAAAGCCTTTGATTGCGGACTGTACTTGCATTACAGAAATAAAGATGCCAGTTCAGCAGATGAACAAATTCACATCAACAATGTCTGAGCAGGAACATGATCGAATAGGAAAAGTTAAAAACAATACGACTTCGACACAACTACAATTTAGCATGCCAAGTTTGTAGGTAAAAGGTGCAGGCTGCAATTTCTTTTTCTCGAAAGAAAAGCACAAGTTCAAGCTCTGCAGAAGCAACAGCAACGCGATTCCGACAAGGTGCTTAAATACATAAGCGTGCGCACATTGGGGAAAGAAGCGTACCTTGAATTTACCAAATGGTCAAGGTACAATTAGCTTTTGATGAAAAACATTGAAGAATGGTGAGTTCGATAATTACCGAAGGAATAACTTGGAGGAACTAGTGCGTTAAATACGACACGAAAAACGGCTGAGACTCACGTAAATTGAGCATGTTTTTATTCAACTGCTTACTGCTAGCAGCATGCTTGCGAATAGCACTCGCCAGAACGGCGCGATAAGCACATCACCGCGATGTACGTGTTTACGCCAGTCTTTCGCCTTTACGTCACAAAAACACGTTCCTGGCTAAGTTGCGTTGCCGCAGCGAAAACAACCGAAGCATTTCACAACTGTTCATTCAGCATCCTTTCCCTGCATTTCTACCTGATAACACACTCAACTTGTCCCACCACTGGTCACTCCCTGTAAGCCACTAAAATTTTGACAGTGCAACTTTAAGATGATGTAGAAACAATTAAAACAAATTACACATAAACATCAAAGTCGATCGAAATACATCACAAAAAAACAAATCATGAACTTTGCATAAAAGCTACGCCTTTTATACAATGTGAAAAATGATGCTTGATGATAAAAATTTTATAAATAACGCAAAATACGTTGAGATCTGCACTGCAACATGCGACAGTATGGCAAGCAGTGAAAGCGGGTTTTACAGATATCGGATTTACCTTCCTCTACACAATGTGTGTCTAAATTCGACATATGATCAATCTTGCTTTGTTCACTCAAATAATTTTACATTTTAATCAATTGCAACTGGCGCAAAAAATTAAAGTAACGTAACATTTCACACAGCAACAAAGACTTACAGAAGCAATTTTAGAAGCTGCTGCACTGAGGTTTTCTGTCACATCCAGATGACGATTTCGGAATTGAGACCCTCTGGGACTAGAAGGGCATGAATTCACAGCACTAAGTAGGAAAAAAGTTGATGAAGTTATCAAAAAAGTATGCCATAAAAATTGAGAAAAAAACAATTTATACAAATAGAAAAAATATGCTTCAAATTCAAAGTATTTGCATGGTAACAAAGTATATATTATAACTTTTTTGCTAAACCTTGTTTCCAAGGTTTTTGCTATTATTATGTCTGGCACACTTTCTTGCTTGGTTTCTCACAAATGTAACAAAAACAACAATGAATTAAGTTGCAGCAGACCTTAAAAGAAGCACATTTTGGATTCTGTTTCAAAGATGATATTTAAACAGGATAGGTAAGGTTAAACAAAAGATTCCCAGTTTCGGGCATCCTCTAGTTCAGGGGTGGGCAATTAGCAGCCCACGGGCCGCATGTGACCCGTCAAAGCATTTTCAGTGGCCCGCGGAAGCAATTAGGATAAACCTTTAAATCTGAAAATTCCTTCCACTTAAAGCATATATCAGTGCTAAGGTTTACTTGAACCAAGAATGGCTTCTATTTCCATTATAAGGTACAGCCCTCTGCTGTACACGGCCTTCTCGAATAGTCCCTGAGCTAAAATAATTGCCCTCCCCTGCTCTACTTCATGCACATATCAAGTATCCTACTTTATATCACAAGTGTAAGGCAGGCAAGTATGTGTGTGTGTGTGTGTGTGTGCCATGTTCTTAAAAATCAACTTGTCTTTGTTAGAGAGCAATAAAGCATGTACATACATGAATAATGAACCTGATCACTTAATCAAGGTATTTCTGGAGAAGGTTTGTCATGGAATATTGACGCTCACTAAATTATATTTAAGCTCACATATATGAATGTTCTTTTGTGACCTTGGTTGTTTTTCAAAATTAACAGCTTACAGAATGCACATTTAACAACAACACAAGTGCATATCTACCTATCAAAAGTTACTGTGCTTTCACCATATTTCAAAAAATGGATACACTTTATCTGCTTAGGTGTCTATGCTAACAAGTTTACAAATTTATAATAAAGATAACAAACCTATCATTCTGCACGTCTACCAGTGGTTGCACCCAAACACACCAATTCTCATAATTTCACAAGACACCACATTTTTATGTTCAGAAAACCTCAACCTGAATAGACAGTTATTTATAGTACCAAGTAATGGTGTTTCAGAAAAAATTTTCTTACAAGATGCAACTCCAATTACTTTAGTTAAAACTTCTGTGAAGTCAGATACAAAACAAACTTGCCAGCAAGGAGTGAATTCTCTCACATTAATAGGAAAAAGCCAACTGAAATGCAATACTTCAGGCAAAGCTCTTCTATTGAGTTTTTTTGATTCAAGTGCTTATTTGCTTTCATTAGACAAGTGCATGAATTCACTTTCTGCGACGTTAATCTGGCCACATGCGAAAGAAATGCTTAAAATCCAAATATGGTTTGAATCAAAACCATTCAAGATACTAGTCTCTAGCTGATAGCATACTATGTTTGAAGGTATGTTTGAAATGCTAGGATCTACTTCAAAAACTTCAACTTGAATGAAACTTGCATTTGGAGGATCACCCAAATGAAATGTTCAGACAAGTTGTTTTAGCAAACACGGCACAAGCTAGTAGATGTGCCATTGCACACAATCGTGACTCAGAAAACAGGTCTCATGTGGTCTCACCAACAACTACACCAATTTGTGAAGCATATTTACAGTTTGGAAGAGTCCTTTTAATCTATTTCCAAAGTTCCAAACATGTCTTACATGAAAATGAAATTCCCTTTAGCTGCACTGCCTAGTTTTAAGCTAGTTATAAAGCAATTGCACAATTATCTGAAGCATAAAAAAAATGATTTGATGGTATTGTCTTTTGGCTGATTAACATTTTGTTTCAAGATAAACTATGCGTTACGTACTTTCACAACTACCTCATTGGCTCACCTGGAAACAATCTCCAGGCTCAACAAAATAACATGACCCACTGGTTGTGAAACACTGGCTTAGGACAACAGCAACAGACTGGATTACTTAAACTGGACATCAAAAAATTTTACAGTATTTAGCAGCAGATATCATCATCAAAACAAAGCAAAACAAGCTAAATTTTGAAACCCACAATATTTTTAATTCATAATGTGTCACATTGTTTAATGGATTGAAAAACAGCTGCACTTTCAATTGTTTTTTTTACGAGACGAGATTGAACATCTTGCTGAAACAGCAAGCAATAAAATACTGAGATCTGTTATGATTCTAGATCCAACTTAACAATAACCACAAGTGCAACAGTAACAAATCAGTCTATAACTGTTTGCATAAGAAAGGGTGGAATGGCAAAGGACACTAAAATAAAATACATTACAGGCTTCAGACTCAAGAGTATGATGCTGCCCATATCAAATTAGTGGCTTCGGCTGACTCACCACCTAGACCAGCTATGTCTAACCACTCCATAAGTGTGATTTCATATAGGCAAGTTTAGTGCCAAAACCACTGGAACAACAAGGGTAGAAATCAGAAAACTAGAAAAAAGTTTTGCAGAAAGATGTCAGTGGATTCTCCCAGTACGCCGTACAGTTGTGATAAAATGGGATTGAGGACCACGGCATCAAAAACGTAAAATTTATGATTATCAAAACAAGGACAGGTTGTCCATTTATACTTTTACTACAATGAAAACTAAACTGGGCTGCACAAAAACTTTGACTGGACTGCTGCAGGTTAGACATAGCTGACCTAGACATTTCGGTGTCATTGTCAAAGCTGTTGAAGGTGATAATGTTTGGAGACTTTTTACATTACAATCCAGGGTTCCCACACATTAAAAAAATCATTTTCTATACTTTTTAAATACCTTTTCAATACTAATTTTAACACTTTGACATCCGGGTTAATTCAAGCGGTTCGCAAAAAAACAGCTGATTTGCACATGGCTTTGCGCAGGAATATCTCCGCTCCTGTACGGGTTACAGACCTGGTTGAAGCGTCAAAAGACGCAGCAAGTCTTGTAGTTTGCACTCAAAAAAAATTTTTTTGCTTGGGGGGTGCGGGTTTTTTATCAATGACGCTGTAAGTGCAGGACTTTTTGGCCACCTTCACCTGGCCCTGGAAGCCAACCGTTAGATAAAATAACAACCTCTGAAAACCGTTAGTATTTCGCTGAAGGTTTTACTGGATTCTAGACTACAAACCGAGTCTTTTGATAATTTGAATGACTTGCTGGAGTTTCGGGTTCCAAAAGTTATGATCTAAGTTAGTAAAAATTTTTGACGGATTAGTTAATTAGATAATTAATTAATTTGTTTATTTAAGATCATAACTTTTGAACCAGAAACGCTAGAAAGTCAATCAAAGGCTCAAAAGAC
>JGI24021J15306_10013369_pt1 | contig 10192 bp, 3 predicted proteins | sample Ectturendosymbi1_FD_15306 | JGI IMG/M metagenome (IMG submission 15306) | reverse complement strand
CAACAAACTTCGCCAAAACGTTGGTTTGGAAACAGGACTATGACGTCATTTTGTGACGTCACAAACAGCGCACACCAAATACAAATGACTACCCTATGCCGTTGAATGAAACCCCCCCCCATGAAAAGTTTCTGCGTACGCCACTGGTGTCTGTTAATTTCTTTGGTTGACTTTGCAAGTGATGTACAACTTTATTTATGCGCGCAGTTTTTGACAACATTCCTAAAAGATTTATTATAATAACTCCACTGCTTCCACATGCATGCAAAGTTACGCTAAGACTACACGCTAAGAAAGGAACTCCATGTGCACTGTACATTTATTTAGCCATTGTACAGTGTTTGCATCAAAACACTTGCACTCAACGCAAAAGACAATGCACAGTTGTTAAATTATAAAATATTTCCATCGGGCTTTGGTGCACACCGTGGTGCACGCGCCATCATGACTCACGTCACGTCGTGTCACGTAGAAAGTCGCAGAAAATCAAAGCAGTAGAGTTTATAATAGTGCAACCTTGTTGCTCTATATCCTGAATTTTTTCAAAACAAACCTCTAAAAAATTCACAACGAGCACAGTGTCACTACTGCGAAGGGTCTTTTAAGCCAAAAGCAAATATCTTTTCAACTTTTGAAAGACATTTCCGTTCAAAGCGCGGAAACGTCTGCTTTTGAATGATATTGTTCCATGCCGATCTAGATAAATGGCACTATTTGCTAGTTATCTTTTTCGCATGGCCTTTTCATCAACTGAAATGTGTCTTTAATGTTAGCTCGTTTAGGAACAGCTGACTTGATAACATACTGGCTTTTTCGGTGTCCTGGCAGACTATTTACTATGAAAATGCAAATGCAATACCTTCCTTATCGCCAATAAACTTACCACGACTACTTATGTTGCCTGGTGTTTTGAGAGTAGAACACGTGGAAATTAGAAACTTCTAGTGGTCTACAACCATAGAAGATGTAAGAGGTGCCAGCGGTTTGTAGTACTTGAGAGTCGAATATATGAGTTTTGGTTACTTTGCAAAGAAGATTAAGCCCAACGAATGGCGTTTATACTCATCAAATATAACTTTACCCTCTTAATCACATCTGAGGTGCCTACTCCGCCTAAACGTGAAGGAACTAGCGAATACTATCTGGCTTACTTGCCCTGTTTAGAAATTTGTAAAAGTTGCACACCAGATGTATGTCGCTAGTTCAGTAAAGCTTTTCAGATCAATGAATGACCTAACATCGGGTGAATTCTCACCTTCTTATCTATAAAACTTTGACACAAAATGAACAGAATATCGGTTAACTGCAGAAATGTTTCCTAAGGAGTACTGACTTATTTAAGACAACAAAGCAGAAGCACAAATTTAAACGAAAGGCTCTCTTTTTACTCCTGGGAATAACAACCTTCAGCAGCTTGGCTAATATCACATCTGCCTGCGATGAATTTGCAGAAAGAAAAGGATGACATTTTAAAACTCAATACGACTTCACGCTCGGTCAGAGGCCATTAGAATTAATCCTATCTTGCGCCTGCTACTGTGACGTACTGGAAATTTTATGTTTTACGCAGCAAAACATGCCGCGAAGAACAATACAAGAAGCTAATCTGAATACCACTGTGCGCTTTGTGGTTATGCAGCACTGCCTGACAACCGTGTTATGTGGTTCTTGACCTATGTGATCGATCACTGGCTCGCCGATTGTGAGGTGGTTTTGTTTCAAATTGCGAATCAGAGGACCAGCAACAGTATCTACACTCTACATCTACAGCATGATATCCTCCACGTCTGGAAACAAGAAGACCTTTTTGCCAAGGCTTTAAGTTCGATCAAGGATTTGATGGAACAGCAGTTTTGTTTCAGCAACACCATATATTAAGTTGCACTGCTACAGGACTAGCATTGAAAACTACATGTAAGTTTTAAAATGTGGTGCAACAAAACGTTGTAACAATACGACTTCGAGACGTAGCTAAACGAACAAACATATTACTTTTTGAATAGTCCTTAATCTGCTCGTTAAGCATCTATATACAGCAAGCAGCAACCTGATAAGATATACAGACATAAGCTCAACTCTTGATTATTCTAAGCTTACTCAATGCTTCGTTTCAATTAAATAGGGCTTTTAATGGTTTTTAATTCACTTAGCTATAAAAATCAGAATCCCTAAAGCACACGAGACCTTAAGACATAACTGTGAAATATATCGGCAAGTATAAGCAGAGCAGGCGAGTTCAGCAATCTACTTAGCCTGCGTGAGTCATTGCATTAAAGGACATCCACCACAGAACTTGATACGCAGTCCAAACCCTATGATTTACACGGTATCTTGGGAACCAAGCGGTGCGCATTTTAAGTTCTCGTAGGAGATCGATTCAAAGTTTGTGGTTGCACATCTAAAGGTTTGAGGGGGTGGCAGTATCTGAGTTCGTGTAACATGATTTTGTTGCAGAAGCCGAAACTCGAATAGCCTGCGTCAAAGAAGTAGTTGAACTGCTTATTTTTGCTAATTTGAACATAAACTTGCTGTTAAACTGATAATATCAAAATATACTTAGGGTAATAAAAATGAACTTTTCTGTGGCAAAAAACTCAGTTTTTTCGTGAAGTTCCGTTTTTCAAAAGAAGGCGCTTTCTTTTCGCTGCGTTTCTTTCAAGGGGTTAGATATATTGGTTCAAACGAAATTAGCATGCGTTAAAAGTTGTTTTGACACAAACCAACACACCATTTTGAACAAGAAAAATAGCACTGTATATAGCAAAACAATGTACACATTACAAACAGCATTTGAAAACAGTTTAGGCTACACACAAAAAAGTTAGGTACATTTTGAGAACGAACATCTGATCCCAGCTTTACTTCCACCATAACCTGACACGCTGTTAATTACTTGAATATCCCCAACAGTACAGAGTGTCAATAAAGAAACTAATTTTCTACAGAAATGTTTTGCTGCATGGGTTCTGGTTTTTGCAAATAATTCCAAATCTTTACTTCAGGTAATTCTCTAATTTCATAGCAATGAAAAGTTCATTTCACAAAAATCAGCATGGTACTAACTGAGACAAACTTCAAAATGTCTGATCAGCCGATAGCACATTGCTTTTTTCTTTTACGCCAAGTCCCTGCAGACAGTACAGCTGACTGCGTAGAAATCTAGCACTTTCCCTCATCTCAACAGCTTTGCAAATACCAACTTCTTCAAGAGCTTGCGTGTCACCGAATTGTCCGAATATAAGTGGACGTATGTTACGTCTGGCTGGTCCGCACGCCCAAACGACAAGAACTTCGAGTTTTTAAGTGATCCTGGCAAGCTCGTTGAACATTACATTCACCCGCTGTACGCCGCAAACGTGGCACGTAAGCAGAAGTTTGACGCAACTTACTGGCGATACGAAACTTTTTTTGTAGTCAGCATTTGCGTTTGACCAACCGATCCTCACTTGACGCACATCACGCAGTTCAACAGCCTGTGTAGTCGTTTTGCCCGAGGAAATCTTATTTTGGCGTATCTGACGCATTTTCAATTTGTAAGAAAGTGCAGTTGTCTTCCGCAAATGTCATCGACTGCCAGTTTATCGGAACACCCCGCAACTGGCATTTTCAATCACACGTGCGCCATTTCTTGATACCCACAAGTTGAAATTTCAGAATACAAACGTTAAAAATTTTGGTGAAGAGAAAACACCTTTATTACATTTGTAAATCTGGCTTAAATAGTAAAACCTTCCAAAACTGATTTTTCCGACGAGTAATGAGAAACACTGACAGACGGCTTTCTATCTGTGACAACAGCAGATAAAAAATTTTGAACCACAAGCTGTGGCTGCACAAAAAAAGTACTTGTAAACATTGCAGTTCTCGTCAAGACGTTGGTAATAGTGAAAACCTTTGTCTGGATTTGGCAAAATGTACCTAATTTACGGATGCACTGTATCTGTTCAAAGGTTTTATTTCTCAGCAACAAACCAGTCACTACAGATTTCATTATCCTTTGATATTATGTCGATGAAGCAAACAACCTCTGGTTTCTCTTTCAAAATCAACGTTTGAGTTGTTCAGTTATACGTGCTCATGAAAAGGTGTGGGTGAGTAAAATAAATTAGATTTAGAATCACAACAAATGAGCCTGTTGTCACATTCCATCATTTTTTCTACCCTTGACGCAACTTCAAGTTAACTACAAAATCACGTGGGATTGATTTCTCCACAGACACACAAAATTTCTACAAGAGACATATTCTCTTGCGTGTGGAGAGATAGCAGTAAAAATCAAAGATCTATTCAAGCAAGAAATCAGACCGAACATTGGTGAAACCAGCGGACTTTGTATATGAATGACTGTACAACTAATTCTAAATCTTAGAAAAAATTTTTGTTATAACCAATCTTTACCAGTTTGCTTCTAGCAATTGGCAAGCTTTGATATTTAAGTTTCTTGCTTGGTGCTATTTCATTAACAACCCTTTTATTTGTTTGTATTGCCGCACTAGGTATGTCTCGTCAAGAACATTTTGAACGGACTGCAGTAACTGCTAAAAGATTTCACAGTCTGCTACTGGAGCTACTGACTGCTGCCTTCAAAAGTCGAAGTTCAGAAAGAGCCTAATTTTAAATATAGCTATTTCCGGCACTACTTGGCAGGCTGCGACGACGACAGGCGAAACTGGCGTCACTGACTCATTTACAATGCAACACGTTACAGCCAACAAGCAATCACACTGGCACGCTCATACAGGGAAAATATAGCACAATGGTCTTATGACTCACAACCTGCAGCTTTTCAGGATATGAAACGGTCACAGCGGCAATGGCGCACATTTATGTTTGGAAGTATTTTTGAGTGGCTATCTTCTTGATTTTGATTAAGATAAAACGCTTTCTGACAACAAAAGCATCATTTAATTTCGATGCGGTTTAAACGAAACGCATTTGACAATTGCTTAGAAAAACTGAAACTGGATAGGATCAGAAGATTATTTTTTTGGAAAAGACTCAAAGTGTTTCCGCACCTCGTTCGGGATCAGAACCTTTTGAAAAAGGCTCTGTAGAAACACGAGTTCTTTCAAAACTTGCTAACTACTGTTAATATTAGCTTCAAGATGCAAGCAATTTTTATCTTTAAGAAAACTATGTATGTTGAGTAAGACTTCGTGTATTAGTAGCACAAGCTAAACTTTAGTTGCAGCATACAACTAAACATTACTATTGTTGGTTTTCTTAGTGAACTGAGTAGGTATCTTTTCGCTTCACATCATAGGCGTAGCCAGGGGGAAAGGGGTCCATAGCCCTCCCCATATTTCTAGCAAATCTCATTTTGTGCCTTGAGGGGCGGTGTCCCAAACAAAATACTGTTGCTCGCTTAAAGTTAAAAGACTTGCTCCCACAAAATTTTGGGCTGGCTACGCCGCTGTTTCACACCTTTCACAGAAAACGTGTGGATACAAGCAACACTCTTTTAAGAGCAGCAAACTCTCTTGTTATGATCGCCCCCAAAAAATTTTGTTTGGAACATTTACTCAACATTTGCAACTCACTGCATTCAGGAAAGTTGTTGCCTGCTGATTGCTACAAGACCAGGAAACCACAAAATCTTTATTTATTAAGATGAAGTTTGCTGTTTGGTATTTTTTTACAAAGGATCAAAAACGTACGGAAAGGCTTTTTAGGGAAGGAACACGTTTGTCCTGAAAATTTTGCAACAGTTCCGATTTGTGATGTCGGCTATGACCAAGGTTTTCGTGGAAAATGAATGCGAATTGTCTGATAAATTGATAGCTTTTTCCCAACATTTCCCCATAAAGTCGTCCACATTTTGTAAACCACAGTATTGCTCAAAAACGTCAGCTCCTCTCACAGTGTCCGAAGAGGAATCACTTTTAATCGTTCATTTCAGCTACCTTTTTTGCCCTGGTTATTCACTTTACTCCGAAAGACATATTTAGTTACCCTGAAATTTCACAAACTGCTCTGATTTTCACAAGTTTCGCAGTGCCGGAGGTGGACTGCCCTCCCAGAACCCCACCTGGTACTCCAATGCTGAGGATACACATATCTCTGTGGAAATTCTTGTGGTTGGTTTTTGAAAGCGGCGACCTTTTTGCACACATGTATTTTGTTAATTAAAAAAAAAAAAAAGAACAAATCAATGGTCGTGTCTTGATAACTTGATAACAAAGCCTTACAGGTTTTTCACTGAGTCAAACAGCAGCAAAAGTTCAAAAATGGTTTTATTAAATTTGTTAAGTATTACTGCTTTAAAATAAAGTTTTATGCTATGCAATCCTCGTAGATTGCTACTTTAATATTTCTATTGCTTAAGTTTGCACTTTGTAACTTGTACGATTGTAAATGGTCCTTCAATCGAACTGGTTTTTGCTTAGCGAATAATGACTATGCCACACTCTCTCTTAGACTCAGCAACTATTAACTCAATAGCTGTTGCTGAAGAATGAATTTACCAACCTGTGTTTCTTGAAAACAGCTACCTTTCGCCAGATACGTTGCAATAGAAATGTGCATTTGGCGTAGAGGTTTAATGAGAAAGAGAGCCTTGGCAATAACGACAGATACATCTCGCGATTTGCAATTTATGATAAAATCAAGACTATTAGTTGCAATGACATCGATTTAGGGGCTCAAGCAACTTGTTTCTTTCTGCTCACTGAATGTCAACGACTTTGAACCCTTGAACTGAGTCACTTACTGACGGAGACTTCGAAAATCAAGCTTGACTACCAAACGCCATAGATCTGTCCATATTTCTTGAAAAAAAGTAGGTTTGCTTGATTTTTTACTCCGTTGATTTTAACAACTTGAACCCAAGTGAGTGACTGCTCTTTCTCCATTCACTGTTTTCAACAAAGTGCAATGGACGGCAGTTCAAAGCGTAGGAAACGTTACCTTATCGCTGATACGCACCTTTATCCTGAATTTTTCATGTAGTATGTTTAGAGAAACAGAATTGAAAACAAATACGTGCTATCATCTCAAGTAGTCTTTGTTGTTTTGTGGATACTTTCTTTCTTAAAAATCGGTTTGTCTCAACCCTTATAACTCTCCAGCATACTCACAATTGATATAAAGCGCCTGTACCGCAACACTTTGTTAAGCATACATGTGTTCCTTTAGCCAGTTGGGGAGGATGACAGGTACCTTCACGTGGCCCTCCCTGTTACGACATTGCTGGAAATGTCAGCCAAGCCTGGCACTACGAGGGCAACCACATCCAGTTTAATGATTACTGGCTACAGCAAAGAGTCTTACGTTTAGTACACTGAAATGCTTTCTGACATTTCCTTGTTTGATTGGCTTCATTAAAACAAATTTTCTTGAATGATGACATGCTCATGCTCATGCAGTACGTGGGTTGACAACGGAAATGAATAGATTTATAGAATGTGCTGAATTGTGAGATTAATTATTGTTGGACATCTTTTGCCAATGCATTTCAGCGCTGTGATCAGGAAATTCATTTGACTATTCACCATCGCTGACTCGATTAGTGAGTCTGAAAGATTGGGCAAAATTGTCTAATACTTTGGATGGATTACTTCCTACCGCTATTCACGTCACGACTACAACACAAAATGTGAATCACGGTAATCAGATTGTCGTTTGTAAGTACAGTAGAACATTCAGAGATTTTTATTATGTTAGTAGTTTACGGTGTTTTTAAGTGGAATTGTAGCTTATACCTACACTTTGGATCATCTCACTAATATCACAAGCACTTTTTTTTCCTGAAATTACTCTCTTTTGAAGTGTTCTTTATTTTATGTCTATGACGCGTTACTTCAAACAAATTACGAAACGCTACTATCTTCTGCCTGATGCATCCTCTGTAATTTATGAAAACAGTGGCTATTAGATCCCAACGCTGTACACCAAGTTGTGGGGTGTATAGGGGCAGTTTCAAACCGATTATATGTTTTTCCAGCTTGAACTAATTGGCCTTTCAGTACAGACTTCAACAGGTAATACTAACACACGGTTTTATTTTAACAGCAAATAGCTCATTTATAGTATGTCTTCCAACATGGAGCTCACTTCCTATTGCCGCAGTCTCCCCGACTCCTCGATCTTCCATTTGGTCTGCGCTTTGCGTTTACGTTCTGCCGTAAGCCATTGCAGAAATATCTCATTCCCTCACTGCTCCATTACCGGGGGTTATTGTTTTGTCCTGTGACGTCCTGAAATAAGTGTACTGTTACTGACTGGTCGTGAATCGTGAAACATCGAAAGCAACTTGAACTGCAATAGGCCAACAGCAACAAGCGAAACGTCAGCGATTCTTGACTGCTGCAACCATGAAGTCTTGTATGCAATAGTAGTTGAGTTGTCGAATTCCTATGCCAAGTGCAAGCAGCAGGCCGAGGCGAATTTTCATTTTCGGGGCCCTAGGCTATTTTAAATTGGGGGTCCTTCTGGAAGGTATACGACGACTGATGTCATACAAATTATCACTACACGTGCTTGTTAGATTCACTGAAAAAGTTGTTCCAATTCAAAAATATATTACTTAATTCTGAATTCCCTCGATATCAGGAACAAAAACAGTCACGGTGAAACTGACGAAAAAAGGCAGCGGTGAAGTTATCTGACCACACTCACATTACATACTGTATTTATTGAGTACCTCACCGACCTCGTGTAATCTGAAAAATGGATTAAGGCGTTGTGTTCCACACATTATACGTAATAAACAATTCTCAATGCCACAAAAAGATAATGCTCATCGTCATTCACTTCTATCNTTCGCGCTCATTCTTCAATAGAGATCGTTTGTTAGCGGCATATAGTAAAGCAACGTGCGTTGAACCAAAACAAAAATACAAATACAATTGCTTACACAAATGCTGGAAATTGTCCTTATTCCCCAAATTTTGGGGCCCCCTAAGATCGGGGGCCCTAGGCTGAAGCCTTTTTAGCCTAATGGTAATTCCGCACCTGGCAGAAGACACAAAATTTGGAATGCTTCGTTTCCCATAGCATGGAAGTTGCGATGGAAGAGTTTAAAAGCCCCGTGAACGCAGGGACGGATCCAGCCGCACTGAGGTTAGGGGTGCGATTTCAGTAATATTTGGTAGTCAAGTCTCATTACGGGTTAAAAAGATGAAGTATACTTGACAACACTGCCGTGACAAAACAATGGGCGGCAAAATCGCCTTAAATCGCGAATGCTGTTTTGCCAGTTATACAAAATCATGGTGAATATATTTATTTTCGTAGGTTTTAGGGGGGGCGGTCGCCCCAATCTCCCCCTGGATCCGCCCTTGCGTTAACGCCTTCATTCACCGTACGCAGTCAACCGTGGTACAACCTTTTTCACAGTTTAAAATCGTTTTCTTCACAAAAATCGGGACCTTTCCTACCCATTGATTGCTGCCGCCTCCTTGCCAACTAGTGTTGACCATAGGAAGTCCTGCAATTGTTGGGGAAGCCGACGTCCCAGCGTCAACAAATTTCTCAGTTTTTGTTTTTGTAACATAGGGAAAATCTGACACTAGTGGTTAGGTACTTGACGTTGAAATAGACCAACCATCGTCAACAGAAAACAACCTATCTTGCACTCCTAATCAAGGTTTTGCAAAAGCACTCTGCTTACCACCGCCGACCTAATCTAAAGGAATAATTATACTGCCTGATTAAAGGAGATATTAATTTGAGACAACCTCAATTGGCTTTCTGTGTTGTGTCGTATCACGATCATATGCCTTGCGTGATGCAAGTGATGCAACAATGCAAAGACATCAAACAACAATTTCTGTAGACATACTGTTAGAAGCTAGTGTAAATATCACATGAATAATGTAATGATCACATCTTGGTGACTAATTAGCTTCTCATTTTTCAAAAGGTATGTATTATATTGTGCGTAAGGCAGTGGCGGATCCAGACCAGGCGTTTGGGGGGGGCAGTCAAATTGGAAGGCGCCAAAAATGTCTTCACTTACTTAAATACCAAAAGTTGTCTGCGACAACCATTGTGTGTCACACAAAAAAGGTTATCTTTTGTAGGTCAAAAAGTGGCTTTTTTTGTTGGTCGAACTATGCTATTTTTCAGGGAATAACCACAGTTTGAAATCGCTTTATACCATTAATTCAGAAAACGTTTGAAACGGGTCCCAAACAGTGGGCCTCGTTTTTCACAAGCTACACAGATCTCGCATATCTACAAAATGTATTTA
>JGI24021J15306_10013363_pt1 | contig 10194 bp, 6 predicted proteins | sample Ectturendosymbi1_FD_15306 | JGI IMG/M metagenome (IMG submission 15306) | reverse complement strand
AAAATGGTATTTCGATTTACATGTGCAGTGCTGTGGAAGTTGCATGGTTAGCATAGAATTTTCGACATAGCAGTACACGTGTGTGAATGCATCTACAGTGGCGTTTAGGTGTCTGTAGTGATTAATAACGCTAGTTTATCATTTTAATGATATTCACAAGCCTATGTTAGGTTTGATAGGGTTAATTATAGCAACTTAATCTTCAAAACAATGAAAAATCACCATGCAAGATAGTCACTTATGTTGGCCCCCCCTACTTCTTCCTTGGCCCCGCAGTGGCCCCCCCACTTTTTTCATTCTAGAATCGCCACTGTTCGACAGACCATTCAAAAATAAATATTCTTGCACTTGCTCACTCAGTGGCAAACTCCGTACGAGAGAATATGATCGACTTTCAGAGGAACGGAGATTGTCGAACTCCAGCGGTCCTTGGCGAAGGATTGCACGTCAGGCCAGAAGATTTGCCTTGCATGACTGAAGAACTCAGCCCGCCCTAATAGACAATTTGATCCATAGATGGAGCCCTGTCAGGCGTCAAAGTCACCATTCCGGTCCTGAGTGGGTCAGGGATTAATGGTAGCTGAAGGATAATTCCCCATAACTTCAGAACTGGAGCCCCACAGGTGAAGGAGGGCAAAAAAATTGGGTAATCTATTGAGTTTAGGCCAAAGAGTATATCCACGCCTTGAACTTCCTGCAAAAAAAGACCCATCTAATGCAATTTTCATCCTAGATTTACTTGAAGCGTTATTGACAAAATGAATTGGAAAAAAGCTTAGAATTTTTTCCTTGTTTGAAACGATTTTTGCCGAAAGCAGCTTGAGATTGTAACAAGGCAAACGGCCTTGTGATTGGTGCCAAACACACAAGTCATCAGCAAGCAGTAGGTGGTTCACAACCATATTTCCTAAAGCATATCTTGCTCTGGCTATGCCCAGCTGGAATGAAAGCTCATCAAGGTCAGCAATGAATAGATATGGACTCAGAACTTCCCTTGCCTTTTAAGTCTGCCATCAGGCAATAAAAATAAAGTTGTAACAAAAGCAGGCCAATTTTGCACAGCATAGCGCTAAGTCGAGAACTGTGTTAGCGAAAGCCATTGCATTTGTGATTTGATTACCTGAGTTAGGTTGGGCATTTCTCATGCGGGAAAGAAAAACGGGACAATATTATCACGAAAGAATAGCATTTTTGATACTTCTCGTACATCCTGCAGTTCAAAGAAATATAACGTATTGTTTAGTTTAGAAAAGTGCTTCTCAACCACGGCTCCCAAGCACCCTTTGTGCGACCCTCAGCAGTCGTTCAATAACACCTCTAATTGTTTGTGCAACAATAGGTATCGTTCTGCAATGAAACTAAACGTGTCCATTGACTTGTGTTCAAAGAAAATCGTACCGGGGTTTTCCGGAAGTCCACCCATGGCCGCTTATTTTAGGTGGTCGTTTATATGGTGCTAATATTTGAATTGCATGCTACCGTACTGGTATCTGTACCTGTCACCTTACACGGTACGTCCAACGTTATACTGAGTTTGAATACTATTTGTAGTTGTCACCTTACACCAGTGGTCGGTTAAACTTCGCGGCTGAAAGAAACTGTGTCATAAAAATCTGATATCGACGGACTTTATGATGGCTTAACAATTATATAATCTTGACTAAAATTTAGAAATAAATATGGATCATAACTTCTTCATTATTCTAATGTGTGGGTTTTGTGTGATGTGTAGTTGTTCAGACACAGGCAATGCGCAACTGTCGTATAACAGCCCGGGCGGTTATTTGATTCACGTCTTATTTTCCCAATTTGTCTTTTTTCCAATTAACGGCCCAGGGCGGATTTCCACAAAACCCCGGCAGGGCTTGATTTTTGCTCCCTTCAGGGCGAAGGTTGGGAACCAGTGGTTTACTGCCTGGGTTCTTAAACTGGGGACATGAAAGGTTCGAAAGAGTGGTGCGACAGCGACATATTGCATTGTTTTTGTCAGTCGTAAGTTTATTATCATCATTTCACTATGAAGGCTATAATCAAAACGGGTTTTGTGGTCATATGAGATTAATGAACAAACCACGCGAAATAGAAACCATGTCCATGAATCCAAATAATATGAACTAAATTAAACGATGTAACAAACACTAAAAATGCGGGTAAAACGAAAGCAGTTCAGAAGTTTGTTTTTTTGCAAGCTTCAAATCACAGATTGAAAGGAAGTCATGCAGAACGTCTTTGAAATGCGAGTAATCAAAGCCGGTGTTTCCCCGCTGTCTCCCCCAATAAGTGGGTGGCACACAGGGGGGGTCATGGCCGCACCAAGATAGTAACCATCAAAATTACAGAAAATTGATCAGCAGACAATTTTAAACAAAATAACTGTTTGATAAATCACAGTGCGGAGGCCGTTGGTAAGACGTTCGAATACCATGTGATACATGGTAAAATATTATTGAGGGTCTAGGGTAGGCACTCACAAGAAAGACAAAATGTCTGATATGCACGAATTTTAGTGAAAAGGTCAAATGCGGTTGAAAAGTGATGCTTAGTTTGAAAACAAAGCACGTCATCAGGATGGCGCGCATTTTTCAAAATGTTTGGAACAAAAACCCCGCGTTATTCAGAACTGACCGTGACAGTTCTGCTCCAGTGACAGGCGTACCCAGGGGGCGTAAGGGGCGATTTCCCCCAAAATTTTTAGAATATCTGGTCATTTTGTGCTTTAAGAGGCGGTATTGCATAAAAATACTGTTGCTAGCCTAAAATCAGTAATTTTGGGCTAACTACGCTACCGGATCCATTCCCCCCACATCGCGATCAAGTTTCCCTCCCCAGACACGCTGCTGGCATGGCATCCGGCACATCGCCAAGCGAGTGACGCTTTCATGACTGAAGTAACTAAAAGATCAACTTCAAGTCCCCGCCAAGAAACTCTGCGGACAATCAAGACGGAAACATACAAAGCCAGGGTCAGGGTTGTCCCGTTTGTCAGCACAGTGCAAACCGTGTGCACATTTTCAACTTGAAAATGTATGGACGAGTGCGCGGTACCAGAACAACACGATTGCTTAGTTGTGCAAATCACTCCTTGCTTAAGGCGCCAGCGGTAACTATGCAAAGCGCCCACACCAATTTATTTGCCAGCTCTTGGCCCCGTGCCCCACATCTGGTGGGGCGGTGCGGGAGGAGGACCCAGAAAGAACACGGAAAAGTGTGCATTGGTGTTGAGCGATAGACAAGCGATGCTACGTCTGTCCCATATGCGCTGACAAAGAAAACGATTGCTGGCTGCGCCAAATGTGGCAACGACGGGCACCAGAAAATCTGACTTCACAGTTGTTCTTTGTGCAAAGTCTGCGATTACATTTACAGACATGGCGCTGGCAACGTTATAGCCGCCATAAACCCCTTTGACAGGTTAAAAGAACAACCATAATCCAACATTATAAAACAAAATCAGCGATAACGCAACAAACACGTGAATGTAAAAAATCTGCTTGTACTTTATCGGACTGCACAGTTTGGCATTTTTGCCGTCAGGGAATTCCCCATGTTCGTGAAAATGTTTGAGCATTAATTCCTTTTCTTCAAAAAGATTGTAGAGCCACTTGGTCAGCACATCGGTGTCGAGTTCTTGTTGATCTTTGAACACATCGCTCAGGTTGAAGATTCTGTCAGCAAAGAATATATTGAGTTCTTTCCTGTCCACTGTGTGTCCGTCATTTTGATTTGCTAAACATGGAGTGGAGGAGAGACGGAAGACATGGAGGATGCAGGTGGAAGAGAAGATCAGAGGGATTGGTTTGCGGAAGACGCTCTTAATCGAGCAAGATAGATAGAAATGGAGCAAAACAATAATAAAAGCAAGATAGTACCGCACCTCGGCGTGCACTGCAAAGAACAAGCGGAGTTAAACTCAGCACTAATCCAGATCACAACCAACACCTTAAAAACATCTTTACTTGCACTATAAGGACACACGGCGTATGTTTATTTTGCTGCATAGCGATATTTAGCTGAAAAATTTGTGATAATCATGTTGTGCACATCACAAGGCAGTTCCAGATTCACAAGGACTGGCGAACATAACTTTAAAAGTTTTGCGAATCAGGTCCCTGGCAGATCAAAAACGGTTGACGCGACTATGTAGTGCTTGCTCCGACTGCGGGATTTGCAAAAAGCCTGAGCAAAAAACAGTTCGGTTATGATTTTCCACAAACACATCAGTAACCGCCAGGAACACACCAACACACAATCAACTGCTATAAACACATTAGTAACCACAAAGAACACACCAGCAACCGCTACGAACACATCAGTAACCGCAAAGAACACATCAGCAACCGTAAAGAACATACTAACAACGGCAAAGAACACACCAGGAACCGTAAAGAACATAGCAACAACCGCAAAGAACACACCGGCAATCAGGTTTTCGGTTACGGTTCGGACTTCTCGTAAACAGTGATCCATTTTGCGTTCTTTGGCATAATACTATGTTCAACAGATAATATTCGCCAAAAGGCAAAAAAAAGTTTTAATTTTCTTCAAAAAACGTGTGACCATTATTGTTTACGAAACAATTGTGCAGATAATTCAATGAAAACCTGCTGGAAATCTTCACTTTTTATCCTGGAACCCACGTCAAAGCCAGCTTCACGCATCGCTTCAGTTGCGACATTTAAACTCTCCTGGCGTCAAGTGCTTTTTCAAATACCATGAAAAACTTGCTACTGTCGTGTCAAAACCTACCTTTTGAAAACAACTAGATTTTGAGATACACACGTACTCAACACAGTACACAGATAAACGTGCACAGTACATAGATAAACGTGCTGCGAGTCCAACGCTGCCAGTATCATTGTGTGATTTTGCCCTCCCCCCAAGAAAAACTAGCGACAAACACGTGACTGAAGGTCCACGTTCGATTCGCAAGTCAGACAAGAAACAAATGGTAGCTAAGTTTTGTCTTTGGCAATGGATGAATAGAATATGTTCTATATCGCTTCAAGGAAAAATCTTTAACATCGTTGGACAAAGCAAATGTTTCAGCCAAAGGGTCGTGCATGTTGTGAACAGTTTTCTAAAGACTTTACTACTGTTAAGGACGCTTCATATCTGTTCCAGTAAAAGTATATTTGGAACAAAAATGATGAAGGCTGCAACGCAGTAGTCATCCGTTTATCCGGGCGAAAAGCGGATCAGATGTAATAAACCGAGTTATGACCAAATAAAAGTAAATACCGATCCATAAAATAAGTAGTTCTCGACGTGATTAGTAGCAAAATTGCAGTCTAATAGAAAATAATCGCTGCGAAGAGGCAGAGATGTTTTTCTTTAAACAGATTCGCAGCTAGTATCAACACACCATGCACACATAATAACCACTAACCGCTGCGCCAAGCCGTCTCACGAAACGAATTACAATCCCTACCTGTAGTGCACGAAAGTATTTTGCTGGCCGTGCACGCCAAACAGAAACTGGACAACACTCATGGGTTGTCGGTAACCAATCGTCACATCCAAAATAAATTCTATGGACTTCGCAGCGAGAGCTCCTGTACAAGAAAGATTGGTAGCGAGCGGGTGAGTGAGGGTTGCCAGTAGCAACGGAAAGTTAACCCGGGATATGATGGCACAGACCGGACAGGTGAATAAAACGAAACCGATGACATGGTGTTTTTAAAGATGAGACAAACATTTATAGCAGGCAAGTGCTGCCGCGAACATCTAAAAATGAGTTGTCAGAATAAAGTTCAAAGAGATTTCTTATAATTAAACAGTTTCTTCAGAAGCAACAACGGAAGAAGATCGTTGGTTGACACGTTTTTTTCATGGCACGACTTGCAACGGAAGACTTTCAAGTTCCACCCTGTTCCAAACCAGAACAATCAGGAGGATTACTTGAAATTAAGTATTTACTCGTATGGTATCAGTTTTAAACTGCACAATTTTATGTGTCAACTAACAACAAAACATGTTTCTTGATACAAATTTTTTACTGAATGAAATAGAGACGTTCATACCATACATATTCATAGGATTGTAAGGTTTTATAAACGAACTACAGCAAGAAATAATTTTGATCAAAAACACAACCTACTGCAACAATGCGAAGTTTAACACAGGTAGTAACACATGTATGTTAATTATTACCTTCATTGACAAAGTGACTTGATCGAATGGATGGCTTGTCAAGAAACCCGTCTTGTGCCACAGATACGCCAAGTGTTTGCAGTATACATTTAGCAGCTCCAACTCTGGGCAGAGCAACATGCTGCAACACTGGCAAACCGTTCTTTTCAGCAAACCTGTGCAAATGATTCAAATTGAAGATTCACCATCAACATGCATCACAAGCTGTAACCGGCCGGTAGTTGTGGCGTACATTCGAGTCACTTACAGCAGCCAGGTGGTACAGTGCTAAATAAGTGGAACCAACCATAATATAAAAATGCAATCATACTGCAGAAACTCTTAAAGGCGCATAATAAAAAACATTTTAAAACGACTGGCATGTTTGCACTGACATGATCAATGCCTAACCGAGTAATATAAAACCCTTAATAAAAGTGCAATGATCTTTTGTGACAATTACCTAAGAAAGTACACCAATAATCTGAAAATTTGGAAGAGGCTTCTTGTAAGGACTAACCTTTGTGAACTAGCTCGACGTTTCCACAATAACCCTCCTTCTGGAAATAAAACTATCCACTTTTTATTTCTATGCGTAAAGTTTTCAATTAAGCTTTCCGCCAGTTTAGGAGCTTGCATAGCATTTGACTCTTCAACTGAACGTCGAAAGAACCATTTAAATCTTCTTGCATCTGCACTCTACAAAGGAGGTATACACGGCATCTGCTAAAATGTTAACTATTTGCTCATAAGTTATCTTCTTTCTTCTCTGCAACAACACTTTAAAATGCCACAGCAAAACATTAAGCATCGTTTACATAAGCCTGTGGACAAAGTAAACCTGTACCAATGAGAAAAAAACTGTTCAAATCAAAACAAACTCGAGCATTTTTTAGGCATCAAAATAAGCAACAAATTTTTCTACATTCCAATGTGGTGCAAAATTTATGTGGCTCTGAGTTTGGACAATCCCATCACAGCCATATATAGTAATACACAAACATTTAGCTAGTGATTTTGAAGTAGGTTAACATTACTCAAGGAAATATTGACATTGGACTGCCTTTGGCAATCTGCAAATCTAAGTAAAAAAACTGTTGGTACGTGAACCTTTTCTTATTTAGGAGATGAACCAGACTTAAATTTCCATGCAATTTTCTTACTGACAATAACTTTAGTGCAAACTGAACCGTTCAAGAAGGTTTTCAACTTGTGCAGCCTTGTTTTTCTGCACAAAATCCTTCACCTCTCCACATGTACTTTCATAAAACGTATGGCTTTAATACAGTAACCTAGTGGCTCATGCCCTTATGGCAAAACTTACCTGTAGAAGAAAAAAATCACCATGCCCTTTTGCAACCCAACCAAAGTAGAAAAGCTGCAGAACCCAGTCCATTACCCACATGAGTTTCGGAAAGATAAACTTGGTCTGAAAAATACAATAATTAGCTAGTAGGCAGAACCATTTAGTCAATGAGTGAATATATTTGAAATATAAATAATTATATGCACCTCTTTAACCTTCTGGAAGTTTTTTGTTCCTGGACACAAGTAATGTAGAACTTTATGCATGTTTTGTTACAAAAAATGATACAGAACCAACAAGGTTTGAAAAGCACAATCAAACTAAAGGAATAGTATACTAAGAAGTATGCGCTATTTGTTCAACGAGGCATACTTGGTTACATAGCGGAATTATAAGATATTTTGGTATGTCATGTTTTTCCTGTATTCTTACAGCAAAAAATAGGCACCTCTTTGTATTTGTAAAATCAAACACTATCCAATATGTTATGGATCAAAGTAACCAATAAAATTAGTAGACGACATTCAAGGTTCAAAAATTTTTGTCATTACCTGGCAGCCAGCACTACAAAATTGCCTTTAAAAGAAGTAAAATACCAACAGCATTAAAATGCCAAATATCACACAACCAACATAATGACATTTAAAACAATTGATGCAAAGCAATACAAAATATATTACATGTACAGTAAGTTGCTACATAAACATCTTGTGCAGAAACCCAGACACACCACAAATACCGTAACACTGTTATGATCAATTCACATTGAACAACACTGAGACTAAACTATCACTTGATGACAAGTTGAACAGACAGATTTCATCACAGGTGTGCAAAGAGATAATGCTCTTGCCTAGATCTAACTGCAGTAAATTACTTCAAATTTAAAGATTTATTGATGCCCCTTCCCAAGTTTTTGGAAGATTATTGTAAGGATGGACATTCAGGAATACCAACTCCTGAAAGATTCGGATCCGCAACTATCTGAATCCAAAATGGTGATTTAAAGCACGTAATAGGATTCAGTTTAAATCTTCCACAATGTCAGTGTTATACTTGGTTCCACCACTTGCAAAGTTAGTGCGCATGCATAAACATGTTTTCAGTCCACTCACGTACACGCTTTTCTCTTGTACCAAGTTGGAAACTTAGCGCTATTGTGTAAACTGGTGGTTTGGAACAGGCAACACCATTTCCCTTCTAACATTGCATATGATTATTACAAAACAACCACATCGCACCCTTGTTGAAAAAGTGCCTATGCAATAATCTGAGAAAAAAAACAATGACAGCTAGCCTCAGAAATTGTTATCACATTGTCTGAACAAAATGCTGGTCACGCATTGCATTTCAGAAACAGTTTTAATGGAATGAACAGTTGAAAACGTTGCTTGCTTGGCAAGACGTCTTATATTTCTTTCTCATATTTCATTTTTACACCATGATGCAAAGCCATCAGAGCAATTTCATTCAAGTGTTCTTTTCTGCAGTGATTTCACAAGTACATTCTATATATATAGAACGTTCCATAAGTGGTGCAGTTGTGCTTATGCAAAGTGTACGCACATATGGATAAATAGAGTTCCTTGCTGTATGGCAGACATTTGCTGAATGTTTGACAAGCTACGTGTCTTTTCAGCATGACGTTTGCAGAAACAAAAAGTGATTGTGATGTAATAAATAATTGTGACCACTGATAACCTGGAAATCTTTCCTTGAGCGTTTCGATGATGCAACCGATACCACTATCTAAATAAGTAATTTTGCTAGGCTGACTAGCCATGTTTGATTGTGACTTTTGGACACCTATAGAAAACCTGGTTTTATTCTGCAAAGTATTATCAAAAGCTACCCTTCCATGATAGAACCCCTTTAGCCAGGTTAGACCACTGCATTAAGCTTGTAGTTCAATGTTGCAAAAATGTGTTGTTTGTGTAATATTTCTTTTATGTTGATTGCCAATGCCGGATTAAGGAAAGTGCGTTGTGTGGGCCTCCAGAGTTGAGCAGATTATTTTACAGTGGAACGCATTATAGGAAAAGAAACAGAATAGGATTCGGTAGATTCGATTTAGCTATTCTGGAATAATTCTGGATTAGCAAACTCGTCTGAAATGCCCATCACTAATTAATTGGTGAAACATATGGCAGCAAAAATAATTTATAGGATCAAACCTTGCCAAAATGCATACAATGTCACAAATTTTATACTTTTACAAAAACATTCAACACAAGAGGAAAGACAAAGTTAATTGGAATTATATTTCTGATTCTTTTACAGTACAAGTAGTTTGCAAAAAAATCATGCACACATACATTGTGGAACTCTTTTGGTGCAACAACATTACACAGCCTGTGTCACTGCAAGGCAACAGTGTTTTTAGTGTCTGGTCAGACAAACTGCCTTTTGACTACCTTAAAGACAGGTTTATTTGCAGGCAGCAAACTCGTTGCTGCTGATAAAGATTATGCCGCAAAAACAAGTTTCTTTGGATTGCAACCAAATTACACAACCATTCAGCCAATGGAGTTTGCTGCCTGCAAATATAACGGGCAATGGTGGATTGGGATGGTGTTAAGCATGAGTGAGGAACACCAAGATGCTGAGATCAAGTTTATGAAGCCTGCTGGTCCATCCACATCCTTCTCGTGGCCAGTGTTTAAAGATATTTGTAACATACCCTATTCTGATATAATTTGTAAGGTATCTTGCCCACAAATGCATGGACGTGGCCGCACATACAGACTTTCACCTGAAGT
>JGI24021J15306_10013362_pt1 | contig 10195 bp, 7 predicted proteins | sample Ectturendosymbi1_FD_15306 | JGI IMG/M metagenome (IMG submission 15306) | reverse complement strand
CAAATGACCCCTTATTGCGCAACCGAAAACTTTGCATGGAAACACGAAATCGTGCGAGAAACGAGATTTCGTGTCGGTTCTTGCGTCTCACTCGCCAGCATTCACACAAAGCGCACCAGGGCGGAAGCGACGTCACAATTGCAGTAAACACTCACCGCTCCGTTTGAGAGCTTTGCTCGCGGCAACAATTGCTTCGTCGGGTCGGGGTATGTCCAGAAAGACCGCGTCCGCCGCGTTCTCGACAGGAAAACCGTCTTTTATGACGTCACGATGGTAAATCTTGGGAAGGAGCGAACGCAGATTGGTGCCCGCACTTAATTAAATGCCGTTTCCGGCAACGCATGTGAAAGATGCCCGCAAGATGCTCGCGTCACGCAACGCTAGATTATGCCAAGGCTGCAGTGACGCGTGAAATCAATCGAAAGGAACATTTTCCAGAGGTTACGCGGCAACCCGGATGTCACATTACATTTAAGCAGTTATTCTCAACGTGGTCCATGTGAACCACAGGTGGTCACCAGGAATTTCTAGTGGTCCACAGAGCGTTTCAGGGCTAAGATTGAACATGTCCTTGAGTCCACTGACCTATTTGCAACAGAGTTTTGACTAGTTGTTCAGAGGTGTCCGCACAGCAAGTGGTCCATCGGATAATTTTTTTAAAAAAGACTGTCCATGGTCCAAAAAAGGTTGAGAACCACTGCACTAAAGTATATTTGCATCGAAAGTGTCCGTAACTCCTGAACAATCTCAACACCATTACTAAATGGTATAACAGACATTAAAACCTTCCCAACAACAACAAAAAACAAACCGGAAACAAAAGCTAGCAGTTAAGTCAAAACATAGGTACTGAGAAAAAAAGCTTATCACAGTCAGCTTTAACAAAGACGAATAAGGATTGATTTGGTTTTAATAATTTGTTAAAATATTTACGAAAGTTTTCAACCATAGTTCACCATCTTACCGTTACGTGCTCAGACAAGCCGTGATCTTCGAATTCTGTCTTCGCTTTCAAATATCTTTGTTCATGAAATTCAACTGTGTGAAGATGGCCTGTTGGCGCCACAGTGCGGATAATGGCGTGAGACAGCGAGCCACTGCCAGTACCTGTGCAAAAGTAACACGACACTCTTTCAACAATCTCTCAGCAGCAGCTTAAGGTAGCCAGTTAACCCCAATACCAGCGGGCTATCAGCAAGGGGCGCTAGTCAGTGTCCGAAGACAAATCCTCTCTAATCATGGATGCAATTCGAAAAACAAAACAGTTTTCATGATGCCACGTTCAAGCTTTAGTGGTTTAGTCCATTTTATTTAGGCGCGAGATATCTGCCAATTATTCAGAAGCGATTTACAGGAGCGTTGTTTGAAAGCAGCACCGGCAAAATGACATGTCGAAGATGTACTTGAAAGCAAAACGCTGGTTGTGTGCTTAATAAACAGGTGTAAACACTTCGGCACAACTATTGCAATTGCCGGTTCCACAAGCTTTTTTCGGAAATACGCAAAAATGCTCCTCACTGTGTCACTGTGGAATTAATACAACACTGAGCAGTGGACTGAGCATTTGCTTCATATAATTACGTGGCGTTTTTGCGATGGATTGAATTCATGAGCTACACAATATTTTGCTACAGAAAAACATGATCGTACCAAACACCTCGAAGGTTTTCAAAATGTTTTAGATGGTGAGCAAGATGAAAGCGGCGAAGTGCGAGACCAAATCTATCGACACCAGAATTAGCTTCGATTAGTTCCAATCCCACACGAGCTCCACATTTTTTCGCTATATGTTCACAATCAGTGACCGAGCGCCGCTATTCTCAAACACAAGTACGCTATGCACCGAGTGACAAGCATCGAAAACAAAATCACCGGATTCGCAAACGACGGAGCCTGGCTTCAGTTCAAGCTGCAAGGTGATCATCGCGATGTCCGGTGTGTAAAGGATCTGGGTTCGATGCGGAAGTGTGACCGTCCATAGCTCGGGAGTTGGTTGCAAGATGTAGACCCAACCCTTTAAAACGCCTTAACTCCTGACTAGTGGAACTGGTTTCAAATGAAGGCGAATACCGAAAAATGTGGAACAAAACTCATGACGCTACAACGGCAACAAGCCGCACGGTGAGAAACAGTGACTCCAGAAAATTATCACACTAGCAAATCTTTCATCTTCCGGTCTGAGACTTCGCATGATTTGCTGCAACATGTCAAACACTAAATAAGCACCGGTCATTCACAACCCGATCCATCGAAACTTGTTTGCAGGCCAGACTTGTTATTGAACAAGCCAGTCAACATTTCGGAATGTGTACGTTTACGAATTATCGCAGGACGGCAATTGAAGCGATAGGACGTGGTTTATTGACCTCTCGAATGTGCTGCGATCGGCCATTTTCAGTACCGTAAATGCTTTAGCGTAAGTCGATTTCATACTTTCCAATTCCATGGTGCAATCCTTTACATTTGTCACCGATTTGCGGCTTTAAACTCAGCACCTTCTCGCTCAAGGGCAAGTCACGCAACAGTGGAAAAAGTAAGGCCACACCTACTTGCTGATCCTAGGCCGAGCTCATTAGCGGGTCTCCAAATGTATAGCAATGTGGTACGCTTCAACGATTCACCATTCTCAACCCATAAATCAATTTTAGTAGTCCCCAGACACTCGAACGGCCTAACCGGGCCATTGGTAAATCCGGCCCTGGGCGTCTGGTTCATGCAGCCACGTTTCCGTAGCAAAAGGTTTGTTTTCAAAGCGAAAAACTTGCAAAAAAACAGATTGGTGGCACTTCCTAGAAAGTAAATGTTTACACAAAAGAAGGCAAAGCTGATCCGGTCACGCTTTCAACCATACATCAAAACAAAGCCGACTTAGTGATCGGTCACGTTTGGTGGTGACAAGCTGATAACGTCGCACACACCTTCGTGCAACTAAACTTCGTTCCATACTTGTGGCCGATCAACGCGTCATGCTTGATTGCTCCGTACTTGGATTGTGTTATCTCGCCTTTCGTCACTGTGAGCGAAAACATCGAGTCGTGTCCCAAAAACACAATGACCACATCGCCGTACCCGACCACAGGTTCAGATTTCATGAAACCCATACAGCAGTTTAGCTCCACACACACTAGCCGTTCTTATGTCTGTAAATTAACAAGTACAGAAAAAAGAAGTGTCTGAAATGAAGTCCGATTCGGGCAACATTACTGCACCGCATCGTTTCGACAAGACTGAACTAATTAGGTTCCAAAAGCGATTCGAAATTCGCTTTTGCGATTGTCCTACTGAGTAAACACGTTACAGCTAAAAAGTTTTAATTCCTATCACCCATACACTGCACGCAAAAGCATGCGCTAGAGCTCCGGTTTGATAACATTACAACGCCCCTGAAATTCCATGTTAACAGAGCAACGACTTGTGAGACGGAATATTTGCAGTTAAAGCACTCAACACAGCACAAACGAAGTATGAGCATAACTCAAGCTGAGATGTGTGGCCACATTACGATGCCACTTAATCGAAAGATGCCGTATCGTGGTTCTTTTCATTGCACCAAAATTAACAACACGAACTTTCTGCACCAGGCGAGGACCACAGAACGTAAGCACAGCTTAACCAAGTTACAAGAATGTACGCATAGCTAAAACAACGAACGACAATATGAGCACAGCTTAATTAAAGCGAGCTTCAACCCACGGAACCACTACCTCAAGCCTTGTGCAATCTCCCCCAAACACTTTACTCGAGAATCGGAGGCTTTTTTTAAAGGAATTAGGTCATTTTGTGTGCACGGATCGATGTAACAAAAACAGGAGCCTGGTGAACGCATTTCACCTACCGACGCCTTCCAAACGCTTAATTGCACGATGGGAGCACCTGGGCTTCGGAAATCCTTGCGAAACAATTAAAGGGTCTCATCAGTTCACGAATTTTTGACAAGCAAGTGAAACGGCTTATAATTATGTCACTTGCTGCGGCTGATGGAAGCTGAAGTATTTTTTATCAGCGCAGTTTCGGCCACAGCTATACAAGCCCCGTTCACTGGAGGTTTCAAACCGGAACGATTTTGACTTTTACTCTACTGTTATTTTCCAAGTTTCAAAGCCACGAAATTGTCGCTGCTTTAACTTATCCCTCTCCTGCTTCGGCCCAGCAAGACCTTCGGTCGGATCACAACGACGAAAACAAGAAGCATTTTGCAACCCTGTGATTTTTTTTCTGCACAACGAAGAATTTAAGTCCTTGTCAAACAACTTGAATCGGGCTATCTCGTAAAATCTTGGAAAACACGCATTTTCAGATCTGGTAACATAAAATTCTTCAAGGGGACCAAGCACTAAACCTATCTTTCTTCAAGGTGCACGTGGCACGAAAATGGGATCTCGAGCTGTTGCAGGAAGACAACCTCTGAACTTTACGCTCCGCAGATGACATCCTGTCGTCACGTGATCAGACGGCAGTTACACATCAGTGAGCAAGGCACGGCCCTCCTGTGAACAACGCGAGACCAGGTGTTGTTTACTCAGCGTTTATTGCGAGCAATTACAGTTCACGGCGAAGATAAAACAACAAACACGAAAACAGCAAACGCGAGCGGGGGACGGCCGTAGGGGAGTATTGCTAAGGCCCTGGGCACTCACAGGCCTGGCAAGGCCGACGGCCGCACCGGTCGATTGTCGAATTTCGTTCGGAGTTTGCTTTTGCACCGTTAAAACGTAAACTGCGGGATAGACTTCGTCTCAATGCTATCACGATACTTCACAAAGCGGCAAAAATACTGTGCGATCAGCCACAAAATCGTACGAAAAACCCGGACCTCGCATCCTCTGTGTCAGCCCAGCATGCAATAAAATTCGGGGGTGAACCACGTTGCAAAGGTGCGTGGTCACTTAAAGTCGGAGAGGAAACACCAAAGTTGCAACGTATGAAAAAGCGACAAAGCGTCTGTTTTGTGTCTTTTCAGCCCATAACACCGCAACCGTTTCTGCTGCATCATCAGTGGATATGTCGCCGACACCGAAGCTAGATCAACATTAGTTCGTGCAACAGCGACCTGCAGCGGTTTCCATGGTAGCAAAGCACGAATCATCTCGTGGGCTCCACACAAAAGAACATCGCGACTTATAGCGACGCTTTCGCGCAGACCGAAAATCAGTGGTGAGATTAGCGTGAGAAGATAAACAACAAATAAATCCACCGTGGTACTTTAAATCGGAATCGGGGTTCCACAACAAGTCAAAGAAAAGATTCGAAAGAAAGCAATTGCCAAATTTAACAACCGTTGTGACGAAAGGCGTTACCATCGCTTAATCAAAACATGCGAAAAACAAGTTGAACACTTTGAAGTCTTCCATCTGGACTCGAAGCTGGAGAAGTTTGCGGCATTGCGATCCGACCAAAAGCAGTATTGGTGAAAGAAAACGAAAGTGAACATTGGTGAAAATGCGTAGGTCAAGCAAAGATCAATGGGGCGCATGATGAGGGCTTGAGGAGCACGGGATCCAATGCAGCAGTCGCAGCAAGGGCACGCTGCGAACCCCAGAGCTCGGCCAGTTAACTGTGAAACGCGAAGGCCGCACAGGTGCGGGACCGAACATCGGGCCCTTTCGTGTCCTGAGCGAGGAAGCAATTGCAAAGAAACTGTAGGAAACGCACTACGCAATCAGAAGAATAACGCAAACACGGTCAACATCGGAAGCGGCAAAGGAAGTAGCAAATGCGCTGGCATAATTCAAAAATAAACATTGAATCCACGCAGCGCGTCCCCCTTTTCGCCGATCAGTTGAGGTGGAATCCTTTTTCGCTGGTGGCCGCCAACAGGCGCTGCTTCAGTATTTCCTCCGAGGAGTACTCGGGCAGCTTGAGATAGTGCACGCAAGTGTTGACGGATGGGTAGCTTCCGTCGCCGGAATCAACCTGATTGGGCAAGAGCAACGTCAAGCACCGGAGCGCAGGGTTTTAAGATAAAAACACGGTCGCAAAGCCCACCTTGCGGACGACTGTCAAGCGCGGAGAAAGGTTTGCCAAGCCGCCAGGTGGCAGCGACGAGCAGCCGGTGGTGAATTGCAGGAAGGCCTTCTTCTCATCGCCGGTGAGGTTGCAAACGACGCTAACGAAGCGAAGGAAGCCGGGACTGGAAAAATTACCATACAAAAGATAAGGGCGATGACAAAAGCCAGACTTTTGGGTCGGTCTTGACAGTAAAACCTCAGTCGATATTTCGAAAACCATCAGATATATTTTTTTCAAACTTCAAACACCACCGAAAGCAGCAAAGATCAACACTGCACAGACGCCATTGATAGGCCGCTGCTATAACCCGCTGAAAAGATTTCTACGTTCACTGAACAGTGACGAGGAGCAAAAGCAAATCAATACGTCAAAAGACACCTCTGGATTCCTACCTTTCTCGCGTGAAGCCCAGCTTCGGTTCCGTGTAAGTCAATACGTCATTCCGGGTCCAAGTGGGCTCCTGGTCCCCGCATATCATCGTGCGAAGCTCGGAAGAAGTGAAAGGCAACAACTTGGACATGGGGAAGACCCGGCAGAAACCATCTGCAAATATTAAAGCGGTGTTAATGATTGACGTGGTAAGCAGAGAGTGATGCAGTTTTGAATCTATATGGCAGGACAATAAATTGTCTTCATACTCGTAAAAAAGAAGAGTTTCTCTTGCCTTTGTTTTTTCTACGGTGTAGTAGCTAGTCGCGTAGCCACCAAATACTTTTCGCAGCATTAGCCACACGCGCGACTGAAGTGAACCGAGTTTTCCCAGATCGTGCGGTTGCTAGGCAACAATCGCCCGTTNATTTGCTCAAATACTACAATTACTCGATCAAAATGCAGTGAGAAAAGAAAATTGTTGAAAAATCGAGAGGGGTTATTGCCAAAAAATCGTGGCAAACGCATTACCTCTTAAAGCCTCGACCTGCTTCCTTATTCCCGAATGAAACATGAAGTCCATCGTCCGGTCAATGTAATCCTGGGCATTGTCCAAAGTTAGGTCCACGTCTTCGCCGCCATCAATCAGGGGATATGCCGAGAAGCCGTACACATGTGAAGACGGCAAGAACTGGAACGTCAATCTGGAGAATAAGGCCTGTGTTAAAAGCAATAGTACATTCGGGTCCTTAGATCACCGAACAACTGCAGAGTTTTGTGGACACGCCACAAGACGCCAGAGAATAAAAACAAGTTTTTGTGCGGTTTAGTTGTCGGGGTTGAACAAGGCTTGAACAATGTTAACTTTCGAGAGGTGTCGACATTCATTACTCATCCTCGAGGAGAGCGGACGTGCTTTACACCAAAATCAAAAATAGGGCTGGAAATTTATCGTTTCATTGGAAAGGTGGGCTTCGTAAACGACACCTTAGGGTTTTTGATACTTGCGTCAGTGGAAAACACCAATGGTGGGCTTCGTTTCGCAAAGGTTCGAAAATGGTTTAGTTCGCGTGACGCGAAACTATGGCAACAGGGCACACCGTCTTATGACAATGTAGTAGCAGCTCCGGAGCCACAGGTAAAAATGCTACTAAGTTTCGCTGTGTGGTTGGACAGTGTACGCAAGTCATGCGCCACCACTTTTCCTCATCGGCGGCTAGGAGGATATTTTCGTACATGCGTCAGACTGGCATTCAACTCATGACCCATCACAGTCTGGTGCTTCCACAAATTAAACGCAACTTTAGACACACTCACCCCAGGTCCCCAACGCGACACTTTGAGCCGTTGTAGTCGAGCTGAAGTTCGTTCAATCTCTGTTTTTTTGCTTCTAGCGTCAGCGAGTCGTCGGTTTCTATGGCTACCTTGCGGTCGCATAAGTCGGAGAGCTTGGTTAGAAATCGATACCTGCAAAAATCGATTTCTTGTTTTTAAAATAGAAGCTACTGATGTGTACACTTTGTTTGTTCACAAGACCCGGACGGTTTGTGCTGAGTGCGCATCTGAAAAATGAGGGAACATAAAAAGTAATGTATAAATTTGATTCTCGCTACAATTTTAACCGGATATGTTTCCAACCGAACAAATGCTGTCAGTAATCCGTGGTTGTCGGAACAGCTTGGCGGTTCTAGATGTAGAAAGAACCCCTACCTCGAAGGGTCGATGGACTTGAGATCATCTAGCGTGAGCATGCCGTGGAAAAAGGCAGGAGCTCTGCCGACAGGCGATGGAAGAATCCACTCCAGTTTGCCACCCTCCTCATCCTCTGATGAATGACTGTATTCTTCCAGTTTATCCTGTTTCACAAAAAGGTCGTCTGTGCTTCTCTGGTGTTCAAGTGAATGGAACACAACAGGGATTAAGAAACTAGATCGCCTCAAAACGACGGTTCACATTACGAGGTCAGATTCAGAAGATTTGGGGTTGTCAAGAATCTTGAAACGCATTTTGTATCTGCAGCATTCGCAACTTATTGTCAAGGAAAGCTGCAAGTCATGTTTCTCTTGAAGTAGCACGATAACAGCAATATCAAGTCCATTCAAAAACGAATATTGGTCTTAAACAGTTTTGGACCGTTTTTGCGCTACTTGGCCACCAAAACACAGGATCCCAGCACCGCAGTCCGTAGTAGTTTAAGAGTGGTGCATGATACAAAGAGAATCAGAAAGCGAATAAACACGCAAGCATTAAAACCAAATGCTTTCCATCGAATTAAACCGAAGAAAAGCAACGAGTTCTAGATGGATTACGGAAGAAAAGCTTTCGACCTCATGCAGTCAGCAACACATAGTTGCATTGGACTGGTGGCATCTCAACCGAAGAGATAGTCAGCTCGCATTGCCAACCACGCAAACGCAAATACAAGGGCCAGTGCCGTCTCTTCACCTTCTCGTAACATTCTTCCTCCGAGATCGACGTGGTGGAGTGACGTTGCTCGGTCACGCTCCGCTGAACGAGGCTCGGTTCGTTGCACATGAGCTTAAGCAGACTCAAGCTGAGGGGGAGGTCGATCAAACGGCCATCCTGTGACGTACAACGAGCGTCATCATGCTTTCGATACGTCACCTGGCAACCGCCGAACGTCACACACAAAAATTCAAAGCGCAAGCGAAAATACGAAACGAAACTAGGCCGCGACTTCCGTCTTGCCACCTCACCTGCAAACATTTTGCGAGCAGTGAGCCCAGGAAACGGAATACGGAAGTGACGTATTCAAGGTTTGAGTTTGGGGGCAGCGGTGCAGGAAACAGGCCGCACGATCTTTGCACGTAGAAGCCGGGGGGCTTTACGCCTTCGCCAATGTCGACCTAAATGGAAACAACCAGTCAACAAAAAAAACTTCTTAATAAAAATAAAACAGTTTTTGAAAAATACCCTCACCCACCATCACCGGGCACGCGAAACCATCGCCGAAAACAAACACGCGCTCAGGAAATCCCCAGTGACTCACCGCTCTCTGCCCCGGTTCAATGAATAAGTCGTCTACCAACCAGATCCCGAGGTCTTTGCGCTGAAGCTCAGCAGCAACCAGGGCGTAAAACTCCAAAGTAGGACCCAGTCCTGTCCCTTCCTCTCCAATGAACTCGACCTGGGTTGAAAACCATCAACAAATATTTGAGTGGAATCAGCTTCGCGGAAAACCGAACGCACAATGATAATGGGCTTTTCAAATGCCAGCGCAGTGAAAAAGGCCTGAAGCCGGCGTCAAAACAGGGGAAACGAATCGCGCGCTATTTCCGAAAACTGGGGAAAATCCCACCAAAGTTGCGCAAATTCTACACTTTCTCCATTTCCGGTGGTAGATTTTTGCTCCAACAAAACTTTTTTTGGCAACAAACAGCTCTTTATAGCAAAGACAACTTTTTTTAAAACCAGTTAACCCCAAACAGAAGAAAAACGTCTGAACCACCTCGAGCACGGACTTCTTGGGCGCGTGGACCGTCAGAGCGTTGATGGCCCAATCGAGCAGCTTGTCTTCGTCGCGGGGAACTTTGACCCGCTCGTGTCGCAGCCTGCCAAGTTGCAGCAGGTCTTGCAAGCTGCCGTCGTCTCTGCGGCCGACAGCGGCCGCCACGGCGACAGCACTCAGGCCCGAATGGCGCCCTGCAGGCGACTGTTCCAACTGCTGCTCGGCGCGGTTCTGCAGCCACACTATCGATCTGGGAAAGACAGCAAAACGTATCGGCGTCACTCGCGTGGGGAAAAGACAAGCAACATTTTTTTTTAAATCTACGAAGCGAGCGGCGGCCGAACAAGA
>JGI24021J15306_10013361_pt1 | contig 10195 bp, 6 predicted proteins | sample Ectturendosymbi1_FD_15306 | JGI IMG/M metagenome (IMG submission 15306) | reverse complement strand
TTACTTCTCGCAGCTAACCCAGTAACTGTATGTGCATTTGAGAAAGCACATTTTCGACTACCGGAAAAAACAAACGGGAACCTTGCGAATCAGCGAAAACTAAACTTTTGCAAACGTTGACGTCATGAATTACGTCCCTCCAGTAAATATTGCCCCGGGCCCCCCTACCCTTTAATCCGGCTCTGGGGGTGGATACGGGTTTAACAGGGTTTGTACATATTTCACCAGATAAATGGCCAGGCGAACTCTTATAAACGGCCAGATCTTCGAGCTTAAGGTCAAACGTGGTTTTGATTCATTTCTATATACAAATGTTTTCGTTGAAATAATTTATAACGTTAATATCGCCTGACTGACCGGATTTTGATTTCTAAATCCAATTCAGGCTGCTGGTGTATTCCGCGACTTAATAGTCCAGCCAAACAACTTTTAACCAATCTTTCTGCATATGATTCAGTGTAAAGTGTACATCAGCTGGCGACTGGTGTGACCACCAAACACAGCACAGGATGTGAAAATTAATAAACACCTAAATCGCAAAACACTACGAATCCCATTAATACCAGGCTTGAAGCTTTGTCGATTTTGTATCTGGAGAGCAATGTAGCTTGTACATGTGTATGTTAGTGTTAACAGAGCGCTGCGGCAGCAAACAGTGACACTGACAGCTAATTCTAATTCCATCTGCTCCAAATACCTCACGGTTTTCAGCTTCCTCTAGTTCTTTTGGCTCAACACCAAGTCAAGATCAAGATTGGTCGGAGATGTAATCACACCAGTTAGTGCTTGGTTGGCCTCTGGGCCGCTTTCCCGTGAGTGCAGCCAGCAGCACTTGCCTTGCCAATTTTTACCGGAGCATTCTGATCGCGTGGTCGAGCCATCGAAGCTGAGGCTTCCATTCGGAAAAGTTGGTTTCACAGCTGCGTATTTTTCTGCTAAGTGTCACGTCGTGAACTCTGCAAAATTCCCACCTCTGTCGTTTGTAGCACGCTTTCGATCATTACCCATGATTCATGACCACAGGGGAGGATCAGAACCAATGCCGAGGGTGAAGGCACTGCATTGTTTGAAACCTGTTTTCTGATCACGGAGCGATAAAGCACACGCAATACTGCGTTTGCTTTACCAAACTGTGTATTAATCTCCTTGTTCGGCCTTCTGTCACTCGTGAATACCACCCCGAGGCACTGGAACTACTCGATCTGCTGCAGTGCACTGCCACTTACTTGCAGCATACATTGACTTCAGTCTCTGGAGAGATATAAACCCTTGCTCTTTTTTGTGCTAATTTTTATTCAGGTTGGATCGCACACAGCAGAAAACCGATCAAGGTCATGTTGAAGGCCCTGTTTAAAAGATGCAAGCAACACCAAATTGTCCACAAAAAGTAAACGGTTGATCCTACAGGTTCCAACAGTGACGCCCTCGTCTCGGCTGCGACTGTCCATCCAATTAACATAGCCTAAGAAGAGCAGTGGTGACAGCACACACCCTTGTCCTAGTCCAACACCAACGCCGTCGATACGGACATGAACTTTTGAGCCGGAATACAATGACCTGACGGCCTGACCTGATACTGTCAATACTTCTGGACAATGTGTTGGAGAGTGACGATTCGGTCCGTAGTGATACGGCCAGGACGAAAAACGCACTAGCTATCCTCCAGCTTATGGTCAATTATTTCGTGGCATCTTTTTCAAGGCTTTGACTTACATCTTTCTAGGGAGGCTAAGGAGGGAAATGTCTTGGTAGTTAGCGTAGCCTTCGGTGCCCTTCCAAAACGCCACACACAAGTTAGCCTAAGTATTCCTATTCTGTTCATGGCATCAAGCATTTTCGGTCCGATTTGATCACAACCTGTAGCCTTCACTGTATAACACAAGACTTCAATTGCAGTGATGGTATTTTCCTTAGCCCAATTCACCTCCTGTGTGGGTGATGATATGAAATTGTCTGTCGTTTGAAAGATATTTCGAATACCCTCTCCATCTGCCGAAAATATCCCTTTCATTGGTGAGCAAAGTCTAGCAGTAATATTTTTGCCAGGGGGACGCCTGATGGTTGCACGAACATCTTGTTGGCTAGCCAGCAGTAGTTTATGTCCGAAAATTGCATTTTAGACTTTTTTACCACTTGATGCGTGGATGTTCGTGGCTCAGCGTATCGCGAATCCAAAGAAAGTTCGAATATGTTCTGAAGTCAAGTTTTTCGGCTAATTTATTTGCTTGAATAGAATCTTTTACTTCCTGCTTCCACGAAGAGGTCACTATTTTTCCATTGCCATCAGGGTTGCGGAGTCGGAGGTTTTTGGGTGGAGTCGGAGTCCTAGCAACAATCGGATTTTTTTTCGGACTCTGGAAGTCCAATTGGATCATTTTTTGCATCACACTCCAAACTTGGAATTCCTGTTGAAATGGTACAATTTCTTATAAAACTTTTGTTGAAAGAGAGAATGCTTGCTTTGTACCATTGAGTGTTAGATGCTACAAAATTCTTGACAGACAAAATTCATTCACTTTATGTTAAGTAGTCGGAAATTTTGGAAAGGTCGGACAGCTTACCTCCGACTCCGCAACCCTGATTAGCATAACACCAAGTCGTTTCTATCCGCATACCTGAGCAGCTGGAAAAACGACAGTTGCTTTGAACAGCTTCCATTCCTCTTCCACATACAACTGCTGCGCATTCCGGGAACTCTCAGAACAAGGACAATATGCCATCTGTAAAGGTCTTTCTTCCATCCTTGTACACCAGAGCCACCCTCTTTATTCGGTAGGAACTTAGCCCTTCACATTTGTGAAGGCCCTCTTGTTTCTTCCATACGTTAAGTTACAGACAACCAGGTGGTGATTCGCCGACAGTTCTGTTCCTCTTTTGACACGAACATCTAACACTGATTGGAACACATAAGCTGAAGCGATGCAGAACTAAATGAGTAATCACTGACCCACAGATCCTCCGCACTAGATGTATTTGTGCAAATCTTTGTGTTGGAAGAAAGTGTTCTTCATCAGCAAGAGCCTTGCATTGTTGCTATGCGCTGTCGCATGTGGGGCATCCACTTGTGGATGGCTGATGAGGAAGACTGCCATGGAGTTTTCAAACGGGCCTTTCTGTCTGCAGCCTGAACGTGGTCCTTGGTCATCACTGCAATGTCGACGACTGATGTGTGATGGCATTGCTCATTTTTGTGCATTTAGTGGTAGTAACTAGCCAATAAACACGGAGCACCATGTGAAAGGGTTGTTGTGGGCACATTTCTGTAGGCCTTGCATTGAGTCTACTGCAGGAGCAGGCATGCAGCAACCAGTATACCTCAAAAGGAGACTATTTTGCGGTGTCAATTTTCCTAACGATGTAGCACGGACAATATTTTGGTCATTTCTGCCTTACAACCCCCATTATTTGAAATACTAACAAATGAAATTTGTGGACAAAAAAACAAAGTTAAATACTTGAATCAACTTTGCTGCCAATGACAACCAATCAATGAATTTTTCTATAAGTGCAGGATTTGTTTTTTAGAAAATCCCATTAGATTCTGTTCGAACTATTGATTTTGTTTTTTTTCATAAACAAGTTTGCAAGACTTCAAAAGTTTCATTTCAAATGTTCAAAAACTTTTTGACAGCTGAGTTGGTTATCTCAATTGAATTTGAAATGTTCAACTGTGCATGATTACAGAATAACTACAAAGCATTAAAAAGACGTTTTCTTCAAAATAAACAAAATACAGTGAACAACTCACAGTTTGAGAACAGCAAGGTTTGCAGAAATGTCGTGGAAGTCTTCAATTATTTGCTGCCTTACATAAGGCTCCAACACAGACAAATTTTCAGGATTGTATCTGCGAAATAAGGAAGTACATCACAACTGATAGTACAATATTAGCAGCAACTCTGCTGCACAAATAATTGCAATCCACATTCAACTAGTTTTTAGGGTTTATTAATGAATTTGCAATACAAAGTTGAAGTAATACACAATAAACTGAAAATGCAAGATATTAGTGTTCACTTATGTTTTTGGAGCAGATGTTAATTTTGTACCAAAATAATGCAGTTCAGCGTTGTTCACCAGTATGACACATCAAATTGAAATCAATGGCATATAGCAGGGGTGTCCAAACCTGCTCTATGTATGAGCCGCATATCATAAAACTCAAATTACAAAGAGCCGCAACATAAAAATCTAAAAAGAAACACATTAATCGATTTGCTTCTGTGACATAATTCTTTTTGGAACAACTTACAAAATTAATACTGTACGGCACACTAGCTACCACAGTACCATTTTACAACATTTCTGCACTTTACAATAGATATAAAAAATAAAAAACAAATATAAACTTTTTAGAAGGCTCAAAGAGCTGCATGCAAAGGTTTGACGAGCCACATGCGGCTCACCAGCTGCAGTTTGGCCACCCCTACCATATGGCAATTAAATCAAGGGAAGTAACTAAGACACAAAGAGGAAAACTAGAAATATTCTTCTTCTTTTGAGCCAGTTCTTCAAACCACTGCTAGGCTGCACTAGATCTTGAGGCAAGTGTTTTGTCTCATCATCCAGAACCATCAGGCCGTGCAGTCCATGAAGAGGTTGGCGGATTAGACATTGGAAAACCACATGGTTGACAGTTTGTTCTTCTGTGCCACAATCACAGGCCACAGAAATGGCCACACCCCATCTATACAAGCAGGAATGGAAACGTCTGACACTGGTCCGGAGGCAGTTAAGCCAGCCCCATGCTGTTCTTGGAAGGGTTATTCCGAGAGGGTGGGTGTAAGTGTAAGGGATAAAAGTAGAAATAAAAGATCACACAACACTCATTGTGGTTACCAATGTTGCTAATGGTTGGGTTGGGTGAAAACAACAGTTGCACATCCAGAATTCACAGGGAAAAAGTATTTACAAGATAACAAGTGGGCTCAATGAACCTTACAAGATAGCAAGTGGGCTCAATGAATTGTCCTTTCACATACATACAACATATCCTTGTTTAACCTTTTATAAGGTTATGTGCAACTCCCATGATTGTTGGAAATAAAATCAATTTCAGGGTGCACCTGTGTACCTAGCCTTGTTAAAAACTTGGTGTTCACAAAAGAACAACAGAATGGTGCTCACATGTACAAATCTAACTGCTCTTGGAAGAGCAATGACTGTTTATTGTCTGATAATGCAATGAAGTTTTCATTCACTGGAACTACTTTCAGTCAAGAAACACATCACAATGTAGTTATGCAATAGGAGAAAGAAGTTCTTTTAGAATGTTTCTTTTGCTTTTAAACTGAGAGTAGAACCTGCTTTCCAAAAATTTTTATCTAACATATAGACTAAAAGCAAAGAGAAACACGAGGAATTTGCACTGTTCAAAAAGTTATTTTTCTTCACTTTTTAATTTGGTGCTTAAAGTGCTCCTACCTTTTATGCACTTGTTCTAGTCAAATTCTGCATAACTATGACTTTGAAACATTTAAATCTTACTGAGAAAGGACTGAAGATGCGTATATATAAAATCAATTTCCTACTAACATAATTTGCTGATTGATTTAACTGCATCACCTTTAGAGAGACTTATTGTTGGAATGTGGATAACTTTAAATTCACATCATTGCAATGTTATGAAAGCTGAGCATGGCAGGAAATTTCTCAAATGCTCACAGCAAACCGACAACCTTCAACTGCTGTCAATACAATGGAGAGAATCACTGCAAACTCAGCTTTCCAGATACGTGTGAAATGTGCTGAAGCAAGAGAAAAACTTGAAAAATATAACTGGCTGCATAATTCACAGCTCAATTGCAGTACCAAGCAGTTTCTAACTTAGCAGGGCAAAGAAATTGAAAATACATTTTGGTTTGTGTAGTGCACACCACTATGGTTGGCTCACAAACATGTTGCTTGAAGTTATTTATTGCAGAGTAGGCATAAGTTTTGCTTTAATGAGGTCAGCATTATTATCACAGCTTATGTTTGAGACTATAATTCACATGCTTTCTATAAATCTTACTTTAGCATATTTATCACTTTACCTGTAAGCCTTTGCTCACAATTTTCATGGCTGAATATGCATAAACTACATGAAATTTATTTCCTAGTAAAATGATTTACTGATCACTTGACCGAATCACCTTTGTGGAGACTTATTTTGCAGGTTTGGTAATTTTTTAATTTTCAAATGTTTCTGCTTAGTGCCACCACTAAAACTGTTCTTTTTATTTGCACCACCAATAAAAATAGCCTTTCCTTGCATTTTGAACTTTTTGTGTTCTTCTAGTCTAAAGTAAAAAATCAGTTGCAGTGTTTTTGCAACAAAATTTGATACATATCATCATAGTTCATTGGAGAGATGTCACAATCTGATTAAAATTACTGACTAAGATTTTGATCTATGTAGGATCAAACAGAACAAACCTCATTCAGCAAATTTCATGATAAAACATTTTGGTGTATGATGTAAAACAAAATGATTTTTCAGAACCATGCTACTGGTATGAGAGTACTAACACAATATATATAAACCTTTGAGTTTGTAACAATTTCAACACTATTTCTAAATGCTTTTAATTTACTAATGGAAATTCTACAAAGAGCACAAAGTAATGGGGAACAAGTGTCTTTTACCTGTCAATGCCTTTTAGCATTTCCTTGACTGTTTCAGGATCAATTGAATCCATGCTAACAGTTCAATGCAAAAGCAAGGTCTATGTTCAGACAGCTTTAATGAAACCTGTATATAAGACCAAACCACATTCAGTATGCCTCTTAAACCCAGGAATCGGCAATTTAGAACAATCTTTTGTTCCAGAACAGCTAAATTAAATCCAGAACACTGAATCATGTTTTGAATATTATCACAACCAGTGCCAAAAGCCAACAAGAAGAAAAATTATTGTTCACAACAACAAAACCACAATCAAAGCACTAGTTCCTTACAGTGCAATACACTAAGGTTTCTAAATGTCTACCTATTAAATGAGATCTCAACTTATAAATTATTGCTGCATTCGAAACACATCTCCGTGAAGATGCTGACTGGACAAGTATGCAAAGATATTATTTTGAAGCCAAATGCTTTAGTAAAGGCAGCTGTTCAGCTTTTCAGCATTAACGGCTTCATGCACTCCACCCTCAAGGCATGTCCCATTACAGCAAACTATCATTTCACAGCTATTAAGAATGGGGCTCACAAGATGGGAGGCTGCAAGTCCACTTGGCTTGTGCTGAACGTGTCTGATCTCTGGAATATTTCAACACCAGATAGCAAGGCAAAAGAACTTAACGCTGACCTTACTCACTTTCAAGCAAGCAAAACCAAAGGATTGGATTCTATCAATCTTTCGAGCCTTCATATTCCAAGCTGGCCCTGCTCTTACATCCTGGTTATGCAATCTTTTTTCTTGCTTAGTGCCAAAATGAAATCTAAAAATCTGGAGAAACAGATTAGTTGTCATGACCCCAAACCTAAAAACTCTGCTTGGAAAATGGGGAATACCTCCAATACCTCATTTATGTGTCTTTTCAAGATTCCCAAAACATTACTCATGTCAACAGGGCTGTGAAGCACTAGTTTTTTTGGTCATAGACTGAAATTTTTTATAAATGCCTGAAAAAAAATTAATTAAATTTGGTCAGAAATATGGACTAATGAACAGTGTTACAGCCTGTTTTAATACTACTATGGTACAAATGATTGAAATGTCTCAGCGAAAAAACAGGTGGAGCCAGAACTCACATTTCAGGCTCCGGCTTTAGCTCCAATGTCCAGAAGTTTTTGGCTCTAGCTCCAGATTGATTTGGTCTGATGAAAACCACTGTATTATTTGCAGAGTTCACTTGCTGCATAAACTATGGCTACAGAACACAACTCATATTTCAAACTCCAGCATCACCCTCTAGAAGTTTTTGACTCCAGCCACCCATAATTTCTTGGACTCTAGTTCCTCAGCCCTTGGCTTGTGTTAAATCCATCTAACCCACTACTCCAAGTGGGCACCCAGCATGGAAAGCAACTGTATATCAAGTGACCTTTCTTTCGCAAAGCATTAAGAACAGAATGTGGGAGCTGTGTATATTGTATTAACAGCAACATAAATCCTCAAATGCCAAGACAGAATATAGTAACTCTGAAAAATGCTGTTCTTTTTGCTACTCACATTGTTGCATAGCATTTGCACCAGGTTTTAAATCAAGCAGATAAATTCCATCTTCTGGCGATTACATTCTTTTTACACTTCTACTTTTATCTGCGGCATGCTATCACCCATTTCTTATAACGTGATGGTCAGTTTTGCATTTTTTGTCTTTGCACGTCATACTGCTCATTGTTCCTTATCGCTGGTAAGTTGCAATTATATGTGGTTAAAAAATATTGCCCTGAGAAAGCCTACTTGAATAGGTGGGCAAAACATCAGCAAAATAATGAAATAATTACCAGAAGATCAAATTTATCTGTGACAATAACTCCATCTTGATAATTGCAGAACTAAGAGACCAAACCTACAACCAAAAACTGACCTCGAATATAACCCTTTAGACCAGCAGTATACCAGAACCACAGAAAGCAAAGTATGACAAGAAAAGAATGGAAAATGCTGCAATTGCCAGAACAAAATTTTTAGAGGAACTGAATCCTGGGACACAACATCATATAACAGGAGCAATTGAAAAAGGGCATCTTCATGGCTATCAGCCTTGCCAATTAAAGCGATTGGATATACACTAAACAAGCAAGAATTCATAGATGCCATCTGCATTAGATATGGATGGAAAGTAAAGGGCATGTCCACTTACTGTGCATTTGGTTATTATTAGGTTTATTGGCACTTTCAACTGCTCGGTTTTATAGTGCCACAACTTAATTGTGTGGTTCATTTTATAGTGCTCATCCTGTTTGTTGGAGAAATGCTATAACAAATGGAATTGCTCTTGTGTTTTTCAGTAATGTTATCCAATCAAAGTTAATACTGAAATGTTGGATGGATCTTTGTAGTTTGTGTCATGCTTCTGCATATTTGCCACACTGCATTAGAAAATGCTCTACCATTTCTGGAATGTCACGTGTCAAATAAGCCATCAGGATGGAGACCTATTTTATGTAATTGGGAATGGAGTGTACAGTGCCCCATGCATAATCAGAATATCGCAGAGGGAATGGGTGTCATATTTTGGGTTGTGTCTATACCTGGACAAAACAGCTTGTAGTGATTGTTCAACTGGTGATGACGTACTCATCGTTCCACAACCGCACGCAATGATCTGATGGGATATTGGGATATCAATGAGCAAGTCTCAGAGCAGAAAAATTGGATACGAGCAATGTTATAGGCTACCAGAGGTAGACAGCAGAGATGGATGCAGTCTCATTTTTTTGACTCTGCATCCGTTCCAACTCTGAAAAGTTTTGCTCCACATCCGCTCCTCCTCTGCAAGTCATATAAATATTTAATTCCAACTCCACCTTGACTCCGCAAAATAGCAAATTCTACAGTAACATATAGACATGTTGCTTGGCAATGACAGTTCTGCTTAAAGTAAGGCAATGCCTATTTTGCCTCATGCGGCATGCTGGCAAGCTATTGATTGACGGCTTCTTGTCTGCTTGTGTGAACTGTTACTGTAGGCTAAATCCTACCCACAAACCCTGAGCCCTTACACTGTACACTAAATCGTTGTCTTGGCATATTGTACTTGCCACACCACATAACCACTTCAACAAATTGTGTTTGAACAAAGGTAAAATAGTACCAGTGCGGTTTTACCTCATGAGGAAAAACAAACAGGCACTACCATCTTACTGCATATCGCATAACGTTTTTTTGTTGAAAGACAACTTTTACCTGCTTGAAACAAACCACTTCAAGTGGACTACAGTTAATAATAACTAGGCAGTGGCTACAGAACCACCCATGGATCACTCAATTTGAAACTTTATCGGACCATCTCCTGTAGACCAACGTTACGTGAGCGGGCAGTCGTCTAGCCGGCAGTAAATAAAACGGATCCGGCAAATAACCGCTAAAAATGCGGGCTGGATGTGACGGCTGACGTAACCCAGAGAGAAGGTAGCCGGCAGTGGAAGAAAGTGCAAAAAAAATATGCAGAGTGTCGTATGATTTGAATGCCTGGAAACGTGCATGGTGGCGAAAGTATCCGAAATGCACAATGGCAGCTAAGCTGAACACCTTAAAAA
>JGI24021J15306_10013356_pt1 | contig 10197 bp, 6 predicted proteins | sample Ectturendosymbi1_FD_15306 | JGI IMG/M metagenome (IMG submission 15306) | reverse complement strand
AAAAAAAAAAAAAAGAAAAAAGAAAAGCAAAATTTCGACGTTACCCCTCCCTGGAACGATTTCTACGGACGCCCGTGGATGAACCGATTTCGATCTAATTCTTGGGTCACTAAGCGTGATTCTGTTTGGTTTAATTCTTTTGAGTCACTCAAAAACGATAAATGCCAAATTTGTCAGATTCCTTAACCGATGATAAACGCAATAATCAAAAATCTCTACAATTTTGAGGCGTGGTGAATAGCCTAAAAACATGAAAATCCAGTAAAGGAATGTTTTGATATTCAAGCGCGAGGCCCCGGGCATTTGCCCGGTTTGCCCAGTGGTTAATCCGGCCCTGCCTATGACGTAGGGACTTGACTCGGAAATAAGAATAAAATATACATTTATCCTTACTTCTTGTAATGTCGCGACAATGGTGACCAACAAATCCAAAAGATATTTTTTCCTTGACTGTTACAACTTGTGCTTGTGCTGAATGCATTGGTTCGTATGTCATCTGATTTGCTTAAGTTTAACCAAACCCACAGTGCAACAATGTTTTCATCCAAATGTGAAACATTTGCTTTACAGATACATCACACCTAATTTTGTTGGATATTCTTTTCGTGTTGAAGGTGAAACTTGGTGCTTTTTGCCAATTCACCGTTGGGCACTTTGATTTAATCTCAAATATATTTTTGTGTCGTTATGCAAGTAGAGCTCTTAGAATTAAACTTTTGACATAGTGCAGAGTTATAAGTCTGGCCGCGCTGTTCGGGCCGGGCTCGGGCTTAAGTTTGTCAAAATATTTCGGGCCAATTTCAGGCCTGCATACAAAACTTTTTCATAACATTAAGAGAAACGACTGTTTTCTTTCGTGACGTAGATTTGTTGTGCTCGCTGCAGTAACTTCTGTGAGTGAAGTGATTGTGATTTTTCTTCAGCTAATTCTGTTTGCAAACACAGCTGCGTTCTTTTATTCTCTGCTGGGATTAGTCTCACACTATTTTTGAGAAGGCGACAGCCGGGAGGAAATTAGCACGCGATGGCGTAGCGTCGAAAAGATCAATCACTCACGCGATTCTTGGCTGGTTTTAAGAAGCCTACAAGGCGGCTTTTCATACCTATAGAGCTATCCTGGAAAGTTTCTTTTATGCCTATAGCGCATCGTAGATAGTTTCGTGATTGTTTTTCATTGAGAAACATTATATTCCGCAGTATTATCGTTGACTAGCATGATACGTTTGTGCCAGATTATGCCAACGTTTTGGTCAAGATGGTTGCTATTTTCGGTGTGATAAACCGTGTACCTGCAACTACACCTGCACACAAAGTTTTTTGTTACTCCGCAGTTGCGCATGTCTGAACTCCCTTGGTAAATTTGGCTCTCAGGCCTAAATCGGGCTTCAAAAATAAATGTCGGGCTCGAGCCGGGTTCGGGGATGTGATTTGGGGCTCGGGCAGAGTTCAGGCTTCAAAATGAGGCTAATTTACAACTCTATGTGGGTATGTTGGCATGGGCTAACAAGGAGAGATTGAAAGGATACGTCCTCCACCCACCAACAGTAAAAATAGATTGAAACCATTGTGTGAAGTAGGCTATGCTAATTTTAGGCCAAATGTTTTTGCTGCTGGTATGAGGATATCAATGGAGATTTTGGTAGGGGTGGGGCTGCATGAATGATGCCCAGTATCATTGAAAAGATTTGCAGCTTTTTGAAAAAACGGAAATGTGCAAGAAAAATATTTATCGTCTTTGTCACGTTAAGCGACTTGAACAAGACATCAATCGCGCTGTAACCCACACTTGTAAAATGCATGAAAACTGAAGTGTTTTACTGTAAGAGTGATACGCACGTGCGACCAATGCGATTCAGCATTTTGTGCACTCCAACTGACAGCTCTGATAAAACTTAATTGATGTGTTCTACCATATTGCTGTGCTTGTTTACATCCAAATACGATATTAATGGAAACAGGCTGAACTACAGTACCGTGTCCAGCAACAAATTTAAGTATATTAATATGTAAGTCATCTGCATGGACAAAGTAAAGCGTGATAACTGTTGCTCTCAAAACACATTTAGAAATAAGATTGGGAATCTGTATATATAAAACGTCACTTCTGCATAGACCCGATGACTATATTGGTTTCACACCAAGCTGTCCCCCCACATTTTACAACAAAATTGCGCCCATGGCTGTCACCAACGACTCTCCGAGTAAATAACTTGAAACAAGTTTTTATCCATTTTAAGAATCAATGTTCATTCATAATGTCTCCCTTTGCTGTTAATTCATCACCCCTTTCAGTTTATGGAAGCGTAAAATTCTTCGGAGCAAGAACCTCTGGAAAAAATATGTTTCGTTTAAAGCATTGGTTTTCAACCCGAGAGACGCGACACCCAGAGGGTTCGTGAATCATTTTTGGAGAAGTCACGAGTAGATATTTTATGTACACAGCTGTATTACATTCGCTTTATTCGAGTTTTTGCGGGGGTCGTTGGGTTATCATGGATTGCTACAATGGTTCGCTGTACAAAAAGGTTGAAAAACACTGGTTTAAAGGAATTCGTCTGTCTGGTGTTTGCAAACAGCTTCGTCTAGCTTAAGTTGTTATGAAGACGGCATTAATGCTTCAAATATTGTGCCGGATCATATAGAAGTATGCTTAAGGTTGCGTGTCGTGCATGTCTGTTTGTCAGATTCATCATGGCCACATCGTGCAAAAAACCCGGAATTTACGGCAACGTTATCGAATAGGAACAAGTTTTCGACCTTTCCATCGAAGGATGCCTAAAGCAGTACATTGCCTGGAATTCTTGCCAGGCTGGTGTCTGTCAAAAATGAACAGGTGTAATTGATTTAAGAATCATGTTTCTCAAATGAAACATTATGTTTGTTCGAGTCGTTATTTTAAAATGTTTTCTGAAAGGGCAAAGCACAGCGCATACTTTCTTTCTTTGTAGCTACATGAAAAAACAGATGACATCTGGAATGAAATAAAACATCTGTTACGCGGTCCTAATCTTACAGGCGCAAATGCCATTTTGTGATTAAACGAAATTCGTCCTCGTCGGAATCAAGGTTGGAATTCCACAGCATTTCTTGATATTGTAAAACTAGACAAAAGAATTAACCATTTAATCAGTTGCTGCTTTTTTCATTCTAAACACCCATCAGCGTTCTTTGCAATAGCTCTTTAGCAGCGCATCAGTTAATCTTTGCTCATCAAGGGCTGCTGCGAGTTTTGGGCAGTCGTACTTTTCAGCCACTGCTTTTACAAAGAATAAGGTCAAATCTTTGGTGACGTGCATTACTTAGACATGCGTGAATTTTCACTGAAAAGTTTGAGGTTGGGCCAGAAATTTCCGGTAGTAATTAATCTCCTGTAGGTGATGATTGAATGTCACTCTGAATTGCTTTTAGTTTTCGCAAGAAAATTGGTTTGGGGTTTCGTTGGATCTCGTCATTCTTGTTATTTAATAGTTTACGTTTCAGTTTTATTCCGAAAGGCAAGATATCTCATATTGTTCGCACCTTGCTTATGGTTTTCTTTTTTCACCAGTTTACTTCTTGGTATTTCTAAAAGTATTGCCGCTCTTCATATAGGGGAGAGGAAAGTAACTTTTCGGGTTGTAAGCAGGCCCGTGACCACGGGGGAATTTGGGAGAGTGCCCCAAAAAATCTTTTAAACATATCATAAAAACAAAAATCTTGCCCCGCTAAAAATGTATTTTGACCCCCAACAAAAATCTTAAAACCTGGCTACTGGCCTGGTTGTAAAATTATTCTTCTAAGATATATATGAAACAGTCGTCACAATCACTACTTGTTTGTGCGATTCAAATTCATTGACTATTTTACCCACCAGGATGCTGGAAAATTCAAAAACGTTTTTCTCAATCGGAAACATCTCTTCACGCATACACGGTTTACTGACTGCGTTGAACAAAGTTAAGCACACTGGGTCCAGGACGCTTGCAAGTTGTTCGTTCAAAGACGTGGATAGGCTGTTGATGGCACGAACGTTGCAGAAACCAGTCGCGACACGCTTGTTTACTGAATGTCTTTATACTTCATCAGAAACGCACCTGGATTATGATGTGAGAGCTTTTCCTCATATCCTTCATCCTTTGATGACGTTGAGCTGGCGTTTCGTGTTGCTTTTTCACTTCAAGGTCCGTTTCATTTGTCAACAAACCACTCGCTTGGTCTTCGCTGGTCGCCATTGAACAGCTTGACAGGTGGCCGAACTATTCACGATCTTACTGAACAAATACTTTATGCTCTTCAACACATTGCTGTAGGATTACGTTGAAAGTTTGTCAGAGCCACTTTGACTTCACTTAATTAAACATATGTTTTGCAAAATGTTTGTTTGTCTCCACTGAATCGAATATGCACTGAGCGAAACTAAACATCTTCAGAAAAAAAACCTTTTCAATTGTTTCGCAGTGAAAGTTTCTTTCACAGATTTCAGCAGCAAACTGAAAATAGTGGGCATTATCACAACCATGTGATCGGTTGAAGAAGATTGAAAAGAATAAGATTTTCAAAATGTTGCAAAACAGTAAGTAGTTTCGAGAAATTAGATATAAAACTAATTTGAACAACGCTCTATTATCTTTCACTTTAAATTTATTCCATGGAAATTTTTTTGTCCAATTTTAGGGGTGTAGAACCTGCGGAACGGAGACAAAATGAGTCCCGGGTGAAAAGTTTAATCTAGATCGATTTTTTCGAAGAATCTTCGTTACACAAGTTAGAAACCAACATCGCATCAAAAAGAACCTCTATGGTATGTAGATGTTAGACCAGTGGTTCTTAACCTTTTCTCTATCACGCTTCCCTTAAGTAATTTCCTTTGTTTCAAGCACCCCTGACTTTAAATAAGTTGTAACAACAAATGTATTTATTGGCAAGTTTATCGATCAAACTTTCCATGCTGCAGCGCGTGAGGGCTCGTGCTCCCTGGAAATCTATTGACGACCCTTTGGGGAGGCGTGTCCCCCGGTTAAGAACCAATGTGTTACAGTTTTACAGTTTTACTGATTTCAGCCGCAAGGCTCACAAGACATGGCGAGCTCACATATAAAACAAAGTAAGACACTTGCGTAACTTCGACACACTAGAGGCAATTATACACGCCTTAACACACACGATACGAAGCTATTGGCGACGTGGATAGAAACAGGCATTTTAACAATCTAGAGTCGTACTTATAAAACAAAAAAAAAAGAAAACAAGTGACACCTTGCAGCCGGGACACCGAAAAACCTTGCGGTTATCGAGTCGAAGTGCCCCAGCACAGCAAAGCAATCTCAGCGATTGCCGAAAGTATAAACGAAGACAATTGCGTAAAACTGTGTTAGACAGTAAGTCATTCCTAATAATACGTTTCTCTCCTAATTTTCCTTGAGAAGATAAAGGGAGAATTGGAAGAAAAAATTATTTGTTTTTCAGATAAAATTACTTAATTTTATATGAAAGCAATGATTTTTAGATACCATTGTTTGCAGGCCGCCAACAGTATTCCACAGTCAAATTGGCCCATTGTAGTAAATGTAACGGCGCGCAGCGACTAATCGGCTTCGCTGTGTTTTCATCAGGTCACCAAACAAAATGTGCGCCATTTCTAAACTTAAAGGAGTCTGTTTATTACTAGTGCCAGTGTAACTTCAATTGACAGCATTTGATGTATAGTGCCAAGTCGTTTTCCTGGCTCGACGTCTTGTCTGGTAACACAGGATGCTGGAACGACATGTGTCTGCTATTTCGTATGCTCGTAACAGTTCTGAAAAACAATCTGTTTTTTCTGTTAGTTTCGTCTAGCGCGCAATAAAACCAAGGCTCAGTCTCCTTTCCGATTTAGTGACGCTTTCGGCTCTTAGCCCAAATTCTGCCATTCGAAACAGCGAGATTTCTGATGCATTTAAAGACCGAAATCTGAGCTGTGTAACCCACATATTTTGAAACCGTATCCAACGATCAATCGCTGCTGAAGTTTGCTGCTTGAATTTGTGACAATAAAGTTTGCCAGACTAGAATCCGCTCTGTTTGCAATTGCTTTAGGAAACAAGAGACGACAGTTCTGTTGATGCGCGGAATTCATGAGGTGTCAGGCCACAGGCGAAGGACGTACGCGTTCAAACTCTCTGCGACTGTCAGCTCACCACAGCTCGTGATGTTAAGGCTGGTGCCGCAACAGTAACAGTAAATAGGTTCTCTACTCCTATCCTACCTGCACAGAACCAATAATGCAGGAGCTTTTTCAAGAAAGGTTGCGGAGAATAGAAACTTTGTATACTGATGAAAATCAACTCGCATGCTACGATAAACACCCCACATTATGTGCACTCTTTCTACTGACAGCTACGAAATCAAGTGAGGTATTTTACTGGACACAGACATGACATCAAAGTAATTGCTTTTGCCTTTTGCTCGAATATGTTCTTGAACAAGTATTTTATGAAAGAATGAGGTTTTATGCAACATGACGTGCATTTTGCTCAAAGCGCAAGTTGAACTTTTGAAAAGACTCGCTTCTCTCTGCATTTGCTTGTAGACCGTGGTGTCGATAGCTTCACTGTGTTGAAAACGTTTGCTTCTGTGGAAACAGCGAAGATTCGTTTTGCAAAGCAGCAAAACTGAAACCGGACGGAGCGCTTGTTTGCACGGATCGCATTCACGCCCAAGCTACCTAAACAATATTCTCAAACTAACAAGCGGAAATTAAACATATCGCGACAAACGTTCAGCATCTCAAGAACACGACTTGATCAAAACCTCCAGCACAGTGCTTGGCCACACACAAGAGACCATTGCCAGCCATTGCTCTTTTTTGCAGAAAATATAAATCAAACGACACTTTCCGCAGCATTCAATATAATAATCTTATTTTGCCAAAATTCATCCAATTGCTATTTATGCCGGTTTCCCTCAGGGCTAGCGCACTTCTTTAGTTGCTTTACGAACGTCGTGAACTTCTGCAGTTGTAAAGTCTATATAGAAAGGTTCAGCAGCTTTCGTTATTAAGATCACCCACAGCAAGGGAAGTTTTTTCAGAAAGTTGGAAACACAATACGCTCTTCACAACGTTCTGGTTTACAATTACTTTCTTCCTTCACTTCCTATTGGTCTTTAGTATGAACGCCTGAACGTCGCTCGATGAGTGTATCTAACGAAGCGCAACGAACAAAGCTGTGAAATGACTCTGGCTCACCTGCTGCTACTGCTTACCTGCTGCTTACAGGCAATCGTTGAATCAGCATCGCTTAACACATTTTATCAGGTTTGATGGAAAGCACTTCAACTAAACTTGTTGGTTGCATCACCTCCTTGCTTGTAAAATCTGACACCACGAAATCCTTGCTTGCATTTGTAATGAACTTCAGGAGTTCACACATTGCTGCTACATCTGTTTGTAAACCCTGTCTAGGCTAACAAATATCTTTGCTTTTTGAAAAAAAAGAGCTGACTCATTCTTCTTTCTGCTTACTATGTTTCTTCCCAGCTCATGACACTAGCTTTAAACAGTAGCCTAAAGAAAACCTTCTAGAGCTTTTAATTGTAGTTTTAAACAGTTGAAGTATTTCTTCTGATCATACCTTTTATTTTGTTTGTTTGGCTTCCTCGAAAGGAAGCATATTGGAGTAAATGATACGCCATAGTCATGGGCATCGGAAGTATATTTTCCAGGGGGGGCCACTAGGGGATTTTTCCAAAAATTTTCCAGGGAGGCCAAATGTAGTGATATTTGTTTTTTCCCACTCAAAACTAAGAAAACAACGTTTTTTTGCTAAAAATGTCAAAATCCAAGGGGCGAAAGTCCCCCCTCCCCCCCCTTCCGACGTCCATGGCCATAGTCATGCTACCAGTGGCGTACCTAGAGGTTGAGTCGGGGCTAAAACGTAGCTGATAGGGGCCCACTAGCCACTGTAGACCACTGGCCCACACTCAGAAAAAAAACATGAGAAATAATAGTGAATCCGAATGGGGATGGCTGTATTAATACCCTAAATCACTGGAAAATTCAAGAAAAAACACAAAAATAACAATAACCTGCTGAAAACCAAAAGAATACAACAATCAACCCAAATATAAACTAAGTGGGGGCCGATTTTTACATTTAGCTTGCCAGGGGTGCCATTCGCCCTTCTGCCTCCCTGTCAGTTTTGCCACTGCATGCTACCACCGCCATCTGAAAACCTGCATTCCCCGTCTTCGCAGAAATGTTTACACGAATTTGTTTGCAGCAACTGCTCTGCAGCACAAAAAAAATTCTTAAACTTTGCTACACGAGCGCAGACCATGTGAAACGAAGCGTGGCAGCTCATCTGTTCATGGAGAAGCGAACTGAGGTACGCTTTACCTCTGAATAGGCTTACTCAAATGCTCAGCGTAAACACTGGGTCTGGACATAGGTTGATCTGTTTTAGGTCATAAGTCAACCCCAAAAGCTGAAGATTTATTTAGCAGTTTCTTGTCGAGACTGTTTTCTTATGACCAGAGTCTACAAGAGGAGGGTACAAAGAGGTACATCGTACCCGAACACGAAAGGGACTGGGGCCTGGCAAGATGTGAGTACACTCGCTAAGTTTTTCTGTAATCAAGCCTAAAATTGATGGTCGTTCTCCAGTTGCAGCGATGGAAGCTATAACCACTAACTAGTGTTCCCTCTAAGATTTTTGACAAATACGAAATTGCTCAAATGGTATTTTTAATAAAAGTTTGCTCAAGCTTTTAGCTGGTTTAGATAAAAGTCCTTTTTTCGTCATCTTCCTTTATGTTACAATATTTTTTGAATATTACGTTATACACATCACGTAACGTTGAAATTACTATACAGCAGAGTTTATGTAAACTGCAATAAGCCGCTTATCAGAAGCGCTTTCGACATCAGATTTGTCGCCAAAACATCAGACATCAGAAATTTCTCTCAAAACATTAGATCTGATTTTTGAAACATCAGAAGTGACAGCTGTGGCTTACACCGAATGTCTGCAGTTTATATAACGTTGCTGCTTACTCAACCCCTTCATCGAATACAGCACAATGAAGCAAGAAATACAGATGATGCCTCAAAGTATCGATTTGTAGGATCTCCAGTATTGAATGAGTGCACCTTTAAAACATGCCCAGCAACTGAGTTCTATCTAAAATTGTTTGTAAGATTGTGGGATCTCAAGCAACTTAATGGAAACACAAAGCCAGTTTGTAAATTGACAAGAAGTCTTGCTGAAAACAGAACTGCGCAAAATATATAATGATTTCTGGAAAAAAAAACTTAGAAAACTTTTGTTTAAATAACTGTAAGTTACATCGTCACTGTCGCCAGAAAACGTCGAGTTTATCAAAGTTGAAAGCATGTGAACCCAGATAAGGTTTACTTTTCCCAATTAAAAAATAATCCAAGCTGTTTTTTGAGGATCAGAAACTGTTCTATCTGCACAGTCGTTGCGGACTATGAGCTGGCAATGTCTGTCTGCCAGGCACGCTTACAGATATTGGCCCAAATTTGACAAACTTACCAGCAACCGTAGGCGTACGAGGCGGGGGGTCGGGAAGGGCGGCCGCCCCCCGTCTTGAAAAAATTTCAGGGTAAACTCTGGCTTTCAGGGCAAGCGCAAGTTGCTCAAAAATACTGAATGATAAAAAATATATATTCAATACAGTTAATTCAGGGCACACTCTGTTTCTCAGGGCAAGCGCAAGTTGCTCAAAAATCTGAATGATGAAAAATATTTCAATACAGTGAAACATTTCAGGGTGAACTCTCGTTTTCAGGGCAAGCGCAAGTTGCTCAAAAACCCTGAATGATAAAAAATATTTCAATACAATGAGCGATTTCTGGGCAACTCTTGTTTTTCAGGGCAAGGGTAAGTTGTTCAAAAATCCTGAATGATAAAAAATGTATATTCAATACAGTTACTTCAGGGCACAGTCTGTTTTTCAGGGCAAGCGCAAGTTGCTCAAAAACCCTGAATGATAAAAAAATATTTCAATTCCGTGAAAAATTTGAGGGCAACTCGTGTTTTTCAGGGCAAGCGCAACTTGCTCAAAAATACTGAATGATGAAAAGATGTGTATTCAATACAGTTAATTCAGGGCACACTCTGTTTTTCAGGGCAAGCGCAAGTTGCTCAAATATCGTGAATGTAAAAGTATACTCAATAGGCCCTACAGTGAAAAATTTCTGGGCAAACTCTGTTTTTC
>JGI24021J15306_10013354_pt1 | contig 10198 bp, 5 predicted proteins | sample Ectturendosymbi1_FD_15306 | JGI IMG/M metagenome (IMG submission 15306) | reverse complement strand
GTACCAATTTACAAGGTCTTGGTAAGACCCGGCCAAGAGTCGACCTCTCGACCTACCAGCACCGAAGCGGACGCACTTACCACTACACCACGGGCTGGTCTCCTCACTTACTATTGTAAGTTTGTGTTTTGCCTTGAGTTATATCTTGGGTGAGCCCAGTGAGTTAATTTTATTGCTTCTTGACGACATTCCTCTCATGTGATTGCCACTGCCGCGTGGGCGTAATTTAACAAGGCGCTCGTGACGTGTTGATCATTCGCTGGAAGCCTTGGTTGCAGTGACCAGTTCGTCTGTCAGTTGGTTTGGGAAGATAACGATACAGAGTAAGGAGTTTGGTTGTTCGATTTGTACGAGAGATTCTTTGAGGTTCTGGGAAATTTTCGTCTGTGACAGCTTGAGTGCTTGCTTGTGAATACTTATTGTTCGTTTGAGTTTCAATTTCCATTTGCTTATTGTTTTAGTTTTAGTGTGAGGTATCCATTATAATAAGCATGATGACGTCATTCATGCGGGTGTCTCAAAAGCTTGTGTTTCGTCAAAGTAAATGTATTGGCGCCATCAAGCTTATACTCTCTACTACCGCCATGTATGTATCCTCGTCTTCCTTCAAGTAGTTGCGTATTAAATGTTACTGGGATGCATGTTTAAAGTCTAGCGCCTTGCGTGTGGGAGTGAAGACATTACACAATCAGTCAATATCCATTCTTTCCAACAACCGAGTTCAGGCTTTGGAAAATAGGTGCTTTGTGCACCTGGCCATGGAGGACGAGGCGCTCGACGTGTATGATTATTATAGGGATGCGCAGTCGTTTCGGTCATTACGTATGCGGAAATCGCAATTAGACTGAAATACTAGTCTAGAACATACTTCCAGCAAGCAGAACAATGCGGTAGAACTGCTAACGGTTGTTCTGCAAAGTAAAACTGACAGAGTTTTGTAAGCATACAGTCCGATTTTCATCGACAACTGTCTTAAAAACATATTGGTCCACACAGAGCTTGCGCTCCAATCTAACTGTAACGTGCTCCAGTGCGCAGCAAGTGACAACGCATCTAAGTTGCAAGAAGCTTTCAGACGGCAATAAGACCTAAGAAGGGTGTTATAACGTTCCGTTGGAAATTTCCGCGGATGAAATCGTAGAAGGTCAAAAGGTTACTTTTGTGAAAAGTTCTCGTTTTAAATGTAAGGAATCCTCTGAGATCAGATTCCATATCAGTGTTTTTGCAGTTTTCCACTGCTGATTTGCCCGCCGAGGTTAAGCTTGGCTATTTGCTTTTCAGAGTGAAGCAGTTCATTCCCAAGCCGTTACGGTGTTTCAAATGTAACCATTTTCGACATAGCAAGCCATTGCAGAGGTAGGGAACGATGCTCAAACTGCGGTGGTGAGCATAAATATAGTGAGTGCATCGCTGATACCGCGAAATGTCCAAACTGTGGAGGCAATCACTCCGCCAATGATAAAATCTGTCCTAGATATGAAAGAGAAACAGAAATACTTAAAACTAAAACTAAATCTAACCTACCTGTCCTATGCTGACGCATGCAACGAGTTCATTAAGTCCATAGATACTCCAGCTCCGAATATGCAATCCAAGTCGGATTTTCCACCCCTCCCAACATCGATAGGGCGACAGTCAAAACCAGATCCTTCGTTACCAATACCCAGATTGGCCTTGACAGCAGTATATCACTCTAGCAGGATGGGACAGTTGTTGCTGAGCAAATGGACTTCTCCAGTCTACTGTCTGGCGATCCAGTAGCTTTTCTTGCCTTTCTAGCAGAGGTTATTAAACAAACGATTCACAATCGATGTGTGTCAAATAATCACAGAGGCAGCTGGTGAACGTATGGGTTTACCGGTAGATACCGAGCAGTTGAAAGTTTTTACTAGTTAACAATGGCTTTTACAATCTTAAATGGAATGCCCGGTCCATCTTTAAGAAATGGCCTGAATTTAAACAATATTTAAACCTTGTACAACTTACCTGATGTTATCTGCATTCAGGAATTTCACCTAACGTCGAAATACCGGCCTTCTCTCCCACACTACTGTCTAATCCGCAAAGATCGCCCTCCTTCCAGAGGTAAAGGTGGGGGCTTAATCGTTTGTGTAAAGTCATCACTCGATTTTTCGGAAATCGAAGTGACCTTCCCACCGGCAATAATCTTGAGATCTTAGGTGTTACCGTTCATGGCTTCACTGTATTTAATGTCTATAATCCTACTTCCAACATTTTAATTTCCACAATTTTCGACTTATCAAACTTTGCAAGAGTGATTCTCTGCAGTGATTTGCAGTGATTTCAACGCTCATCACGGAATGTGGGGCAGTAAATACACGAACGGTAACGGCAGGGCTGTGGTGAATGTCATTGACAAACACGATTTTGTTCTAAATACCACGACACCCACCCATTTCTCACTATCTGGACAAAATATGTGGAGTTTATTAGATCTAATCCTCGTGTCCAATTCCTGTGCTTCCATTTGCCACTGCACTGTTACAAACGAGTTTTTGGGTAGTGACCATTCCATCGTCCTCACAACTGTTAAAGCGACCACCACGCCACAAGAAAATGTCATCCCAAAATGGAATTTTTTCTAAGCCGATTGGCTAAAATTCAGCAGTTATTGTGACCAAAACACTGAGTTCAGTCTCAATCTCTTTGCAGAGTGTTCAGTCTCAATCTCTTTGGAGTATTCCTGCTGTCTGTTTGAAACCAGTGTTCGTGAGGCCGCACAGGAAGCCATTCCTTAATCCAAAGAGTCGCATAAAATTACTGTACCATGGTGGAACAAACAGTGTGATATTGCAGCTAAAAACGAAACATATGCTTTTAACAGAATGAAGCGTACCAGATTGAAATGTGATTAAAGGTAGGATTTGCCTCAGTCATTAGGAAAAGTCGCCTAATTTATGTTTATTTTTACCTAGGTTACGTACATTAAAGTGGAAGTGTAGGAATCATTTCACCGGTTTCACTTGAACATTTGGTTGTAAATGTTGAGCTGGAATGTCTCATGAGAAAGATTGATAATATCAGATACTTCCGCGTTATCAAACAACTAAAGGTTGTAGAACTCTTGGTTAAATTAAAAATAGCAATTGGAGGAAATTCAGGAAAACTGTCAACTAACAACAATCTTTAACTGTTTGCATGCTTCACAACTTCTGCGAGTCAAGTCTTTTATTTGTATTTCAGTCTATTTTATTATAACTTTTATTTTGATATCTGTGTGGCTTCGTTCGCCGATGCGAATCTTCATCAAACTTTTTTATTCGATTACTTCAAAGGTCTGGTACGTTTTACAAATATTCATTTTTCCTCCATTATTTAACGCTCTTGTATGACGGTGTTGCTGACCAATTCCACTGGTGCGTTGTTTTGGTGTCTGTGTTCTGCGGCGTTGCTTTTTCAATGTAAACCTTCTTTGTACTTCGTGGTGCCTCATGATTTTTGTTTTCTCTAAAAATTTACTTGCAAAATTAGTTAACCTTGAATCAAGATAATTTTCATGCTTTTGTGAGCATCCCTGTCCGATGATTTTAGCCATTTACCTCACAACCTGATGCTAAAATGCCTTCAGTTTTTTTCCCACTGTTGGATTACTATTTGATGATGAGTGAATGCTGTTATAGGTCGTGTGTTTCACTGTTTGTCATCTCGTGTTGTCTGCGTATACCTATGACACTTGCTCTGCACGGCACTAGAACTAACCATTTTTGTGTTATTAAAGTACACTTGTGATATGGACCAGAGTCGCGGGTCTGGTCCGGAAATAAAATGAAAGCGTAATGTCTAAGAAATTATGCTGCTCGGACTATTTGCTACCCCTACTCTTAAACATTAAGTGGAGACATTTCCATTCCACACGGAGCTGAAGGTTATGAGCTTACCTTCAACGTAACCCAACAATTTTGACTGTTAGATTTGTGGGTTGAGTCAAGCACCTGCTCCCTGGCTCAGTTAACCTTAAAAACCTAATCATATGGGTGATACTAGCCAAAATTACCATTCCACGGTTTAGGGTTACGGGCGCATTTTTCAACAACTCAGCAATTATTCTCAAGCTCCTCTGACCCGAAAAAGCAAAATTGATGTGTTTCGAAATATTTTTTTAAAACAAACATATTTCCTTCCTCAGATGGTGTATAAGGCATGCGAGGTGACTCGAGCTGACTAACTATGAGCCACTCGCATCCACTGTCTTATCAGCAAATGCCTTTATGGGACGTAGTTACGAAGCTTGCTCTGTCAAAATGCCGGACTTTTTTATGCACAAATGGCATTGGAGGCCGCACGCGCAGCGTTGTTATCACACGTTAGGCGCGAACTACCCCATCTTGGCAATAAGTAGCAACCCCCCTTACTTAAAATATACAAATCGTATGCATATTTTGATAGGATTGCTCGACTGAAAATCAGCTACTGAGGAATCTAGGTTAATAAAAGTGTTTTAGGTCCTAAAATTGAACTGCGTTATGTAGTATGTCAAGTTTCCTGAGAAGTACAACGATACTTTGCACAATAGGTAACGCATCAAATCTGTAAATATACGGAAAGGTTTTGCCCTTCGTAATTTTTGCTATACCATTTCTAATCGTAAAGTACTTATCCCTGCAATGTCATAGACAGGGATGCCGGAGCAGCGGTAGGGCAGGGAGGGGCAGAAAAAAGTTGAGGGCAATGCAAACGTATGAAAAACAAAATCGTTACCAGTTGTGCTTGTTTCTATTCATGCTTGTTTTTGTTCAGAAACAATGTTCACCTTGTTGCAAGCTCTCCGGTGGCGTTGCGTTGATTGCGTGATTTACCACGAACGAGATGTGCGTGAAGAATAACACCATTATATATGTAGCGCGAGCAAGCAATAGTAAGAGAGATTGCGAGCATGATCCCTATTGTTGCTTGCTATCGGTGCGAAGCTTTGCGCACATGCCACTCGGGATTTCCGATCGCAACAACCTCAAATAATAATAGAATTATAGAAAACCATTGAATTTTCTGGGTGCGCGTATAACTGCAATAAATTTGTTTCAAATGTTCTTCATAAACCATGAAATTATCTATGATACTGTTATAAGAAGACACCACTGCCCACGTTCTCCCCCTTTTGAAAGATCAGGGGAGCAATAACTTTGTCGTGCCCCCGCTCTCCGGCTTCCCTGGTGATACAGTCCGCAGCTGTTTTCGGTCGATCATGCTGACATCGAGATTGGCGATAAAGTTTCATGCATCCTGTTACGTCGTTCAAATAGTCGTTGTCAAATCTTCTCAGCTTTCTGACCTCTGGTCGAATGGGCTCTCAGACAATTCTTTGGTTAGCTATACTTTACAACTGCTAGGGTTGTGGCATTCTTTTTTTGCCCAAATTGGTTGTTTTTTTCACCAGCTACAGTTCATTGCCTATTGCAATTGCACAAGACGGTTTCTTCCCCGATTCTTGTCTCCGAATTTTTATAGTTTTTTGCTAAACTCATGCTGAACTTGACTTGGAATTGTTTTCATCTTAATTCGTTTTAGCGTGCCATTTCGCCGTGTCCTTGAACAAATCTTAACTCCAGTCGATGTCAAGTTCTCTAAACTTGTGCAGGTGTTTTGCTTTCCTTATTGTGAGTTAATGTTTTCCACAAGCTTATTTGGAATTGTGCGGTTCTCTGGATGTTTGTCGTTTTGATTCAGACCGGTTTAAGTTGGTTCGCTCTAGATAGTCCTTATTTTGTTTCTCTTAGTTCACTGGGTCGTGTCTTTTTCGTCCTAATACATCGTTTTGAAGACCTTAGGCAAAACCAGTATACGAACGCATTTAAAATACACTTGCGATAATTCCACATATATTGGCAAAAACAACGCACTGTTTATCAAATTTTAAAGGTATAGTCATTTAAAATCAAACAGCCAAAAGAGAAACTACCAGTACGTGAACTTCATTGAAATGATCAATCACTTGAAATGATCAATCACTTGAAATTATCAATCAAATAAAATTCGCATTGTTACAAGTGCAGTAAGTGATCGTTAACTTTACCATAAAAAGGGCTGCTCAAGGACAATTTATCATCTAACCTTAGGCTGTTTTTCTCTATTCACACCATAAGATAAACTTTTAGTTGATGCAACCAACAGTTAGGCTACGATATAAGTAGCATAAAGTAGCATATTAGCAGTCAAAGTTGCATTACAGGACCACAGACAAAAACAATACCACGCAAAGAAGAAACTATTTATTTTCTTTGTTATCAACTCGAATAAAAGTAGAATATCTCTCCATGGGACATCATTGAAAAGCAAGGAAACATTTGTAGGCAAACACAATGTTAATTTTAACAATGTGAATAAAATTAGCGCCATTTCATGATAAAGGCTTTCTAAACATTGCTGTAAAACGATTCCTCATTTTATACATAACTGCACTGTTTTGAAAGAATGCTATTGGTTGATAATAACGTAACTCTGCGCATCCTCAGTTCCAAAATCTTAGGAATATTTTTGAATAAGATTTTGTATGAAAACGATTTGCTGATTGATTCGACTGCGTCGCTTTTGTAGTGACTAGTTACTTAAACAGATATGTACAAGTCCGAATCAACGAAAAGTCATGAAAGCAGAGTACAGGTGGCTGATTCCTTGAAAGCTTGCAGCAAATCTAAAGCTTTTAATTGCCACAGCGAATGAATTAAATGAGTTAAAACAGGTATAAAACGTTTATAAAAACATGATTGATATTATGGAAAATTAAGGGCATTCGGTGAAGTGTTTTGAAAAACGATTTAGTAAAAAAAATTAAAATGTCTTTTTCTAAACTTGTTGTCAGAGGCAACAATTTCTTTCGAAGAATTTATTCTGTTATCCAGTTTTCCATTTTCAATGCTTTCTAGAGCGCTTTTTCTGGATGACAGTTCGTAATATTGTATAGCCTATTTCATTTTTTCTGCATAACTTAAAATTGCATTGCTTCACCAATACACTTTTGATTACTTGAAACACTGTAAACTACACATTGTTGTCCATACATGTTGGTGGGATTTTTAGCTCTTTTCAGCAATGACCGTGAACTCAAAGCTGTGACTAGCGTAATGCCATGGATCAGTGGCATGTTATAACTACGTGAGTTACAAATGCTGAAGAGTCATGAAAAAATTGTTAGCAGTCTAACGGATTTAAACTGTGTTAAGGTTGTTGTGTAAATTACAGAAATCAGGCAAAAACGCTTTGACTTGTGAAACAAGTTTGCAAAGTAGTCCAACTTCTCGTTACAAATGGATGCAAGAGTTCAAGCAGATGATGAAGGTAAATTACTGGAAAGTCTGAAGTCAATACTTATCAGTAACTAAGTCGTGACTGTTACCCTGCTCCCGCATGATTGCACTGTTGGGATAAAGGGCGAACCAGCAACTGCCTTGTTTTCAGGCAAATTTATCTCACAATATATTGCGCTTTAAAGCTCAGGTAAACCCTTTTCATTCTAAAAAGCTCTTTTTCTATGGACAGTGTTTTCAAGCAGATTGTGATTCTAACACAAATGTAATCAGCTTACCTTGGACTGAAGACTAATTTATATGGAACGACGTGCGATTTACAGTGAGGTCAGAAAATAAGGTAAAAAACATAAATAAAGATATTTGGCATGCAACGCTGCAAACACATTTTTTCAAATCACTTGTTTAAAAAATACTGACTAGCAGAACTGAATTTGTGCTGTTTCAGACAGAACAGGCGCCGGCACAAAGCAACCAGGACATTCCGATGAAGTACTGCGACGGCTTTCCAGGTACGGTTCCAATTGCTAAAATAGTAATTAGAAACTAATTTCTCTAGAACCTTTAATAATCGTATTGCAAAAATATGCTTTAAATAAGTTATATTCCGTAAAATCAAGTAAATCAATAGTCGACATTTTGTCTAACCTTATGTTTTTCAATCCTTTTTCAAATTCAGGTTTGCACTAGATTGTCCTCCCTGCCCCCCGCTTCCTACGGTTATGCATTACATTCTAGCATAGGTTGTGGTTCAAACAACTGTTGATTCAAATTCCCTTTAGTTTCCGTGCATCAAGACATACACACCTTTGCAATATCCAAAAATCTTCAGAATTGGAATTACACCAATTTTATTCCTCGGTTGAAAACCTCCGAAGTGTTCTTGACCCCGTCCGCAGTAGCCAATGTTTTCTAAGTTTACAGAATAAATATATGCCTGTAATGTATGCTTGCAAGGACCATGTCATATATCCGCTGAAGAGTCGTTGACATTTTGACGTTAAATGTGATCATAATAACCTACTCACCTATTCATGAATTATCATATTTTGCTTCACTGTTCTTTTAGAAATGAAAAATATCGTGATGTCACTCTGAAAATTGGCAGGAAGCAGTTCCGGGTACACAAGTGTCTCTTCGGGATATCATCTGAATTTTTCAACAAACTCTTCACATCCGAGGTTTGCAATTCCAAACTGTCGCAAATCAAGAAGCGTTGCATGTACTTCAGTTTAAAAAGACGTATCTGCACCGTATGACGTCTTCAGTGAATGACGTGTATAGCTGGCAGAACAACAAATTTTTGAACTTAAAAGTTTTTAAGCGTTGCAAGTGCGCATATTTCAGGAAAATCTTAACCCAAATAAATGAAATCAGCTGTGAAATAGCTTTTTCTGATCAAACAAAAAAAATTTTCTCCCTGCATCAATTTTCTGGACAGCTGCGAAAAGTATGTGTCATGATCAGGTGGTGTTAAAAGTGCATTTTCATTAATTATTTGAGATGACTTTTTGACGATAGTGTTTGTTTCGTACTTTTGGAAGTTGTAACATTCACCGACGACTGTTGGCAACACAACCACCTAAAACCATGCTGGTACATATGAAACGTAGAAACGCGTATTTCATATAACATGCGGCAATAAGTGGGTCAACGCTGTCCATGTTTGTGTTTCAGATGAGAGAAAAAAATAAGAAATTGGTGGAGATCAAAGGAATAAGATCTGATATATTCCAGTTGATCGTCGATTATGTCTACAGTGGTACAGCGAAATTAAATGATGACACAGTGTTTGATACAATGGCTGCATCTGACTACTTGGTTATGAATGGTATGGTTAAAAACCGAGACACTAGTAGCTTAACTCGGCTTACATTCCACATGCGATTTTTCGACAGAAAATTTACATTTTATAAATTCCTTAGCTTTTACAGACAGTGAAACGATTTTGGATTTTAATTGTACTGCACAGGAAAGCTTCAAAGAGTATAGCAGAGAGTGTTGACATAAGTGTCCTTACTCTATGCATTTGATCGAGGAATTTGTAAAATACTTTATGTCCTTATCTAGGGCAAGGGTTTCCCAAACTGTTGGGCCACAGACCTCCTTTTCGAATCTGTTTTTTCTCCGACCCCTATATTATGTGACATCAATTTTTTGCCAACAGCGTGGAAGGATAATACAAAACATAGAATTAATGATACTGAACAGTGTCATGTTTATCAATTTCAAAAGCTTGCGAAATCATTTCAATTTCTGGGATACCTGATCTCGGCAACAAACGATTTGACAGGTGAATGCACGAATCGTTGAAAAATAAAACAATCAAAACCAAATTAAAACAAGTAGAGGGGAACTATATTTTCTAGGACTGCTTGGACTATCTCTATTTCTTTGTTTATTATGAGCATTGGTGAAAAGTGTCTCATTTTATCAGTCAAGCGTATCGAGTGGTCATTATTGATGAGCCGCGGCAACGGCCGCAGAGGCCTCAGTTGTATGTTTCTTAAAATAGACACAATCTGTAATTTTCCATTCGCCCCTTGCCTTTCCCCGGGGGCTCCTTGACCTTTGCCAGTTTCCTTTTCCCCCTAGTGTCCCCCTTTTCCAGGCCTCCCCTGATCCCCAAGGCGTCTGATCCCTGAAAACCATGAGCTAGGGTTTTTATTTTGTCGACCCTGATGATACGTTTGTCACCATTGGCAGAGAGAGCGATCTTGTTGACACTCTAGGTGAACAGTTCATGTTCTCGTGAACGAATGATATTCATCTTTCGATGTTCTTTTCCGGTGAACAACCATCGCTTGTAATCCTCAAGATGGATTGATTTTGAAAGACGGGTTTCTTTACCCCCTTGCATCGTTTCTCCTCTTCTCCATCTTTTTTGAAAGCATACAATTTTGCTCGAAGTCCACAAAATTCTGAGATGATTTCCC
>JGI24021J15306_10013352_pt1 | contig 10200 bp, 9 predicted proteins | sample Ectturendosymbi1_FD_15306 | JGI IMG/M metagenome (IMG submission 15306) | reverse complement strand
ATATACTATTAAAAATACATTTTCAAACTGTCATCAAACCTTGAAGCAAAATTGTATGGGTTCGCCACTGGGTGCCGCAAAATATAATTCTCATCTGCAGGGTGCCGCAAGCGTGGACAGGTTGGGAACCACTGGAGTATGACATATTGCTGTGACTTTTTCTCTGTAATGAAGTTCGTAAAATCAAATCATCGTGCAACCCTAAAATGGACTCTTGGGAGAATTAATTCACACAGCTTTAAACGACATATTGTCCAGGTTTTCGATGACTACAAAACCAAACAAAAACTTAATAGTGACAATTACTGTACATTATTTCATGTAAAACTAGCATTTTTATCGTGTTTGTGCAGACACTACAAACTGTTTTTGGGGCTCGCTGGTGTTTTTGGTTTTCTGCAAATGACTGTTGCATTGAACAAGTTTGCCCAACCATGGTTTATACTATGTGTAAATAAACGTGAGTGAAAAACAGGCATTGCTGCCAACAAAGCGCATTTTATTGCAATTAATGCTCCTTCTAAACAGTGCGCAACTGCGCAGTACCACCAGACCATTTTGCGCAGTGAAATCTCATACCGTGCACTTGCAACATTCCAAAACATTGGAAAAACAATACAAGGGACGGTATTTCAATTAAATATGTATTTTGTTCGTATTTTAATAAAATTTTATACTTATTCTAACAACTCACAAACTTTGTAATTCATTTAGAACTCTGCTAACTCAGTTTCAAACTATCCATGCTCACTAAAACAAACATTTGCCTAGTTTTCTTAGAGGGAAAACACTGTATACAACTGTTGCCGTAACATTGGGCATCTTCTTTGTGGTGTAGAAAAGGTGAAGCGTTTTGTGTACGTCCATTTGTGTTGCATCGTCAACAACCTGAAAAGGGTGAGCAAAATGTCGACTTTGCCCTCCTGGAAAAATTTCTGCGGATGCCCATGCTATTGCGCTATGTGGCCTTGGCTGAATCATCTGGACTGAATTTACTGAGTGAATTCTTGTTTGAGAGAGATGAAAAGTCAATTAGTTTAGACTTCAGAGAGTTTCCAAGTAGGTGTTTAACTTCCTATCTCTGAAACCGCATGAGCTCATGTCTCGTTGCAGCCTTTTGAAACTTCTAAATCAGCACGACTCATGTGTTAGGTTGCAATAGTTGCGTGGGCAATAATACATAATGCAAAGCAGTTTAGTGAGTTATTCCAATTTTTCAACTAGCCCACCTTCGTCTTGGCTACATCTTCCTCTATACATGCAAACAAAGACGAGTAAATGTGGATCGCAAGCTAAAATGCCAAGAAAATTGTAAAAGTATTTAAAAATTGATCAGAAATAGTTAAAACTAGGATGAACATTATTAATAAGTTTTGATGCTTAACCAAAAGTATAAAGAAGTAGTAATATTTCTTCTTTTTAATATTCAAATTTATGAATGAGGTTGGCTGCAGTTGTAATATCAAAACATGATTACTGCGAAGGTTATGCAGATGTTATGTTTTTCGGGCAGCAAGCAATAGAAATAATTCGGCAACATCTTGGCCTCTCAAAGCGTTTCCAATTCGATGTATTAGGGGAAGACTAGGTCGGATTGTTACAATTTTTACTAAAGCTCATGCAACTGCTGACATAAAATAGGTGTAGCGAAGAAAATTTCATGTAGCTTTGCTACTTTCCTAAGTTACCAGATCCACACAACAGCCGGTAAACGGAAATAAAACAAAGTCACTCAGTGCAATAATGTGAAATGGAACTACAAATTATCATAAAAATGTTTTACGCTTGGCAGATATCACAACCACATGGGTCACTACCACTGCTGCAAGCAGAATGTGGCCAACCTGTGCAATTTATGCATCTCACCCACATTTCACCTTGTGCAGAGTTGGAGTAGCCTACAAGTTACCACGACCGCAGACTAAACATGGGCAGTCGTTTTTCTCTTGTAAATTTTTGGCATACTTGTGGGTTACAAGCAATAAAATTATTTAAATTAGTAGATATTTGGTGTAAAAGAATAACCAATCTGAAAATGTCACTTGCAGAAAGTGTTGTCAACTCTCATGCAGCTAGAATAGCCTATACACTGAGAGAGTTGTTACAATGTGTAATACACTGGGAGAGTTGTTACAATAATAATAATTCATTTGTTGCATAATCGTGATCCACATCACAGGCACAATCAAACAACACAAGAGCACAAAAAATGGTTGACCATAGCACATTACAGCATAGGTATTTGCACACGACCAACACTGACAGGAGCAAAACACTTTAATAGCGCCCCAACTGTACGTCATTCACCCGTCATAATACAGGGATTCAGTAGTGGGAGAGAAATGGAGGTACGATAACATCAAACTTTGAGGTAAACAGCTAAGACAGAAAAAGAAAAAAGTAAGAGATATGTCAGATGGGGGTGCATATTGGCACACAGAGGCATGCAAACTGTTCCGATCAAGTTTTAAAATGCTTTTGCAACGCCTTTATCATGAAATCGACAGCCAATTCATTTTCCTGAATTTTAAAGCAGGATTTGGCGATTAACGTTTTACCAGTTGTATGTCTTACTTCTTGTATGCTTGGTTTGCACGCGTTGTCTGCATACTGGAAAAAGTAAATAAAGAAATCCTAGGGCGCCACGAACCACACACAAGGCTTTCGTTGTTATGCAAAAACATCACTGACGAGACATGCGTACACTAGTACCAGCGGTGTAGGAGGCGAGGGTGCACAGGGGCGTAACAAGGAGGGGGCAAGGGGGGCGCAATTCCCCGGGCGCCGAATCACTATGGTGGTGACGAAATACTGCTGCGGGCGCCGAATCACTGCGGGGGGCGCCGAAAAATACCAACAATATAACAAGTACTGCACTTTCTTCAATAGCCTACAATGCATTTGCTTCCGAAAAACCTCAGGTTCGAATATGGGGGCGGGTTAGTACCTCAGGCTATGAGGTAATCACATTCTCTTGAATCAGCATAGAAAATGAGTTCAGCAAAAATGCCGATGTAATGGTAGTTTGTGCAGTAGAAGCTTAATCTTATAACTATTGCACATTAAGTCATCAATCCCCTCAAACTTACCATGTAAGTTTATCCAATTTCACAGTTTTTCATGAGTTCAGCACTGCCGCAGAGTGTGTGTTTTTTCCACATGACAGTGACTGCTTCATTTCCTCACCTCCCACTGTAGATGGAAGCCATGATTTCTTGCTTTTTCTGATGTTACGCCAGAATTTTTTGGGAGATTTGTTTCGGAAAAAAAGTAGCCATGGCACCTACCTTGTGTTTCTCTTTGGACTTTCGACAGGCTCTGATTGCATATTTGAATTCTGTTTTACTTTCTTTCATACTGTCAGATAGAGATCCACTTTGGGGGTGATTGGTTTTCCATCTAGTACAAGCAGGTATGTCGGGCAACCTTGTGCTTTTCTTCCACATCCTTGTTCCAACCAGGAATGTGGTGCTTGTGAAATGTATGTGTGCTATTAGATCTGGCTTCACCAGCTGTCATTTTGAGTGCCTCAAGTACATTGCTGTAGAACTGTTCTAACATCTAAAGGTGCAGTTGGTTTTTGCACATACGGTTGCACGGCCTACTTAAGATACGGCCGGATGTGTCACATTTTGCAGGCCATCGCTAACAAGTTGATTTGGCTTCTTTCACAATGCAAATAAACTCGATTACGGACCTTCAGTTCATGACTGTAACAGTAATTTTAATGGCACTAGTGGTTTATGGGATTTTTTTGAAGCTTTGCCATGCTTTTGTTTAATCATGCATAGTCTGAAAATTACTGCAAGTCAAGTCATGCTTGCGCTGTAAGTACACAACAGTAAAACACGTTTCAATACACAAGGCTTAAACAAACAGCGCAGATTGGGCGAAAGACGGCTAAAGCTGTCATCTAATCAAGCCTAGCCTATATTTTATGACTGTCACACTTTAATAGTACAGGTGAAGCAAAAAACATGAGTTCAAAACGAAATAAAACCAAAACAAAGAAACCAAACGTGTGCTTGGTTTAAGGTAAACGCTGAAAAACACCTTACAAATCACATGCTATATACATGGGCGCAATTGGGTGGGGGACACGGGGCCCCACCACTTTTTCAGACAGTGGGAATATAATGTGCCTTGTCCCCCCACATTTTTCTCTTTAGGATTCGTAATATATTGGTTTTACACCAAGCTGTCCCCCCACATTTTACAACAAAATGGCGCCTATGACTGTATATATCACACATAAGAGTCAATACCCAGCAAGCAGTCGCGATTTTACCCGATAGGAAAACAGGTGTAATGGTAGCGTTTTAAATATTATTAGAAATACAACCCCATGCAACACGTCCTACATATTGGTAGAGTATGTAAGGTTTCTGCAAGATGCAAGCTGTACTATACAAAACTGCTATACCATGCCTAACATAACAAATCACAGTAGTTAGTTTGCCAATCTTTAGCAAGCAAAATGTAGTACACCCCTGTGCAATTGTGCAATTAACTACTGCTGCCAGTGTGGCCAAATTTGTTTTAAAATATACCAAAAAGTCAGTAAAAATCATTTAGCTTCACGACATTTGAAAGTATGAAACAGATAGAATATTTCATGTCATGCAATTCTTCAAGAATGAAGGAAAATTTTGTAACATGCTGCACCGCGTTAGTTTTGTATTTCTACCATCAAGAAAACATCATGGAAGTAGGAATGGGTAATTGCAAAACTGAAGTTGCACCTGCAAAAGTTCATCAACTTTTATGGCTTCTTCCTCTGATGGAAAACCAGTCTGTTTATTACAAACAATACTGTAAAATATTACCCATGCATTTATTTTCTTGCTCAAGCAATTCGAAGGGTAAAAAACAAATTTCACCACTTTTAGCCCCCCCTGGAAAAAATTTTGGGAAATTCCCATACTGGTCTCTCCCTGGAAAAAATCCTTCCCACGCCCATGTGCTAGACAGCATCACTGAAAATCTTGAGTTAATCGAACCACATCAAGCATTTTTCATCTTAAAAAACTGCCTCTCAATCCCAAAACTCACATACTTGTTGCGCAGTGCCCCGTGCTTCAAGTGCCTTGAGACGTTCGACACCACAATAAAAATCAACACGGAAAAAATATGCAATGTGACTTTTGGAAAAGACAGTTGGTCACAAGCATCCCTACCAATCCGACATGGAGAGCTTGGCCTCCGTTCCGCCGCAGACCTTTCTCTGCCATGTTTCCTTTCATCGTCTTTTGCCTGTCAGGGCCTTGTCAACAGGTTGCTTCTCTCTCTCAAATCACTTAATGGGGAAGTAATCAGTGCAACTGACGCCTGGTCCGCACTTCATGATTTATCACCACTACGAAAGGAAATACAATCAGCCTGGGATTATCTTGCTTGCAGAGATTCACTCACTGCCCTGCTCAACACCTCAAGTCCTTGGAACCACTGTCGGTTACTCACCGCACAGAAGAGCCACACTGTTGCCTGGTCAGAAGCCTTCCCAATTGCTAGTGTCGGAAACCTGCTGAGCCCTGATGAGCTCCGAATTGCAATCGCCTTCCGAACTGGTGCCAAAGTTTTTGAAAGCACGGAATGCCGCTGTGATAAGATTGTTGACAAACTGGGGCTCCATGGCCCCTGCTGCGGGCCCCTTTCCCAGACACTCATCCATCAACTCCATCCTCTAAAAGCCATTGACCCACATTGGTCACCCCTCTGTCTTGGAACCCCATGGCTTGACTGATGACAGAAGGAGACTTGATGGTCTGACTCTGAACCCTTGGTACAGGGGCAAGAGCCTCATATGGGACGCGACGGTTGTGGACACCTTTGCTCCGAGCCACTACATAGTCAGAGCCGCTAAACTAGGCAGTGTAACAACCGATACTGAGACCGACAAATGCCGAAAATACAATGACCTCCTTGACAATTATTACTTTCAACCAGTTGCAATCGAAACCACTGATGTGTACGGCAAGTCCACTGCCACCTTTTTGAGCTGCATTGCAAACAAACTAGTTGACGTGTCAGATGACCCCAGGGAGCGACAGTGGCTGCACCAACGCTTGTCCCTGGCTGTGGTCAGGGGGAACGCTGCCAGTATTTTGGCCTGCACGCAAGTTTGATCTTAGTTAGCCATCCTCAGCGCATTAACCAGTGTTGCTGCCCACCACTTGCCTCCCTTCAATGAATAGCTATTGCCTTCCGAATATTTGTTTTCTGCAAGCTTTATTGTCTTCTGCATGTCTTGCGCTTTATTGTCTTCAGTATGTATTTTTAATGCTTTCTGTAAGGACTCTGCGCAGTATTGTTTTGCTCCCCTTTTTAGCTATACTGACTAACCTTATTTTGTTTTTCATGTACCCAACACACGCTGAATTACTGTTTACTGTTAAACCTTTTTATAATCTGTCTTTACCTCTGTCTATTCAACCTCATTCGGTGGTTCTGTGTGTCTGGTGGAACATACTTGCAATGGACGGCGGTACGCCGTTATGGTCTGTGGGTAAATGTGTCACTGTATATTTTCACGATTTTGGTGGTTTTTCTCTTAATTGCTGCTTTTTGAAATGCTCTTTTCTATATCAAAATTTTTAATTTATTTAAATTACAAAAAACAATTTCACCATGCGCAACTGTCAAAACATATGTTGTACCAACTGTTAAACAAACAGACGATTCACATTGCAGATATTCCTTCATGATGTACAATAGGCCTATGACAACTAAACCAGAAATAATTTTGCAACAATTTATACTGGTAGAGTAATGCTTTTAGTATCCACACCATTTAGTCATTAACAGCAAAAAAGAGTTGCAGGCTATATAAAAATACTTCTCACATTTTCGGAAGATTCAGGACTGCCATGTTACAATTATCACACTTAAAAAAGTTGCAGCACTTTTTGTTTTCATAAAGAGCACAAAACCGAACTTATACTACCCTGTCTGCAAAGCATGTTTACTGAATGTAACACCTATTTTTCCTTGGCACTGGTTTGTCTGTGGGACTAACCTACACCAAGTCAAACACACTCAGCATTTCAAATATGGTTAGCACTTAAACAACTTCTCATCCACTGAGAAATACTTGTAGCTTTATCATGCAGGCTACAACCCAGCAGTCTCGTGCACTAGGCCTATAGTTGACATTTGCTTTATCACCTAAGCACTACCCAAAATCTGGCCTTTTANAGTTGTGTTATAAATAGGCTACAGCAATTATATCCTTGTAATGCTAGAAAGTTAATCAAGCCATCTAAAGACTCCAATTATAGCCTAGTTTCCTACAGGTTAAAAACTCCAGTGAAAAAATGGCTCGTTGGGTTGGCGTCCAGGGCATGATGTCCAAATATGCATAAACCTACTCACATTATGACGTCATCGACAAAAAACAAAATCCAAAAGTTTCCAATTTCTTTTTATCGAAACTACAGGATTTTCCCCATCTTTTGAGGATTTGAACAGCACTCTAGCTCAATCGGCTGGCGGGTTATCGCCTCTAGCCAAATTGGTCAAGGTTGCCTTTTTTAGGGACTTGTTTTTTTACCCAAATTTTGGTTTTTGAGCCATAAACAATTTGGCTCCAAAAACGCTAGAAAGCCAAGCAAGGGCTCTAAAGACTCGGGTTACAGTTTAGTTTCCAAAAAAAACTTAGGCCGAAAAATGGCTTGTGTTAGGGCCAGGTAACTTCAGCCAAGAATGCGCGAAAATCTGCCCCCGTTATGGCGTCACCCACAAAAAAAACCCAAACCCAAAACTAAAAAAAAATTTTAAATTTAAACTAGAAGACTTCCCGAAACCGTAGAGGGTGTGAACAGCTCTCTAGCTCAATCGGCTGGCGAGTTATGGAGTTGTAAAATGCCAGAACATTTTGCCAAAAAAGGGGCGCCCGCGGGGCTTAAGGTATGACTAAAATTGATTGGACAAGCGCCCCCTTCTAACAAATGCTAAACAACAAATCTTAGCCAAACCCCACTTTTACTTATCATACCCTAATTCACATTCCGTCTTTGCACAGCCCAAAGCTTTATTCAGCTTGTAGGCCCTGGAAGTGAAACTCGTCTGGATTAATTCAAGCGTTCGAATATATTTTGCAGAAGCAGTGAATAATCCGATCCTGTAACAATTCACGCCAGTCACCCCGTAATTTAAACACTGACTTTCGGGTTTTGACCATACTCCTATCAATCCGTCAGAGTCACGAAATCTTTTTCAGACGGTCCACAAAAGACGTTCAAAATGTGATGTAAGTGCAGCAACCCAGCCACAAATATCTATTCATGCAAATGAATTGCAAATGAAACCCATTCATGCAAATGAAACCCAGCCACAAATATCTATTCATGCAAATGAATTGCAAATGAAACCCATTCATGCAAATGAAACCCAGCCACAAATATCTATTCATGCAAAAAAAAGGCATTAGTATAACTCTTGCGGCGCTCAAAGATGTCGCGAAGGATTCTGCTTTGTTAAAATGCTTAACAACCACAGATCTAAATTCGGCTAGATTTATTGCTATGCCAGGTCTATAAACCAGAACAGAGAAAATAGCTATTAGAGAGCAAATTAAGTAACAAAAGGTTCTTTCATTAGCCTCGAGTAATTTTGCTTATCGGTAATGGTTGACCGTCGCAGCAACTGATAAGATATTACGTTGAAGAAATAAAATTTAAAAAATACCTACAAGAAATGAGCTGAAATGTCAAATAAACTTGTTAATAAATGGCGTCACTTTATTTTGGTTAAGAAAGGATGTTTTTCCCAAATGCCGAGAAATCAGGGACCTCCCAGCATATAGTGATAAGCAGAAAATATAAAATTTCCATTGGTGGATATCAGTTGGTAATGCCTGCAACCGCAAGGTGTTAGCAACCTTATCGAGGTGTTGAATTGAACCAATTTTGAAAATGTAAACAAAACATGTTACATTTTTTGTTGGTAACACAAACCTCTGGCGGTTGATGTTTAAAAATCAGTGACGCTTGGCCACCAACAGAATATTTCTATAAACTTTGGTGCAACAAAGCTTCATCCCACCATCATATGTTTGAAAAATGTAGGTGTTGCTTTTCTACAGAAAAGAAGTCTCAACGCAGACTTTGTCAACAGATGGGAGTGCTGCAGGAAGACAAGTTTCGGTAAACAGAGATAATCACGTAAGTTTGTGGTCAAGAGATGGAGATGCTGCTGTAGCCACAGCCATGGGCGCAATTTGGTGGGGGGCTCCGGGGACGAGTTTTCAGACAGTGGGGACATTATTTTCCGTGTCCCCCCACCTTTATTTCCAGGTTTTGTATTTAGAAAGGTTTCAAAAATAAAAGTGACGTTTGTCACGTTTTGTGCGAAGAGCTTTTTATGTTAGATGTTATACACGCAGCCAAGTTGATGTCGAAGCAGAGTTTGGCGTGGCCACTGATTCTGATCTATATTTTTAAATTCTAGCTTAGATGAACTATTATTATTTTTAGCCTTCTACAAGTTTCAAGAGACCGCAAAAGATTCTTATATGGGACGATAAGTCTTTGGGCCACCCAATGGATTTTCTGGCTTAGGGATCGCAACTATGTGCTCTTCTCCAGATCTTTGGAATTTTGAGTTGGCGCATGCAGGAACTGAGGAAGTCGCAAAACCAAGATTTGCGAGCCGACCCGGCGTGGAGTATGAACTCCGGAAAGATGGAGTCCAATCCCGGAGACTTTTCTGGCTTCAGGTGTCTGAGGGCAACAGCAAGATCCTCCGGCCTAAAGGGTTCAGAGATACGGTGACCCTCACGTGTTGGGATCTTCTATAGGTCGGACAGTTCCTTGTTGACCAGCCTGGTGGACTTGCGATCCCCGGTCTTGTGTGCCCCGTTCTTCACTAGTTGCGNGGCGCCGGAGTTTTCCGAGATGGGGAACTGGTTAAAGGAGATTACAGACCTGCCAGTTAGTTTGTTGATGGTTCTCCACGCCTTGCGGCTAGAGTGCGAGAAGTTCATGGAATTTACTGCTTCCTCCCATCGCCCCTGCTTCTTCTGCCCGAGCCGAGATAATAGGGACGAAGCGGCTCTATCAGAGTCAGTCCCCACCGGGGCTCGGGTAAAGGAGCGATAGAGAATCTCGCACTCTTTGTCCCAGCATGGCACATAGTTCTTCCGGCGGCCACGTGGGATACATTGTTTGGCCGCAGAAAGTAGGCTCTCGCAAAAATCCTGGT
>JGI24021J15306_10013351_pt1 | contig 10200 bp, 7 predicted proteins | sample Ectturendosymbi1_FD_15306 | JGI IMG/M metagenome (IMG submission 15306) | reverse complement strand
CCAGATTGTCAGCATTAGCAACCTGAAAAAGATAAGCAAAATGTCGGCTTTGCCCCCCCCCCCTGGAAAAATTCCTGCGGACGCCCATGATTCAGTCATGTTATGTCTGTGTTCAAGATGGGGAAAAGTTGTAATTTTGAATGTGTTTAAGACAGGTATCAATGTTCTGTCATTTTTGCCTGTTTTTATGCTGTGGTCTCGGTGTTTTTAACAGCCTAGTGGCAACTCCGGCGCACGGGCTCCTCGGCCTTTGTCCGAGTCTTTTATTACGATTTATGTCGGATACCGCAAGCTTGCTTGATTTGTATATTTGTTCCACCACCCACGGTCCCACTTCACTAACTTGTTAACTCGGGCTCTTTTCTCTGGACTTTGTCACTGTTCATGTATATTCGTTCCACGTCTGGCTTTTCGCGCCTTCATTTGCAAGTGACCTGAATAAAACAATATCGTTCGTAGTAGGCGTTCTCTCGATTTCGTTAGCACGCGTTTTACTCGGGCTCATCCATTAGTGCTTGAGCTGTCATATGCAATTAAGTATTTTTTAAAAAATTATTCGTATTGTACTGAATGTTTTCTGAGGCAATGGATTTGTATAGAGCATTGGATTTGAATTCCAATCCAATGGACAGTTCCCATTTCGAGCCTGAAATTCGGGTTCCGGATCCACAGAGATGGTTTCTCGGGCAAGCGAACTGTACAAATAATACAATGTTTTTTTCTGATTTTTTGGACCAAATTGTTTCGGACCCTGAGCCAGAGGCTTCTAGATGTTGGAGCCGGAGCCAAAAAACTAGATGCCCGGAGCTGGCACCGGAGCCTGAAATTTGAGTACCGGCTCCACAGCCTTGGTACGCAGAGGACTTGCAGGCGTTATCATTGCTCTGTGACGTACGTTACTCAACAAGGAAGAAGTTATCATGCGACCTTTTCATTTATTGTTACTTAACCAACGTCACAGAGCAACAATAATGCCAGCCAGGATGAAAGCAAATGGAAATTTCAGTGACGCAACCTTCGAACGGTTTTATTCAGTCAATAGAAATTGTGTGATGAGCCTGAGGAATGACCATAAAAACAATATCATTGGCCCGAGTGGCGGTGTTGACCTGGGTCGCTCCTGTAACAGCCTCTTTGAATTTCAGGTGTTTCACCGATAAGTTTTCAGACTGGTGTAATTTTGTCCCAAATAGTGTAATTTAGACCTTCATATGGTGTATAGGTAATGACGTCATATTTCAATGCTTGTGACGTCACAGTTTCCAATTCAAACCAAAATTATCAATAGTTTTTTGACGTGCGCTTGTGCCCCCAACTTTGAAAAAGGTTCCGCCACCCATGGGAATACGTGCTTATCGTTAAGGTTTACTTCTGACTTCTTAGTGAGCACCAGAGATGTAGTGCTAACAACAAAGGTGTGGGAACGCATCAAAAAAATAGCCATTTTGAAACAGCTTCAAATGCATTTTAAACCAACACATGAAAAAGGTGTGGGAACGCCGTTCCCACGCGTTCCCGCCCCACTACACCCTGGTGAGCACCAGGCTCGTAATCAGCTTGGCACACCAGGCCGGGCGAAGAGTTTTCTGAGGGGCCCAAATTTTTAAACTATGTAAAATAGTTTTAAATTAAGTCCAACACGTTTTTCCAGGGCGGGAGAAAAAGTTTGCAGGGGGGCTTCGCCCGCCCTGGTTACGGGCCTGGTGAGCATTAAGTGCAAAGCTATATTTGCTGTGGAGAGTTTTTCACGTAATTCGTAATTCACATGCTCAGTTTTTTAAGCTTGCGTGGTGCTCTAAATTTAGTAAGTTATCCGACAGTCTTGTCAACATATATTTCTACTTTCTCATTGCTTGAAACAGTTTTGCGAGAGTGTACAATTTTCTTGTTTTTTCACCGTTCATGTTGTTCAGGCCGATGATTATTCTTAAATTATGACTTATTTGTAAAACGTGCTCGAAAAGTGGATGTAAGGCGGTTTATGAAAAGAAAAAACATTTGTGATAGCCGAAGTGTAGAAAAGATTTCAGATAAAAGATTGAGAATTGAGGTACAATCAGCACAGACTAAAGTAGTAGAAAGGGTATAGCATTTTGTGCACGTCCATTTGCACCAACGTCAGAAATTTGAAAAGGATAAGCAAAATTTCGACGTTGCTCCCCTGGAAAAATTTCTCCGGACGCCCATGAATGCACTGATTTCGATTTAATTCTCAGGTCATAAAGCGTGGTGCTGTTTGGTTCAATTATTTTAAGTCACTCAAATGCCAAAGTAGTTTCCTTAACCTATAAACTAAAAGCAGTAATCATAAAGCTCTACAATTTTGACGCGTGATAAACAGCCTAAAACATGAAACCCAGAAAAGTAGTGTTTTGAAATTCAAGCGTGAGGCCCCGGGCATTTGCCCAGTTTGCCCAATGGTTAATACGACCCTGGCGTAGAGTCATGAGAACGGAAGACGAGCAGCATGAAATATTTGACAAACTTCAAAACAGCATGTTGGGATCTAACTTCTTATAAAATGGAGCATGAGAATATTTGTAAAAGGTTCAGCAAGCCTAAAAAAATGTCGATGGGTTGCGTGTTTGAAACTCCTGCTGTATGTTTACCGACCCTTCGTGTGAAAGCTGAAAAACAAAATAAATATTTTGAAACTAAAGCTGGGCTTGCCAACATGTTGTATCTAGTTGTAAGCTACGGTAGTGACTTACGCAAGTGCATACATTGCAATTTATTTCACAGTGAAACTAGCTTCGTGTATTTAACACATCTTCAGTCGACTGCAAACAGTAAGAAGACTTAGTAGTGAAATGTTGACACTAGAGTTGAAAAAAAGACACACAAACTGCGGCTAGGAACACGAAGCAAGAGCAGAAAATATAGCTTTTTAATGCTGATCGTACTAGAGTAGAACCCTCAAAACTAACCGTACTACAGTAGAACCCTGCAAAATTCAACTGCTAACCAACCTAACGCAGTCCTGTCGCCACGGGAAGCTTTTGTGGACTTAGCTCCCCAAACAGAGGTCCAAGCCCCCAAGTTGAAATGTGAAACGCTATGAATAAGTGGTTTTCATCAAATTTTCAGAATGTTAAGCCCCTGCACAAACGTAAAGCTCCCCTATAGAACATTTTCTGGCGATGGTTCTGAACTAACGCATGACAACGGCTAGCAAGCACACTTTGAAGCCAGGATACACTCCTGTAAAGATAAACAGCAGCGCTGGCAACAAGCGGCGTGGTTTATGAGTCAGCGCGTCGCGTTTATTAAGTCGTATGTTGACGTTAAGTTTTTAGCCCCAATGCGAGCAGCTAAGCGAGCACCTGCCTCCAATAGGACTTTAGGCGCATGAAGCCCCCAGGGGTAAAGTCGTCCCATACTATGACCTAACAGCTGAATTGACGACATGAGGAAATGAACTACCAGATCAAAGTCAACACATTAATCAGAGCCAGCGATTTTGACAGTTTCTCACTGCGCACGTATTATATTCGCTCGGGCGTCAAAAAACAATTAAAACGCACACAAAGACCAAAAGGAAACTTTTGATTGCGCAAACAGTCTTTCGAAACAAAATGACCTAAGAAACCACAAGTTTTAGTTTATTTCAGGGTTCATGTCCTTATTTTCTTTCGCCTGGCTAAGCCCTCAGAAGCAGAAACACAGCATTAAAAATATGACGATTGTTTTATAGAGTATTCTGAGATGGCGGGACGAACTTTCGAACTTTCATGTGAATGCGATCCTGGTCCTTCGTCGACCACTTTGCCGTCCATAAATGCTTGCGGATCCCTCACCTCTCCTAGGCGAGGTTCCCGCCAAGCATCTATAATGAGTCCCTCAACATGTCTTTGCTCGTTCTGGGTCAAAAACACATCGAGTCTCGACGCTTTTGCCTTCAGCATCTCCAGTTTGTGGCCCCGAGAGTTTTGCTCAGGCCTCCCGAAACCAAAAGACACCAGAAAATCCGTTCCATTGCCACGGTTATCACCACAGTCTCGCTGCAAGTCGGAAACTCAGTCACAGCTTGCCCAGGCGAATCCGACTCCACTTGCAGCATGTAGCAATCAGTGACGTAACTGACGGGGGGCAGGAGGGCGAGCGGACTCCCGGCAAGCTAAATGTAAAAACTGGCCCCTTTAGCTGACATTTTGAAATTTTTTATATTTAGTTATCTTTTGTTTTTCAGTAAATTGCTGCTTTTTTGCGTTTTTCGGGGTGTTTTCGTTTTGTAGCTAGAATAGACATCCACGACATCCAGATTCACAATCATTTTTAACACTTATTCTGAGTGTTGACGAGTGGCCCCCCTTCCACTCGTTTTGACCACCTGGCTTAAACCTCTAATTACGCCACTGGTAGCAGTGGAAGACCTTCCGAATGCCGTCGAGAAACATGATCTCCGCCACCTCCGACTGTCAAGCCCAATCTGAAGCAAATCGCTCGGCACATCAGTTTTACGTTATAGCGGGCATTTTAGAAGAGTTAAGAATCGCGCTGATTTTCTGGAAAAGAAGCACGTGCACGGTCCTACAATTTCTCCTGGTGTCACAAGCAGAGTTCGTCGTCTGGGTTCCACCCATTTAGCGGTGGCTGTTGGTTTCTTCTTTGTAATTTGAATCGTCGACGATTGGTGGCGAATTCCTGGGGATAAAGTTATGTACAGATTCGCGCCATGTTTGATTATTCAAAATGGGCGATGATGAGACTTCAAGTGTTCTGATCGGTTGTTGGTACCTCGGGTGTTGTTGGCGTTCCTGTTTCGAATTGTGTTGTGTCATCATCTTTGCGTAGGAAGATATGCTGCATTGCCAGTTTCGAAGGGTCGGGTGGAGATGAATCGTTTTTAAGTCAATGTAACAGAGCGGCAAGGTCACCGCCGGTTTTTGCCGCACTGGGATCTGAACTATGGTTGTTAGAATTTTCGGATTCCCCTTGGAATTCGGCGAGACACCAAATCCGCCTCAATACGTTTTACGAAGACTAAAGCACATGGCAACGCGGTAAACTTCGATAAATTTTTTTTGCTTGCTTAGATTAATATGAAGTTTCTCTCTTGCTTAAGTACGAATCAAACACTCCTGTAAAGCCGAACAATTAGATTAGGGCCGTAGCCTACAACGAAATATTGATTCTGTTTTTCCATTCTTTTGCCAACCACAGCTTTGTTTGTGCCACAGTTCGTGAGTTCTTTCTTGTTTGCTTTGTAGACCTAGTTCTTTTCCAAGATTTTCTCTTGCTTCAGTAAATCTCAACATTTGTGGAAAGCAGTAGCAGCAAGCATTACCTCCTCGGATCGGAAAAAAATAATAAAGCAAGCTTGTGACGAATCTGGCTTCTTGGCTCCGCTTTCAGCATTTTGCAACGATTCTAGCTTGCACACGTCTGTCTTTCAATAGTTGTAAGCCACAAGCAGTGTAGTGACGTACGGATGTGAATACACTGCAATTTATTTCACAATAGTTTCGTGTATTTAACACATCTTCAGTCCTTATTCATATAGAATGTTGCACCTAAATGCACATCTCCCTACCAAATAAGCAAGGAAAAGTGCAACGACGACCATAATACAAAATACATTTAGGAAAAACGTAACAAAAATTTGTGACTTTTGAAGTATTTAATCGAGCGAATTTTCATTTGCAGGAAGTTTCCTCCGTCCAGCTGCATTCAACTCTTGCTCCTACATCCTCAACTTCGCAAGATCACCTTTCTTTTCGAACAGATTTTCCACTTCATGGATTTTATGAAAATCCGCGACCGCGATTCAGTTTGGGAAGAATCCTGCCACATCCCAAAGTTGTTATAGGAATCTCTACAATAAAGGTGAGTGCTAGTGTGGCAGTTACGTACTCTACAGTATACTGATATGTATCGCAATGGTTTAAAAACATGTTTGGCAACATTGTTGATAGAACGTTGCTGGTTCAATAAGAGCTAAATTCAGAGTCAGACAAAATCATTTATCACGCTTTCGTAAAATGCCACAACCTATGTGCGTGGCATATCAACGTAGAAGCAATCTCCAACATTAGATTTACCAAATTTTAATAGCTCCATAAAATTGCTCTAATATGTCTTCATAAAGAATTAAGTTGATAACCCTTTTGACACAAAAGCAATATTTTCAAGATAGAAGGCGTCAAGTTTTGAATTAGGAAAATATTACATCACAATAATAATCTTTCTACAATGCAACCTTTGCACACAATGCCATACACACTTTTTAAATGATAAAAACTTATTAGCCACGAAGTTGCGATAGTTACCTTGTTCATCATTTTCAAACCCACTTTGCTTCTCGGGAGAGTCACTACTGGGGCAACAGCTCTAGGAGGACTCGAAATATCTCACGTTTTTCAGCAAGCTTTGATAGTTTTGCTGGCTCCACACCAAGACGGGACGAAGGCAGATTGGAAATCTAATCACACCCTCTGGTTCTTGGTCGACCTCTGGTCTGCTTTCCCATGCGTGTAGCCAGCAAAACTCGGCCCGCCAATCTTTCCTGGGGAAGTCTGGTGACGTGGCCGAACCATCGTAGATTAGTTGACGTAGTAATGTGGTATTTGTACTTTACACCGACTAGCAGTGGTTCTCAATATTTTTTTGTGTCAGAGCAAATTCGAATTCTCAAGTTTTTGAGGAACCGCATTAAAACAATACAAGTTATTTATAAAACATTAAAGAATAGCGACAAAGCAACAAAAGAACACAGCAAATACAGGCCTACACAAAAAATTTTTTATGTCAAAATTGGTATCGGTTTTCACTTTTAGTCGGCTTGTTAAAACGGGTTGGAATCATGGAAGATGCAGTAGGTATAAGATGATTGAGATGAAGTTCTGTCAATCCATTACGATTTTTCTTTTTGATTCTGACGATTTTGCTGAGAAGCGTTTTACATACATAAGTTGAAAAAATATAGAGACATTCCTTTGTGCATTGGCTGTCACGTTGGGATGCTTTCCCTCTGGGACTGGAACTCGACTCCAAAAGTTAAGACCACCACTCTTAAATGCTTGTATCAGCTCCAAATCAGACCACGGGTCTAGCATGCATATCTGTTTGAACTTATCAGGAGCAATGGGCTGCGTCAATTGACACAGGTTCTGCCAACATTTTCATCATAAGCAAGAAAGAATTGATTTTATTAATGCCACGTTTAATTCATCCATTAATTTACTAACATGTTTGCGAATGATCCGTTGACTCGGTGGTTTGAAAGTGTTGTAAAGTGTATTGTGTCACCTCGTGCAAGTTCCCTCTTCCAAAGACAAAGATTTTTACTGACAGTAAACCAGTGGCGTAGCCAGCCCAAAATTTTTTTGGGGGGCCAAAATGTTTGAGTTTCGGCGAATAACACTATTTTGTTTGGAAAAACGCGTCTCAAGGCACAAAATGACTATATTTTCTAAAAATTTGGGAGGGGCATGGCCCCTTTGGCTCCCCCTGGCTACGCCTATGCAGCAAACACTGCGCTATATACTGTAAATCGTGGCAAAGCTTGTTGTTTCCTTGTAGGGTGCAATTTGTAGATGAAAGGAGTGCGATCATATCAACCTTGAACGCCATATCAGCAACCCATTCTTCGTTGTCCAGCTGAAGGATATGTTGCTTGCCTTCGGCAAGCGTTTTAATCTGCCGGAAGAAGCACGCAGAATCTTTTTAGACATGTAGCGTCTCTTAACCAGCATACAGCAGTGAGCACTAGCAGGGCTCCGTAGCCAGCATTAATGGCTACGAGAAACTGCTTGAACTTGAAATGGAGTGCATTTGCTCGGAAACTAATTTACAGTTGATATTACTGTTTCTGTAAAGTTAGACACCTTTCATGGCTTAGCAACGAAACTTTCTTGGTATATAATGCAGTGCTTGGTGCCATATCGCAGGGGCGAGATTATCTTCATCACGCCTTATGTTGACGAGTACTTGAAGGCCTTGATTCGTCCCAAGCGTGAAAGGACATCCACCTGTTGTCACTGAGAACATCTTTGACGGGTTCAAATGCGTTTCTAGAAGAGTTATGTATCTCCTTTTCGTTGAGCCATAGGTGGAATGCAAAATGAGAAATTCCTCACAAATCTTAAAGTCTGGCGTGACTCTTCAGATAAACATATATAATTCATCTGTATCGGTAATGTCTTTCATGCTGCGAAGAACGAACCAGTAGTAAAAAACATTTCTTGACTTAAAAAGTTTGGTCATGTTGGTCGTTTGGTATATACATATTCAACACGTCTAGTTATTGTGTCAGTGCTATGTTGTAATTTATTAGCTTTAAGCTGAACACTAGAAGAACAAGATCCTTAATTAAGCAAACATAACAATAGCCTGCTTCATAATTTCATCATTCAAATACGGTTTCAAATGGTGAGTGAGCAGACCACACTGGAACATATTCGTTTACTTGTTACATGCTGACTTTAATAATTCCAATTTCCTTGATTTTCCTCCGTAGCACTCACATTTTGCAAAATGAATTTTGTAGATCCTCTCAATATTAAAAGATTTTGCACTGCTTATCACCACAAGATAAGGCAATGTGTTTTGCCATATGTTTCAATTTGAAAATATTTCTCTTCCCAGTGACATCGAAAAACCCTATTTTATTGCGTAAGCGTGCGAGCTTTCTTTGAAGGTTTCTCTACATTATGGTTGTCTGATTGCTATATCTGCGAAATTAAAATCAGGGCAAAAATACGAGTACAAATCACTTCCTGAGACTAAGGATAAGGTTCAAAACACAACAGATCAGCTTTGATAACGAAAATAGACTACTGTATTTCAGGTCCGTAGCCACTGGGCGGCATTCCGGGGGTTGTGCCCCCCAAATTTGTTGTGACCCAGAATTTTTTTTATGTTTATTTTGTTGATACACATGTGGTTCAAACTCCACTAAAGTAACAAATTTTGCAAATGCTCGTTTTTAAATCAATACCGCACATTGCATAAAAGCTAATCGCTGCTAATTATGCTTGTTTCCGTTTAGCAACAATGTTAACCTCAAAAATAATAACAGAAATTATAGAAAACCCTTGTGAACTTTCTGCGTGCGCGAATAGCTGCAATAAATTTGTTTCAAGTTGATCTTGATAAACCATGGAATTAGTGTTATGAAAAAACACCTCTTCCCCCGTTGCTCCTCTTTCGAAAGGTCAGGGGAGGCAATACCTTCGTCATGCCCCCGCTCTGCGGCGTCCCTGATGGCAGGTGTGTGTGTAGAGTTTTTTTTTCTACTAGGGATAATTGATTCGTTTCAGAATGAAGTACTTAGCCACTACTGTCAGTTTCAGATTTGTGCCCACGTCGATTTCGGATTTGTGCCCAGCAGAATGAAGTATTTAGCCACTAGTCTCGCGGCAGGTGTTGAGTTGCCATTAAATTGTCTCATCGTCCAGAACCGTCAGGCCATGCAGTCCATTGGGAGGTCGATGGATCTGACATTGGAGGACAACATGGTCGACGGTTTGTTCTTCTGCGCCACACTCACAGGGAGCAGAGGAGGCCATATCCCATTTGTACAAGCAGGAGCGGAAACGTCCGACGCCGGTGCGGAGGCGGTTAAGCCGGAACCAGGCTCTTCTTGAGAGGGTCATTCCTGAGGCGTGGGTGCCGGTGTCGGTGATTAAAATGCGGAGTCTTGTGGAGCTGTCTGTCCACTCCGCATTCCATTGGTAATCCGCCCACTGCGCCGCACGTACGTTGTTGTTGGCAGATAAACTGATGAGATGTTGTGCGGTGGGTACCAATGGGTTTTTCGATTTTAGGCGCCGTGCGTTTGCACTCGATGGGCGGGTGAACTCTAAGTGGAGAAGATGTCCAGGCTCCATAGCACGGCGTACCAGAGACAGCGTGGCTCCAATGCGACGAAGCCCAGCAGGTTGGATGCCTGTGTGGGTTGGCAGGTTGTCCGCTGGTGTAGGACGCATGCATCCAGTCACAATTCGCAAGGCGTCGTTGATGGTGGGGCCGATGAGGCGTGTATGAGCACTGCGGCATCAAACAGGAACGAAGTGCTCTGCGATTGAGTGCACCAAGGCTAGGGTGGCTATTCGTAGAGTTATTGCTCCAGCACCCCATCCGGAGCCAGCAAGCCGCCTCAGGAGCGCGACACGTGATGTTAGCTTCTTGCGAAGTGACTCAAGGTGTCGGCGATACGTGAGCGACCTGTCCAACGTTACTCCGAGGTATTTGGGCTCG
>JGI24021J15306_10013349_pt1 | contig 10201 bp, 4 predicted proteins | sample Ectturendosymbi1_FD_15306 | JGI IMG/M metagenome (IMG submission 15306) | reverse complement strand
CGAAATGTGCTCAAATTTCTTAATACGACAGATCAAACGTGCGGCAGTGTTTTGAACGCGTTGTAGTCGCAACATGTGCGTTTGTGACAGACCGTTTCGTAAAGAGTTGCAATAGTCAAGGCGGGATGTTACCAATGCAACAACAAGCCTCTCACAGGCTTTTTTGGAGAGAAACTGTCGGATTCGTTCAATATTTCTAATGTAGAAGTTACAGGATCTAATAATGTACTCAATATGTTTAGCAAACGACAATGCACTGTCAAAAATTACACCCAGAGACCATACGTAAGAAGGTATGTTTATGTCTCGCAAGTGCCAAGGCAACGACGGTGTCATATTGCAACCAGGAGACTTTTTCGAAGCAAATATGATGAACTCCGTTTTTTCAGAATTAAGTTTGAGCATATTGCATCCCATCCATGACTTCAGCTTGTCAATACATACGTTTACGGAACTCAATTTTGCTGCTGGGTCTTCGCTGCCCTCCACTGTGCAGTAGAGCTGGATGTCATCAGCATAGCAATGGTACAACATATTGTTTCCGACATATTTCCCCTTTTGATTTGGTGTACATAGTATATAGGAGCGGACCCAGTACTGAGCCTTGGGGTACTCCGCAAACCACAGGAAGAGTTTTGGAGACAGCTTTCCCTACACAGACGCGGTGACTCCGATCCTGTAGGTACGAGCCAAAGCACTTAAGAGCTCAGACTGAAATAATGAAGGCAAATTCAAGGCGCTGCAGGAGTATATTTGCAACCAACAACGATGTTTAAGCCCTTGACGAACGCGTAATGCGCGACCTGCTAACAGTTTCTGAGTAACAGGCCTGGTGTGACACATTGCACAACACGTTGTTGATGATGGAGCTACTGCAGAGTACCTCCATGTTCCACAAATCTTGCCTCATGGATGCGTTTGATTGCCACGCACAAACGGATCCGTTTTATTGTCATGTACAAAAGTAGCTTCAAGTGCTCCTTAGTATGTCAAATCTAACTTTCAAAATTAGATTTTTTGTCGCATCATATGTTTTCGAAGCCTTCATTTTTAGCTGTCCGCAACTTTTTTGTCTTTAATTAATTGATTACTTGGTGTTTTATTGTTTTTCGATCCATGAATACCTAAGTGCAGTTGCTGTAGTGTGACAAGTTGATTAACGACAGTTACGTTCGAAATTAGGCTTTCTTAAAATGAGGAACTTAACTTTGCACAGCTCCTAAAAATATCAATTGAAAGTTAGTTTTGAGAGATGTTTTTTCTTTTTTTTGCAGGTCAATTCTTGTTGATATCCAAGAGCTCAAGGACCTGACAAAGAACTGGCGAGCAAAGGAAGCGGAGTCTTTGCAAGGCTTAGTGCAGCAGAGAATACACTACATTCAGGTTTAGATACGCATTCTTTCAGGATTCAAGTATTTAGCGGCTGTTTTTTACGCAATATTCGGACACATGGTCACCCAAAATAGGTTGGCAGGTAGGGCAGAAAAAGGAAGTTGAACGAAAATTACTCCTTTATAAGCGCCTTAAAAATTTCTGTAAAAAAGATCAATCATATACGAACCCAGGGCTCCGAGCACTAGTATAGTTAGAGGCGCAGTGTTGGTGTGCAATCTGTCAATCGCATAAGCTTTGGAATCACCTGTTGTGCGGTGGTGAGTTGGTAGAACTGTCATACCTTCAGGTTGTTGCACACTGGGTTCCAGGCCCGCAAGGGGGCTAACCGGGTAATTGCCTCTCACAAATTTTCAAAAACATTTTGAAAACGCCAATGACTTTTAGTTGTTAGGTACAACAAGTTGCAATCATATTGCCTCCTCACACCCGAAAATTTTAGCTGGCGGCGCCCGCTGCGTGCATAATTTTGTTTACAGTAGGAAACGTTAACGGCAATTTGGGCGAAAAAAGCGTTTTTGTTTACTTGGCTGTTCTGGAACGTCATAGATGCCGTGGTCGACAAAAACACCTGTTAGAGGATGATATCAACACCTGGCGTTATCATGGTTTAATTCTAATCATGCGGTGGCGCTGTACGTTTGTGAGAATAAGAAAGGTGCGCTGTCGGAATTGCCTGGTTACGCGACTGTCCAACTTCGAGTTTATGCTGCATTGACCTTTGTGGCGGTGTTGAGGTTGGAGGTGAAGTGTTGACTCTTCGAGATTAACCCTCAGTTGTAAACTGCAGGCTGTACTAAATTTATGTAATGCAGCCCAGCACCATCTCTGACGCAATGTTATATAATGGCTGCTATCCCAAGTGTTGTTTTGTGAGGGAGCTTGTTAGTAATAAATACCTCTGTTCTTCCTGCTCCAAATGAATGGTTTTGGCGTCTTGTGTGGTGCAATACGAGCCCTGCTAAAGAGCGTGTTTGCCAGAAAGCCAAATGCAGTAAACAACTGGTACTTGGATTTGATACTGTATGTATTGGCAGTTTGTGGGCAAATTGACCTGCAAGACAGGACGTATGTGGGGCGCAATATTTGCTGTTTTCGTTACAACTACGGTGTTTTCAACCTGATAATATAATGGAAATTTGCTCTGCTATATAATATAATCAATATAATCAAAGTGATAGTGAAAGCAAGAGGCTCTGAGTGTGATCGTTGAATTTAAGAGGAAAACATTTTATGATCCATTTTCTTAGTTCAGGGATGTGCATATGCTTGATAATTTGATGATGATGATGAAAGTGATGTCTTGGATAAAAGCATTGATTCTGAAAGTAAAGTACAGACGGTCGTGGATTGAGAGTTCGTTGAACTGACGATTAGTTTGCCACCAACTTATTGCTCAAACGTTGGGAACAGACTTTATAGCCATGCAGAGAATGAAGTCTCGAATTCCTTCAAAGCTTCTTTAGTTATGAACAGCTGAATCATTTCGTAGCGGAAAACAATGAAGTTGACCATTTGAAGTGCACTGGGCATTGTTGCGATCGGAATGACTAAGCGGCAAGTGCGCAAAGCTTCGCACTGTTGCGAAGTGCACTTCAAATGGTCAACTTCACACAGCGGCAAGTGCGCAAAGCTTCGCACACTGTCCCAGCAAGCAACAATAGAGTTCACCCGACGAGATCACTCTATTATTACTTGTTCGTGCCATATGTATTAAACNGGCAGATTTTTCAAGGTGTTTTAGGGAGAATTGAAAATCGGGTCCCTAGAATTGAAAATCGGGCCCCTAGAATCAGAAAATTATTGTCAGGTCCCTAGAATCAAGAGAAATCGGATCCCTAGAATCAAGAGAAATTGGATCCCTACATGTCAATTCCCGGTACCTAACATTTTCCTTAAAAGAACCCTGATATGGGTGCTATTCTTCGCGCACATCCCGTTCGTAGTGAATCGCACATTCAACGCATTGCCAACTGAGAGGTTGCAGCAGCGTACAAGATAAGCGTGGAAACCTGTTACTCCCCACAAAACATTGCGGTTAATAAAAAGCGCCATGTGCACGGGAAAGATTTTCAAAACCCTTACAACTCGGGGGATGGGGCTTTAGCGTGTTTTGCTGCTTGACTGTGAAACAAGTTATTTCAGTCCCGTCGCCACGGGGGGCTTTGATGGGCTTAGCCCCCCGAACAATATGGAACACTATAAATCAGTGGAATTTTAATCAAAATTTCGATGTGAAGCCCCCCTATTGAAGACTTTCTAGTGACGGTTCTGCATTATTTGGAAAAGTCACAGCGGAAGCTTTATCATGACTGGGCGATGTATTTTCAAGAAGAATGGTTATGAATTGGGTTGGCCAAGTGATTGCCAGAAAGGAAGGTACTATAGTGGATGTATCTTTTCGCATCACGAATTNCCGTTTCCAAACTCGCGATTGTTTTCTGTACGTGAGGCCTGGTTTGCATCAACTTGTCATTTGCGGCAGAGGAGGCTCGTCGCGTGGGCACTCGCGCACGGATCAGNTGACCTCGTTCCACCAATCCACGTTTCGCGCTCTTAGGTTGTGGACCACGTTTATGAGAGCGAGTCGAGTTTTTCGTTCTGCCTCGCATGCGGCAGCCTACACCTTCGCTGTTTCTGCTGTCGCGCCATCGTCAAAAGCATTTGCTGCAGCTGTTAATCTGAAGCCTTTTGTAAACAAAGATTTGTGCACCAGGAAATCTGTGAAACCGAACTTCAAACAGGCGAGAGCCAAGCTCCTTGCTTCGGCTTGGCAATTTAAAATGTCAGGCAGTTAAGTCGAGAGATTCCAAAGCGCTCATAACCGACTAGGCTGCCTCGTTGTTAGTAGCGTTTGGGGAACTAGCAATTCTGCATGCAATGACGACCTTCCTCGGAAGCAACCTGTACGCTGGGCAACACCCCAAACCCCTGCAGGACCAAATATGGCGTACTGACTGATTCTGCATTATAGGGTGATTGGGCAAAGCAACTGCACTAGAATAACGGGCATATTACTGGTTCAGTGGATAAAAAGCATAAGAATTTGCCAATGGGGTGGAAAGACTGCGACTGAGAAATCATGAACTGAAAGTGTACCGCCAGCCCAACAACCCCTTGACATAACGTATGTTCTCATGTTGTGTACGTGGAATAATGAAGACGCTGTTTTTTTTGAGGTGATGATCTTTTTTTTAAATGACTGAAAAAAATTAAGTCGTTTTGGTCATAATGCCTCTTCCAGTCGTAAAAAGCATCCGAAAACGAAAAACTGACACTACCTTTTCAAGCTATTTCGGACAAATGACCGAAAAGTCTCAGAAAAGAAAAACCCAGAACGGAGATACAGCGCTGCCTCGACGCTTGGTTAACAAACAGTTGAAAAAACAGCATTGTTAATTATCACGCGGAGGATATAGGTGCCAAGGGACGTTTGCGATCATTAGAACTCATTCTATTCATTCACTCGCAAGAGGCGACGCTGGTGGCGGAAAAGGTTCTTGCGATTGCTGGCAGTAAGCGTGGTCGATTTTTTGATCGTGTCCAAATAGGTGAAAACCATCCTCCCTCTAGACACCTTTGCTTTCAAGAAAAACGTGTCATTCAGGCTGTGCTTGATACCAAGATGACGGAAGGTCACAAACGTGGTCGACTCGGTTCAAGTTATACAGCGGGAGACTCACTGAGAAAAATCATTTCATTGCTAACTTACCAACAGTCAAGATATGAATTGAATGGTTTGCAACAGCAAGGAATATCGCAAAACCACTCTGACCTGCTGTGAGTGGAAGCGTGGACTGTATCTTGGGGGATGTTTCATGAAATATCGAACGGTCGAAAACCTCAAGGATTGAATCAACGTGCCTGTGTTCTGTTTGCAACTGTGCTTATCGTTTGAAATAATTCGTGGTGATGCATAGATGTGTAAATAAGCGTGGATGACACAAACATCTGGCGGACAACAAAACCTACACAGTTTAAAGTGTCATTTTATGACTTTTCTTCCTGGAAGTATGTGATGATAAGCAAAATATGTGAAAAAGTATTTGAGTCAAGCAATATTTTCCACAAGTACCTCGAAAAACAACAAGACATTGCAAAACTTCTGTGCATAATCTGCAAGTTTACAAAAAGTAGAACAACTTTTACGTGTAACGTTTATTGCAAGCGTCAATTCTTCAAAAAATACAGATTTTATTAAACAAAACGCAAAAAAACAGAACCACAGACTTGCTAACGTGGTATAGCGAAGCAGAGGCAAAGTATGTTTTGGCGTTTTCATCAGAGCCGTGCTAAGAGTATGGTGCTTGGAGCCTAACACTTCCTTTTTTTTTACAAAAACGTTGAAACAGTTAGGGATTTCGGTTGATTTTGTAAGAGCGCTTTTCAAATCTTTCGTGCAGTTATTGGTACCCCAAGCGAAGCTCATGTTGCTGTTCGGCCAAATGGTTTGTTATCCTCAACTTATGTTCAGAATCCTGAAAACTGTTCAAAAGCGCGACAACTGGTCTGCACAATGGACTTAGCGTGCGGATTCGGTTGTCACGTCCACCACCTGGTGTATTGCTTGATGGTAGCTTATGGTATGAAGCGAACACTCATCGTTGAATCACGTGACTGGATGTACGACACCGGAAGCTGGGATACGTTCTTCAAACCACCGAGCAGAACGTGTGCGGAAGCAAGTGGCACTGGCCCATACTGGGGAGGTGAAAACACTTGTCTCGCATTTTTGTTTTAACTTGTGGATTGTGGTCTCTGTTTTCATTCTATCCTGAGAGCCGTTCTAGTGTATTTACATCGTGTTGTGAAATCCGTGAACAAGCAATTTGGCTCCGTGTTTGGCGTAAGTCGCGATCAAATGGGTTCTGACCTTTGTCAGACGTACATCATATGAACTGCTCCGCTCATACGCTGACTTGCTGACTCAGCATACGCTGATTTGCTGACTCAGCATACGCTGATTTGCTGGCTCAACAAGTTAGCAATCACAAAACGGTGCGTCCTACTTCAGAACGAGCATGGGCGTCCGCGTCGGAGAGCGGCAGGATGTGACCAAGGCCCACCCTGGATTTTGCATTTTATATTTTCTTATTAACTTCTTGGCAGGAAAATGTATTCTCCTAGTTTCGAGTTGGTAGAATGAAATTTAGCCACCGTTGGCCTCCCTGGAAAAACTCCTTTTAACCACCCCTGGAAAATCCACTATATGCCCCCCATTGAAAAAAATCCTTCCAACGCCCGTGGGAACAAGTATGGCTTCTTGCAATGTGCGCCAATCAAAAGTTGCATTCGCAACTGCGCAAGTTCGGCCTTGGGTCCGCGGTCCAAGCAGCAGCGGCGTTTTGACCTCGATCCGAGGGGTGCTCCATTGCGAAAGTATCCTTTATTATTCTCTTTTTGTGTACATTTTGTTAAGATGATGAAGCAAGCAGCCAGGAGCAAATTATTTCACTGTATCCGGTCGAATGGCTCGGTGATCATCCACCCTACTTGCCCCTGGGAATCCCCGAAGACCTCGCTTCGCGTCTCGTTAGGCTCCACGGCAACCCCTCCGTTTGGTGGGTCGGCCAGTTCACAAAATTCATCATGAAACCGCAGGATTGGCTGCGAGCGGAATTTGAACTTGCACAAAAGCGCTTCAAGTTTAAGAGGCCAATTGTCGGGTAAGGGCCTGATGTCGATTTGTTGTAGTTGCCTGTCGCCTGCCTGTGAATAGCACAAGAGTTATGTATAAGTAACCTTCAGACGAACGGCTTGTATTTTAAAAGAGAGAGATCAACCGCAGCTGCTTGTTCTTCTGTAACCCCAGGTTGGTCAGGGTAAGCAACATCTGCTTTTTTGGAAAGTTGTTTTGGAAAAATTTTTGTTGGCCAATGTTTCTGTTACACAGGGGCGTGGCGCTGAAGAAGCTTGACTTATATTGTGCAATTTCTGCTGCGTAGTATTTTGGGGTGAAATTTTTTTGCAAAACTTTGTATGATATTTAGATCAAATGAATTTCAGCTTGTGATTTTGTAGTATTTCTGATTTGTGTTAACGCTTTCTACAATAGAGTTGTAATTACCTGATATAGCTACAGTTGTTATGATTTGGTTGATTCAGTTTGCACTTGTGTCTAAGGCAGTGTGGTCCAACTACAGGTCCGCGGGCCGCATGTGGCCTGCTACAGCGTTTTCAGTGCCCCGCGAAGCGTTCAGGAAAACTCTGAAATTTGGGGAAAAGCGTGTGAGACTACGTTTGTCTCACTGGACTGCTTGCACTGGATAAAACGCATTTGCACAAGAACAATGAAAAGAGCCTTTTCTGTGTACCATTTCTGTTTAAATAATTTATTTTACAACCAAATTAGAATACGTACGGCCCTCCACTAACCCTCCTCCTCTGGGGCACCTGTCTGGATAGCCCCTGTGTTTTTTCGGTGCCCCGGTGTTCACTGTCTTGACGAGTAGGCTGCATCTGGCGCAGTGAACGCAGTACCGCCAATAAATCTGTTTATCTACCCGCTAAACGCAGCCATTTCAAAGTGGCCCCCGAGTCAAATTAATCGCCCATCCCTGCTGTATAGGTAATTTTAATTAGAACAAGCACAACACCGTTTAATAAATATGCACAATACCAACGGTGTTAGACCAGAGTGTTGAGTGCTTCTTGAAATTGGTCAGCAAAGAAAGATTACCGAAACTGAAAGATTTTGCACTATAAATACACTTGATGTTTGGAAAGCATACCTGTGTAAGAGTAGAGCTTTTGAGATGAAGCAAGTCAAATCTAAACACAGAAATCGAATGGCAGACGAAGCACTGGACGATAGTCGCCGACTTTCTACCACTGGTAGGCTTAGTAAAGGACGATAGTGTCAGAGAAGCCTCGACCACAGGCATCCCACTGATAGAGATTTGTAATAAATTGCTATTTGTTATTGTGTAAAAATTTCGCACTCACTTATTTTCCCTGTTTTTAGTTTGAAATCTTGTGCATCCGTTGTTTTACTCTTCATTTTATTGGAAGTGGCCCGCAAGTTGTCACGTTTTTATAATATGGCCCAAGGCCAAAAGTAGTTGGACCACGCTGGTCTAAGGGATGTTGTTTTTTTCGCTGAGACGTTTGTCTCAATGTCTCAATAGTATTAAAACTCACCGTAACAGCATTCACTAGTCTATATTTTCGGACATTATGACTGAATTGACAATTGTTTTCGGTCATTTGAAAAAAATTTGGTCTATGACCTAAAAAAACTAGGGATAACGTGATTGGATGATTCAGTGCCCATGTGGTAATTCGTCACTGACCGTGGAGCTGTCACTGGCCGCTGTACGGACGTGTTTTTTTCTACTCAACTGTGTGGTTTTNCTGCACGTTTCAACGTGAACGAACTGTATAGAAAACAGCGGCAACTTGCGCTTAAGCCATGACTCACAAAGGTATACTCCAATCGATCAAAACCAACAATCGTTTGTACAAAAAAATATTCGAATCAAGGTATAACTTTCAATTAAATCAACATTTTAAAAAATATAGTAGGCCTAACATTTTGACCCACCTTGAAAAGAAAAGTAAAATTATTTACTACCAAATATAATGTGAACAAAATGAATTAAATCCCAATGAAGCTTGGAAACTGAATAACGAACTTCTAAATAAAACCAAACCTTCCAACAATATACTACCTCTGCTGAAACCTGAAGATTCAACCCACTCTGCCGACCAACATTCCATCCCAAATATGTTGAATGAATACTCTACCTAAGATGGACCGAACCTTGCACCTGCAATCCCGTCACTTGTAGCTAATGTTAACCCGGGGAGGAAGGCAGATGCCTTCACGTGGCCCTCCCTGTTGCGGCATTTGGGACCCCATCTTCCCGGAGTTTATACTCCACGCCGGGTCGGCTCTCAAATCTTGGTTTTGCGACTTCCTCACTTCCTGCATGCGCCAACTCACATTTCCAAAGATCTGGAGAAGAGCACTAGTAGTTGCGATCGCTAAGCCAGAGAAGCCCAAAGAGCTATCGACCTATATCTCTTCTGTGTGTCCCCTTGAAAATCCTCGAGAGACTCATCTACGTTCGTGTCGAAACAATCACCGACCCACTGCTCCCACAGGAGCAGGCGGGCTTCCGACACGGGAGTTCGGCTGTAGATCAGGTCACCCTGTTGACACAGGACATCGAGGATAGCTTTTCATCCGAAAAGAAGGCCGGAGCTGTGTTTGTCGACCTCACAGCAGCTTACGACACCGTATGGAACCGCGGCCTCACCTGCAAGCTGCTGCGATTACTGCCTGATAGGCACATGGTCTACATGACCATGGAGATGGTTGGCAATCGCAGCTTTACCCTTACCACCGGAAATGGCCAAAGGAGCAGGTTACGACGCTTCAAGAATGGCGTCCCGCAGAGATCTGTCCTGGCGCCCCTAGTGTTCAACATATCCACCTCCGACCTGCCAACCACCATCTCCAAAAAGTATGCATATGCTGACGACCTAGCAATCATGCATGCTGATGGAGATTGGCAGGCGGTGGAAGGGGCGCTGACCAAGGACATGGCAACACTAGGTGAATACCTCCAGACTTGAAGCTGAAGTTCAGTACCACGAAAACGGTGTCAGTGGTCTTCCACCTCAACAAGAAGGAAGCTATAAGCGTGAGCTGAAAGTCAACTTCAACAACAAAACCCTGCCCTTCTGCTCTGAGCCCAAATACCTCGGAGTTGGACAGGTCGCTCACGTACCGCCGACACCTTGGGTCACTTCACAAGAAGCTAACATCACGCGTCGCACTCCTGAGGCGGCTTGCTGGCTCCGG
>JGI24021J15306_10013346_pt1 | contig 10202 bp, 8 predicted proteins | sample Ectturendosymbi1_FD_15306 | JGI IMG/M metagenome (IMG submission 15306) | reverse complement strand
CTGAAGAAAGTACTTGTGACATTGTCGAGACTTTTCGGCGACCCCCGCTGTCATTCGACTTTTCGGCGACCCCCGCGACCCCCCATAGTGATTCGGCGCCCGTGAAATTGTGCCCCTTTGCCCCCTCATTACGTCCCTGCTTCAGACATCAGGTAGAGGGATACATACCAACGGGTTGAGGTTCGGAATGCTTGTGGGCATCCGGTGATATGTTGGCAAGCTTGGTGGAGAACTGAATCGACCTTGTTCGCATGACAAGATCTTCCCCAAAGCTTGTGCACGAAAGTAATTAATGGAGTGAGGAGGATGCTCGGGTAGTTATTTTTTCAAAAACAACTTGATTGAAGGCAAGAGTCGTGCAACTTGCTTTTGGAAATTTCATGTTTGTTTTTGTTGAAAAAATCCTGTTAACATTTTCATACCCACCTGCGTGTCTGCCTCTTACCCTAATTACGGTAAAAGTCGACTGGACATTGGTGAAGGCTGAAACATTGAAGTTCTGGGTTTTGGCCGCTTGGTGGTGCCACGGAGCAACGCTCAAACTCATCAATCGCTTGTTCCAGACTCGGAATGTTTTTGCTGCTGCTTGTAGATTGCCAGATGCTTTTGCTAAAAAGATAGCAGTCACGTCGTGCGCACGTTTGAAAAAGCCAGCATGGAATCGCTATACTCTGAAATAAGCTTTCAAGTTTTGAAAAGTCAGCCGAGGTCGAAAGAGTGCATGCAGACGATTCTTACTCGCTGATTTTGAGTAAATTGTATAAAAAGAATCTAAATGCAAATGTGACGTTTTTGTTGCAGCGTCAGCATATTTGCAAATGTTGACAGGCAAGCATGTGGAAGAAAAAGTGAAATTGAAACTAACGAATTTTCTCATTTGCTTGTGATAAGTTCTGTTTCATAGAATGCAGACGCAGCGAAAGCTCGTTGCAGCAAAATTAAAGAATGCAGTCTTGTTCATTTTTCTATTTCGCCTCAACGTTTCTCAGCGACTTTTTGGTGCAACTGCGCCGAAAAACTGTTCATTGTGCGAGTAAGTTGCTTGGCAGCAATGTTAACCAATGCAAAATACGTGCAAAGTATTTTACTCTGAATTATCAGTACCTTTGCGAGGAGAGGTTACGGCTTTTCAAGTGCCTCGATATGTCGACAAATTTTGCTGCCCAGAAGCTTTAGTTGTTTTTTCAGTGCACGTTTCTACAACTTTATGTTTTTTGACAGATGCAAAAGAGTTCCAGGAATTGTCTCTGTTGATTGCCGCCGAAGGAACCTGACTTTTCTACCTGCACATCTTCCAAGCGATACAACAGATCTGATGTTTGATTTCAATTTGCTCAATCGGCTGACAAACGCGGTGAGAAGGGATTCACTGACTTTAAAACTGTTTGAAGCATTGCAATTAATGCGTGGCGGTTGTTTGGCTTGAGCAGTTAAAGCAGTAATGTTTCCAATGACTTTTATAATTTTAGCAAAAAAAATGTCATACTGATCTATGGCACTTGTACATGCTTTAATCTTTTTAAAAGACATTTTTGAAAATTCGCCTTTAAAATTGATTTCTAGTCGCCCACGCTTCTAGCACGTGTCCTTCTTGTTAGGTTCCAACCTCCTACGTTTGCTGCGACCTAATGAATAATCCATGTTCATAAGTCCGATTTCAATAGGCGAGTTTAGGCCGCTTAGGACTTTTCTCTCTCATCACATCAGGAAAAAGCTGGCTTACCTCGCAAGTGTTTGCAAATCTGAGCTAAAACAACAAGCTAGCCTTAAACCTGACGAACGACAAACAAGATAAAAATGAAAATCTTGAAAAAGTAGAAAAAGTAAATTCAATTAAGCAACAGCTCAGCTGGAGTGATGAGAGGGAAGACGTTTTTCTCTATTTTCATGAAATATTGATCATCCTTGTTGTGGATATTCACAACCTAGTAATCAATAATTTATTTTCAGACTGCACAACTAGTCAAGCAACAGTGCATGCCAGCACATATGTTACAAAGAAATGGAGTAAAGCGCCAAAATTTAACAGCAAAAAACTAAACCAGCCAATCCCCAAAGCGGAAATATCGTGGTGCTAAAATCAGTTGAAAGTTTAATGCATTAACTTCGTCAACGTGATTCTATTCTCAAGCTGTGCTAAAATATGGGGGAATAAAAACCCTCCAGTAAACTGCATACACGTGTGGATCTTGTGCACACTGCACAGGATGATTGAGAATCACTGGTAACTGTATATCAGCCAGTTTGATTTCGAGCAAAGTTTGCAAATTGAAGATCCACTGTGCTTTGAAAGCTTGCATTGGTCCAATGAAATTTTTTGAAACCACAACCAAAGACAAAAACGAATGATAACAGAATGAATAAGGCTTTTTCGATTTTAAATAGCGATACGAGCCTACATCAAATACTTTAAAATAAAAACAAATAATTTTTGATTTTTTTGCATGAATGTATTGTTACTTGAAGGCGGTACTGGCAACTGACAAATCTCTCCTTTGTTGACTTGCAGTCAACTTGACCCAAATTGGTGAAATGTTATTTTCCCCCCATATACTGCTGAAAAACTTTTTACTTCATTTGCCTTACATGACTAGTTTTATATTATAGAGTTTATACATACGTATCATAGCAGTTGTAATGTGAAGTAAACACCCCATCGTTTAAAACAGGGGTGGGGAACCTGCATCCCCGTGGGCCAAATGCGGCCCGCGTGAACATTTAATATGGCCCGCATAAGAATTTTCGTTACCCAATTTAGAATACAAAATCGCGTCAAAGCGAATCTCGATGATAAGCGGGTACTTCGATACTATATCATAAGCCTCTATGAAGACGTTACACAATACAATACTTCAAACTCTATCTCTCGTAATTAGAATTTCAGGATAAAGTCAAATGTTATTTTCGTCCCGCCAGCGACAATCCACATTTTAAGCGGCCCGTGATAGCAAACAGATTCCCCACCCCTGATTTAAAACATAATCGCAAGGCGTATGTGTAACTGCGAACAAGGCATGGTCAAAAGAAAATTGCCATAATTAACGTTTGGATGTCATTTTAACATTATGTTTTACGTCCATCAAATATTTTCGGTATTTTTTCTGAACTATGATGCCTGATATTAATTGTTCAGGTAAAATATAGCATTGAATTATTCGTGTACAACTCGAGACGCCAAAGCTGCGCTGAAATTCCTGTTCACTGGAAGATATACGGAAGTCATCGTGACAGCTGCAAGTTTTGTGCACTCGCGCACTCAAATTGAACCACTAGTCAAGGCCGCAATGGTTTTCTACTTTGCGTTAACATACGCAAGGTAGAGAGGAGAAAAGGGGTACTGGGTTTTTACTCGGATCTTGTGGTCTGAGCCTTTTGCTCTTTGAAAGCAATGCTAAGTTCAGAAATTCGCGCATCGCATAAAACAGACATCTACCAATCTGTATACCGCGTGATATCAGGTGCAGAAAATGCTCGAACAAAATCACCCGTTTTGATTTCACTTGTATGAATAGGGTGTTTGCAGAAACTGCCCTTGTCGAATTTGCTCTTCATAGCATTTCTCTGCAGTTTTGATGATGTTAAATATATGTTTGTATTATACAGGACGTTGGTGAGGAAATTAAGTTTATCTCTGATTATGATAAGGAATTTTATGGATTCGCAAGAGAATAGCTCCCAGACAGTGTTTTGTCACACTTTTATAGCAAGGGTCCTTCACAAACTGTAGTGATCGTCCTTGTACTTGCTTGGCTTGTACAGCTATCTACAATGGGGTATATCTTTAACATGGGTTGCTCCACAAAACGACAGATGCTCATATTTCAGTCGTTCGACTAAACGATCGATGGTCGAGGGTTTGGATCAACCCTCGAGGGCAAAGCGTTAATTAGAATATTTCAATTCTGTCCCGACCTTGTTAGAAATTGGTTCCAGTTCTCAGATATTTGGACGTGAAACAATAACTGCAAATCACTGCTTAAAAATCTTTTTTGAAAAAAGCTGCACCAAAAGAAAAATTCTGTGTTGCCATGCTATAAGCAGAACTTCTACAAGAAAGAACCAAAGAATCGCGCAGTGTCTTCATTAGTATCTAATCCTGGAATGGAGGCTTATTCGATGCTTCTATTTAATAAACTGTGCTGCCCTGATCAATGGCCAGTCGATTCAAGGTTCTTCATAGAACTATTTAGCAAAATGGTTTGGGAAAAATCTAAATATAATTGCGTTTAAAGTAGTTTACTTATCCGAATAAACTGAAACAGTAGTAATTTTTGCTGCACAAATTTGTCAAGTTTTCTTGCTAATATGCAGAACGGTAAGGTCGAAGCAGTGATTTTTGAAACCATTTTACATCGGAGTGCGATTAAAATCAGTGATGCCAAAGGTATTTTGCAAACAGGTATTAATCAAATAAATCAATTTTGCCCGAAGTTGGCCACATCTTGATAGTCTGTAAGCTACTTCGCTTTCGGCAAACATACTTCTAACAACAGAAGAAACGTCTCGTAAAAAAACTCTTTTCGAATCATTTCTTTCGAGAAAGATCAAGAGAAGTAGAAAAAACGCTGAAGATCTTCGACTGCAACTTATCATTTGAAATCTGCCTCTTTAAAAGGAATTTAACTCAACACTCTACCGTCCACATTGTTTCAAAAACAATTCTGGGTTTGTCTTTTTGCTTAAAAATGAATTAATTTTTTAAACGTTGCAAATTTGTAACATAGGTCCATTAAGCTACTAAATCCAGAAAATCTCTGTAATCATAGGAAAGGTGTTTTGTACAACAGGATGAATCAAAAGTATGCATGTTAAAGGCGAGAGACCCTTGTAATATCTGAAAAACCTGTTAAAATCAAGTTTCATGACGCATTTTTCACAATGTGCGCAGATGGAATAGAGGGTTCCTACGCAACTTTGAATACAAATTTCCAGACAATTTCCAGACTTTTCCGGACTTTTTTCGGACTTAACTTTTCCGAATGACATGCCCAGGTCAAATACTGGCGCTATAATAGTTAACACGATGCAAGTAAAATTATCAATCGTATCACAAGTATCAGAATAAAACATCAGAATGCATGTCAAAAGATCAAGTCTAGAAAATTATTTACTTTTTCCATTCTAACAGACCAAACACTTTTTTCCAGACTTTTCCAGGCTGGAAAATGACCAATTTTTTCAATACCTTTCCAGACTCCGTAGGAATCCTGGAAATATGCTTGTTTGCAAATCACAACACTGACATAACTAGAAACAAAGTAGTCAAATTTAGCTTGGCAATCACAAAAAAAAATAAATCGACAAACACTGTCACGAAATAGACAAAGCACAAAGATATCACAACCTATGTGCAGTATTGTCAGAACATTAGTTCCTCTGAAATTCCAGGAAAAAATTTTTTTTCGTTACAAAAATAAACCTCATATTTTGGCAAAAGTAATAAGGGATGCTTCTGCAACCTGGCAGCTTATTTCATTGACTTCTCTTCTCCGTGTAGATTGGAAAATGATCGATGTTATCTTTTCGAACACCCTGCTATGGTTTCGAGTTGTGGCCTCTGGCTTTCCTAGCCTATCATCTTCTTTCTAATGAAAGTTATGATCTTACGCCTTTTCAAGGACCTGTGACCTTGCTTTCTCTGTAGAGAGCCTCCAACGTCATGTTTGAATTTCAACAGTGGAAGCTGCTGTAGCACAATCGTTTCTGTATTGTAGCCAACTATAGGAATGTTTGTATTTTAATAACACGGAGATAGCAGGGAAAACATTTTTGATTTTCAGACTCTCACTCCTTACCAACGACTGGTGGAAGTTCATCTGCAAAACAATATTATCAATCGAATTGACAAAAGTGCTTTTCATCATCTTAAAAGTTTGCAAAAGTACTTATCTGGTGGTAACTAGTCATACATTTAGTTTCAACAAGAAACTTGAGAAAATTTCCCAATGTGTGTTTACCTGGAAATTGTCCTGAAAGTACTTAAAGTCATAATTTAATTGCACTGACGTCGAACAGGTTAAACTGATTTTAATGATAGTTATATATAAAAGTATATCTTTTGAAATTGCCTTCACCTCAAGTAATTTTTGTGTTTAACACCTCAGAAGAAAAAGTGTGTCGTTCTTTTTCTAAAAAGACTCGTTTTTTGTAGGCTAGAATTGTCTGGAAATCAACTGACCGCTTTTCCTTGGTCTTCGATCAATTCTCTGACAAGTTTACGTTTCTTATATTTGGACCGAAACAAACTGACTTCTTTGCCCGGTGCTGAAGATGTTTTAAACGACCTGCAGAGGTTATCCGTAGTTTCTCTGTCATCGAATCCTTTCACATGTGGATGTTCTTTGAAAAACTTTTCTGACATGTTTATGGATCTCAAGCAAAAGCGAGAAAACAGTGAAAAACGTGTTACGAAAATCTCGAACATTGAATGCTCAAGTGTGCATGGATGGTTGTCGAGAAACTTGAGTAGCTTCAATGTCACATCATCTAAAATCTGCGAAAAACCGAAGGTGATGATGTCGGTCAAAATTGCATACAGTCTCCAGTCAGGTATGCCGAGTGCCTCGTCTGGAAACAAGGCACTGACAAAAGGGGTAACGTACTCTGTGGAAAGTGAGAATGATGAAGCTTTCACGAGTGTCGCTGAAAGAACGCGAATAATATTCGCTCCAGTCAATGTTTCCATCAGCATCAACTGCGACACGGAACAAGATGCTGGAAGTTCAAAGTCGCTTTTCGGCAAAACTGAAATTGTCAAGATTGCTACTTTCGCGGGGAAGGAACAAAGACCTGAGTTTGAAGGTGACAAAAACAAATGTCAGTTGATGAGTATTATCATATACTAGTGCAGGGGTGAGCAAACTACGACCAACGGGCCACCGCTGAACCTTTTTTCTGACCCCCGAATGCACTTTTAGTGTTGTTTTAAGCTGATCGAGTATCGCTGACTTATCACAAACCGCTTCTACTCGAAAAACGTGCAGTATGATAGTCGAGTGCATAGCGATCTTAACACGCAAATACAGATCAAGAATCTAGACCTGACGGTTGTAGGCCTTAACAGCTCTAAACGTTAGATATAATGATTATATCTTTTTTATATAAAAAAGTATAATTTGTAGAAGCTGGCCCTTCGCTGGGTACTGATAGAAGAATGTGGCCTTCACTGAAATAAGTTTACCCACCCTGCAATAGTGTACCTAAGTTTGAAAGTGCATCGGTATCTGCAACGTGTTTAGAAAACTCTTTCGAATTAAGCTTTGGAGCCAAGTTTCATTTGACATATCTCAAAGTTAAAACTTGAATAAAACTCACCTAATTCAAGATTACCACAAAAAACACCCATACACTTTTGCAAACTTTGGCAATATGAAAGTAAAATCGGTGGTTATTTTTTCCGGAATAATGTGAAACTTGGCCATTTATCAAAACAAACCAAAACGTATTTAGCTAGCGTAGATCATATCATTAAAAATGTAAATCAGTGCAAATATAGAGCTAGCCGTGCATAAGATGAACGAGTCACAACTTAGAGGGTAACTTATTTTATTTCCCAACAACTATACAAAAATATGCTGAAAAAAGGTGTAAGTTGAGTAAAGTCATCGAACAAAACGGAAGTACGGTGGCGATAACATTTTACTGGTCAATATCAATATTAAAGTTTAGGATTTATGTGACGTCGAATGTGTGCCATTTTCAGACGCCTTGGCGAATCGGAATTGAGAAAAAGTTGATCTTATCTGATTGATATAAATTTGTCTCGTTTATACAAATTTTCGATCTCTACTACAGCACCGCTTTGTCAATCAGATCTCACAACCATTTTCTTAGAGATAGATTCAGTCTTATTTTGTACTTAACTGGTTTGCGTAGGATAAGTGAGTAGATTTCATTGTTTTGCTGATAGATTGCTGTGTATACTTACAAGAATGCATGCCGACATAGTATGGCTTCGAGATCTGGTTGAGAAAGTGAAGGTCGGTTTCACTTAGCTACAATGTCAAACCAGATGTAGTCAGGGCACGTGCTGTGGAAGACGCGTAGACGATTTTGGCGGTTTTTGGCGGGCTGGCGCAGGAAGCAAACCTTCCCAGTGTGATGGACACTGGATCGGTTTCGTGTTTTCCATGCTTTTCCTTATCTGCTGTTTCTCAGTATGTCTTTTGACTTGACTTTGCTGATTTTGGCGATTTCTGCAAAAGGTTTCCACATCGTTTTTCACCCTACAAAGGATTGCAATTGGAAATCGTTCTATATATCTATAAACATATTTTACAGTTTGATTTTGGCTGACGGTAATTGGCGGCAGGCCGAAGCCTGAAATTTGCTTCTTGCCGAGACGTTTGAGATGAACGCACTTGCTCAAAGAGCGCTACGGCCATTCACTCAGTGGCTGTATTGTTTGCTTTTCTGCAGTACAGTTAATCTATTTTGTTTCGTTTGTGAAAGAATTGAGTTATGTGCAGTCGTTTACTTACATGGGCGCAGGGGCGTAACGAGGGGGTGGGAAGGGAGCACAATTCTCCGGGCGCCGAATCACTATGAGGGCGCCGAATCCAGCGCATTTGCCTCCTAAAGACCTCAAATTCGAACATGGGGGCAACAAACTTGCTTCTTGCTCCGGGCGCCATCTAACCTCGTTACGCCCCTGCATGGGCGTCAAGAAAAACAAGTTTGCTGATGCAGAGACTTAAATCGTATTACATGAGATTGATGGATACTTACAACGCGGACTTATTTTTATATGACCGCTCCATTGCTGACCGTTTCCATGTGGCAAATCATGTCAGTTTTGTTTTATTTAGAGAAAAAAATCTTCTCAAACTCGCATCTAATTTGGAATAACAAGCACGATTGTCGCATTGACCGTGTGCGGAAGCAAGACCATGAGGGAATGACAATAGTTTGTGCTGCTGAAAACCTTGCCGGGACAAGCTACCAACTGGTCAAACTCGTCGTGGTTGATGAACAAAGCAAGGAAACAAACCGTGCGTTTGGAAATTTATGTTCTGTTCCGACATAAGACGTTTCAAACGTCCAATATAAAACAATCGTCTCAGCCCAGGGACTTTTTTATATGGCCTAGAAAATGCGGTGCCAGCACACTGCCTCGTTGAACAAATGAAAAATGACCTTTAGTTCAGATCAAATATTTCCCTCTCTCTGAGTTTTAAAAATAAGGAGGCAAAATTACATTTCCAACGGAAACGTAATTTTCAAACACTTCTGCGTTTCCCGAGTGCAAATAATTTTTTTGCCCATTTCATGAATCAAAAACCAAGTTTTACGGTTACGCCATTGCCTAACTCTAATGCTGAAGTGTTGATACGTAAATAAATTACCATAGTAGAGTTTTTTCAATGTTTTGATGGACTTGTAGTTCATGGTTGCTGCGCATCAAAGCAGCCGCCTTCTCAAACCATGTTTTATATTTGATATCTCGTGGAGGACGCCAGGTCTGAGTTTGCCAGTGCATTTCAGGAAAAAACTCTCTTGACTGAGGCTCACTACATCAGCTTCTGAGTCAATATTCGCGACCGAGACGAAGTCCTGAGACTCTGTCATTGGTTATTATCCTCGCAAACCACTTTGCAGCCTCTTCGGATATAACTTACTGACCTGTTTTGTTGATAAACAAGGGGGAGATGTCGTAAATAAAATTTCGGTTATGACTGAAACCTACGCAGCATTTATAAAGTATGTTCCAACAGTTATAAGTGGCCTCACAGGGTTTCCATAAGAAGTTACGATTTTTGCACAGAAAGACGCTGAACCAAATTTGGCATTGCAAGCTCAGGTCCAACATTCTTTTTTTTTGTGTAGATTTTTTAGTAACCAAGCATGTGTTGCTTCTTGGTTTAATCAATGTAGCCACCAACTTTTTCCAAAATGTTGCTAAAGGAGTGTTGGCTTAGTTTTATTCTTTTATTGGCCACAATAAAATGTTGTTTAAAACAGATACAGATGTTTCACAAGTCGAGTCATCTATCGAGTCATCTAGGTAAGCTGGTTACAAGTTTTTAACTGTATCGTAGTGTTGCGTATGTGTTGCATAAAGGATAGGATGACTAGAGACAAACGATTGATAACTGCACCGATATATGGAATGTCCTTGGAAGAATTTGTTTCCTAGACTTGCTCTTCTAACGGACTTTCTAGTAGGGCTTTACACCAATCGTTTCTCTAATATCTCTTCCATT
>JGI24021J15306_10013345_pt1 | contig 10202 bp, 4 predicted proteins | sample Ectturendosymbi1_FD_15306 | JGI IMG/M metagenome (IMG submission 15306) | reverse complement strand
CGATTTCCGCAACCCGCGCGGGTTAACCCGCCTCAGGCAAGACTTCATAACTACATCGTGGTTTATTGATAGTGTGACGTCACTGGCCATCGTGCAACCTTAGAATATCCTTCTTGCGAATTTGCAAAGCGAAAGCGCAACCACACTGGCTGTCTTTAATCGCATATAATTTCACATTACGGCAGTACCACTAGTTCCAAACGAAACATGGTTTCCTATGAAGCAAATATAAGTCTGTGTAAACAAAATAGGTGGCAATTTGCCTGTAATATCCGTATATTATCAACCGAAAAACGTTCACGCCATATCCGTTCGCAGGTCTTTGCATCCTTAGATTCTGGGCACCAACTACTTCCGAGAGCAACATGTTTTTGGAGCTACGTAACATTTTAAAAGTTTTCTGCGCTCACAACCATTGCCAGCTTCCTCACTGAAAACAGAGAGTTCATGAATTATGTGGTAGAGATGTGTTTGTACCAGGGCGTCGGTGAAAAATTGAGCGACGCGCTTTCGTTATAACAACACAAGGTCAAGACGACCATAAGCTTGCCTATCGACAAGGACGAGCACTTAGCAAAATTTGGAAGTTGACGTGCTTTATGCCAAAAGAACACAAATGCAGTAATGCAGTTGGTGTTCCTTTGTATACGATTCTCTTTCAAAATTAGTTGGACCAGACATTCAAGCACCTTGTTCCGAGAACCATAAACATGGATGAAAATAAGAATCGCTGAAGTGAGAAAACTTTTGCAGGTCCACTTGAAACATGTTCTGAAACCGATGGGCATCTTTGAGATTCGCTGCAGTCAGCTTTCTATTTTAAGGATGAAGCGAACGTCGAAAACACAATTTCTGTTTTTCATAAGATCTGGAAAAGGAAGGGGGGATATGAGCTTGAAATGCTAAGAACGAAAATGCAAACTATATTATTCTGCTGAATATTATTTTCTAAAGCTACACATATTTATCAAGTGATAAGTCTTTTCACAATGAGGATGGTTAATTTTGTAAGACCATATCGTATTCCTCCATTACCACTGTAGACTTCCATCAAAGTTAAGCATTTTCATCTCACATTGCGAGATTTGCGAAGTATTGTTCTTTCGTGTAATTTAAATGCATAAGTATGATGTTTACCGTCTTCACATCTACCCAACGAAGCAAAACTAACGCCCACATGCAGTTAACAAAGAGCACAAACATGAATGAAACAACATAGACGTAGGTACGTGACACTAACATAGAGCACACGCACGGTGGCGCTAACACGATTACTTTGATACCTATGACCGCTGGATAATGCTGTGACAAATTCCAAGTTGACGTATTCATAACTTGTATGTGCAGAGTTGAGTTTATTAGATCACACATTTTCAAGCAAATTAAGACTAAAGACACCGAAAAAATTTTTGAGGGTTTGTTTTGACGAGCGCTCAATTGGGCACTTTTCTGTCATGATTTCGGGTTGATGACCGAATTGTTTCTGAATTTAGGGTCGAGATAGGTTTACATCTTACAAAGGCGTTTCAGTCTGCTGGACGATCAATAACGCAGGAGTGCTGGGTCCCAACCGGTATCTATCGTAGTTTTCCCAAATTCCTCATGGAGCTAAGCATGACAGAGAAAGCGCAAATTCAGCTAAGTTGAAGCTATGCCCGGCATGGGCGTACCGAGGTTAGACAGCGCCCGGGGCAAGAAACCACTTTGGCGACCCCGTGTTCGAACCTGAGGTTTTTCGGAAGCAAGTGGACTGTATTGAAGATAGCACTTGCAAGATTGTTGGGACTTTTCTGCACCCATGTAGTGATTCGGGGCCCAAAGCATTCGGACCAAAGCATCGGGGCTCCTGTTCCTCCTCTTTACGCCCCTGCCGCCTGGGTTTCCATAACAACCCTTTGAATCCAATCAGTGCTCTCTCTGTAACGTAGCCCGTATGTCCAGATTACTTCAGGAAAATGAAATACATTGCCCGACCGTCGAAAAAGAGACCACGGCTATAATCGAAACTGTGCAGAAGTGGACTCATTTTCAACATTTCACGTTAATCGGCTGTCTTTGACGTTCAAGCTTTTTAATCGAAAACGGAGTAAGAACAAATATAGTAAGATTCATTGTTGGAGACTCTAACTTGTATCATCCATGTTTTCCATTAATTACCTTCCTGGAAAAAAAAACATGGGAGCTGATAGCTTTAAGTGCATTTTTGCAACAATTACCGCATAAGGGTATGTTTCATCCTAGAATTACTCGATTGCTTCATTTTTTCCGAAATGGGAATTTGTTTTTTTTAACAGACGAGGTTGGGACAGTTTTGTCTGTCCTGCTAAACGTGGGCAGAGTTGAAATATATATTATTTTCTTCCAAATAAAAACAAGCCCACAAAGCGACACAATAACTCAAAAGTTCTAATGTAGCGTCCACTTTAACGAGCATCTGGCAATTTCATCACGCAACAAAAATACCTGCAAGCAATCGTTTATGAATTTCCAAGGTTCCCTTTGTGTTGGCGTGTCCTAACATGCATTCCACAGCAGTGATAAACTACTTCCATCCGTTGTTTTCTTTGTGCGCAATGCTAATCTTTATTCACTGAGACAATCAGAATTCGTTCCTCTCTAAAGACGTAAAAGAATGACATACAAGGTTAAGAATTGCAACGAGCACGTCAACATTATCCAACGGGAAACTCGCCATGCGCTTGAACGACACAATGGTGCGATATGGGAAACCATACGACTCGCTCTGAAATCACGTGAACCAACAGTGCTGATAGACGCTCTGCATGAAATCCCCACTTTCAACAGCGAAACATTCGAGTCCGCGGGAGTTATCCGTCTGTTTCAGGCGGCGATCTCCAAACGGCAAAACATAACCTGCCTGGTTTTCGAGGCCGGGTGCGCTTTTTCTTCGGAAATTTGTCAGATCGCACAAAAGTATTCATTTGGTGGAAGCGGTCGAACTGACGGATGTGAATCAGACGAAAGACAGAATAAGATTGCCGGATGGATGAGAGTTTACGGCATCAGCCAGAGATTTGGCGCCATCTTCGCTAATAGCCACTGATCTCGTTGCTGTGAAGAAGTTTCTGGAAATCATGACCAAAATATAAACCGATGATGAGAACACTGAAGAGACTCCTCATGTACATCTACAGACCAGAATTATGGATCTTTGATTCAGAATTTGTTGAACACGTGAGTCATGATCTTCCACAGCGCGCACTGACACGCAGAACTCGTACTAACCCACCTGTTACATGATATTTCGGTTAGGAAATGTGAAATACGTGACGTTGCGTCAATTTTACGTAATCACAGTTACCCATGCGTTTCAGTTTCTGATAGGGCTTGTGATTTTTCGGTATGTGACTAGTAGTTACGACAAAACAAAGGAATTTACTTTGACTGTGTTGCCATTTTTCCACGCTTTGCACGTTCTCTATACGCTGAAAGCCAATGATACATGCTTAAAACTTACCAAATATTCTGTGTGTTCAATCGATTTTAGTTGGTTCAATTGATTAAAACAATGTTTAAGTTGTAATGGCGTAGTAACATTTTGTCACATTTTGTGTAAGAACAAGGGCGAATCCAGCCAGTAATTCATGGGGGCGATTTCGGCAATATTTGGAATCACGTCTCATTACCGGTTCACTATTGTAAGAGATATGAAGTATACTTCACAGCACTGCTGTGGCAAAACAATGGACGGCAAAATAGCCTTACATCGCGAATGCTGTTTTCCGAATTGTACAAAATCATGGTGAATAAAGTTAATTTCGTAAGCTTTAGGATGCCGATCGCCCCGATCGCTCCTTTTGGATTCGGCTCAGTGTGAGGAGGACGCTGCGAATTAATCGGTGGTCATTTTGGCTTCGGTCCATCTCAAGGCGAACTTATTTGTTGAGCTAAGCGAACAGTTTGTTGTCAAACATAAATAAAGATCTGTTGGTCTAAATGTGAAGTTCTGTATGCGTCAAATTACAGGGTGGTAAAAAAACAGAACCCATAAAAATTTTATTCAATGCTACAAAGATTCTGTGAACTTCAAGTGCTTTACTGGTTTCAAACTTCAGTCCGTGTACAATCATTCCCCAAAGTTTTAGTCACTGAAATCCTTTCGCGTAAAAGCTTCGTAAAAGTTCCTTCCAAAATATGCTCGAAAGACCTCTAATTGCAGTAGCCAAGTATTATGACATTGAGTTAATTGCAGTAGCCAAGTATTATGACTGCTTAGATTCTTGCAACTTTCAATATTATTTACTATGATAATCATTCGAGGTTCTTGCTAAAGCATTTTACCCCTTGAACATTTTCTCCGGATTGTGTATGTGACCGACTAGGCTATCGATTATTTTCACAAGAATTCTGAACGTAGTATTACTGTAGTAATGCAATTGCTTAGTTCAGCTAATCAACGGCTTGGTTCAGCTATTTAATGCTTTATTTAAATAAAATTTATCGAAAGTGCACAGCAATATCGTCATGAAATTCTAAAGTTTAGCAATAATTTTGGTTGATGCCGGAAAAGAAACAACCTCAAGTGGTGGTTCAACGATTATAGTGCATTTGCTTAAAACGCTTTGTGATGATAAGGATGGTAGGAATATTTATCTCGTTTTGAAAATTTTTATTTTCCCGCGGTATTTGGTGCAAAGCAAAAAATTCTAAATTTGAATCTGGTGAAAATAACGTAACAAAAACAGCATCAAAAATTGACGGAAGCCATTAGTGTGTGCGGCGATGCAAAACTTGACTAATGAACAATATGCTGTGTGCGGTGACAATATTGCAGACGATGGTGATGCGAGCACATGCTTTTCCTCCAAAGTTTCAATCAAGGATGTATCGACATCAAAGTGAATACCTTCCATACGGTGAGAATGACTTTTTGCCAGCATCTAAAGTCGTAACCACGTGCCCGAAAAACTGACTAGCACCTGAAAAGTAAATCTAAAGCATAGTGAAAATACTTGTGGCTATCGCTACACTGAACGATCAGCTTACGGAAACGGTAATTATGATTAAGAGGAACAATTAGCGTTGAAGCCTAGTGTTTTCCTACTTTCAGTATTTTTGTAGTCTGGACGAGATTAAATTCATCATTACAACTCGTAATGATATGTTTTAAAACACACAGCCTACTGTGCACTCAGTGCTGCAGTTTGCAGTTTGCGGTTCATGATGCAGAGTTTTGAATAGCACGCGTATCATCACTGTAAGACCATCGTAACATCAACATGTATCGCAAGTTAGCGTTCCTTTGGTTTCTCAAACGAGTGTGAGCCGAAATGATAGACTTTTCGACATAAACGGTGATCAGTGACAGAAAAGCATTGTTTCTATGATGCGAGAGAAGTGAAGTTGTTAACTTGAACCATAGTTTCGGAATGTCTGTGAATCTTTACTGTGTTGGGCACAAAGTTCCACAATAAGCAGATATGACGTTTTTCAGCTAGGGCGTATTTGGCATCACTCCCTAATACCTTGAACTTGAATAGGCAGAAATAAATTTTTAGATTGCTGAAAAAGAGTGTCAGAAATAGTAACTACTGGTTTAAAAAGTGGCATTTGAGCTCAATTAATGTCTTGATACTTTCTAATGCAGTGGAGAGATATGTCGATCATTAAATAAGTCATAGTTTGCAATAGCACTTTTCAATGTAAATTTGAATCAAAAGCAAAAGATGAAACAGTTACTAAGGGCCTAATTTTAAAATTTTACTTAATGTTCCTCTCAGGTACATAGCAAATGAAATGGGATGTTGGTAATGCATTTTCACAGTTTTTCTTTCTGCGTAAAATCAGAATACAAGCTTTTGTTTACAAGCACCATTGTACTTCTTCATAGGATCTTTCATTGTATTTGCTGGCTGGTTACATTTCTTGGAGAAACTACAACACAAGATGAAAAGAAAACAAACAAATTTTTAAACTATCCCGCTACTTACAATTTGAAGTTATTCGTTTAACATTTTAAGAACTTGTGTGTTTGCTATTGTCTACCCATTTTCATATTCTTCCAATAGAAATTGTCAATACGTGTTAACCTATTCGTACAAATTTTCGTGACGTATTTAGGTAAAAACCGCAGTATAGTTATCAAAATGTTTTACCGATACTTCCTCGAATAGCACTATTGAATAAAATGGAATATTCCTGTGGATACAGCGACACTTGTTTTCATGTAACATCATAGTTTCACAAACAAGTTCATGAAAGTCCATCTTTACGCAAAAGATAGGAACAACCATCAGTTCAAGCCGTCTAAGTATTTCTATAATGATATTTCACGCGCAATTGGTTGTCTACAGGAAACGTATAACTTACGCACAGCGTATTACTTCCTCAAAAATTTTTGTTTGGTGCAAATCGGTGGACAAATTAAATCCAAAGGAAAACCGTGGCGTTTTCGGTTCATATACATAGTTTCATCCATCCCAAATGGATTGCCGAGTTTGGTTGTGCTATGGATTTGTAGCTGATATCACAAAAAGTTTTTTCTCTCGAGGGTTTGTTCTTCATGATCAAAATCGCTAAATGAGATGTTGAAACACCAAGTGAACTAAGTAAAACGCCATGCACATATGTGACTCTTTGTACATCCACGTTAGCGAATTCATGAAAATTCAGTGTCAGCGATATCGCATTTTCTATGTGATTTTATTGTCAATTCAGCCAGTACTTTGCTAAATCGCCTCTCTACTTGTATATAACTGTGTAAGTAAGCAGTTTCAGGCATTGAATATGGATGTTGCATATCTTGCTGTTGATCTCGAGTTGTTGCGATATTACATTGCCACGGGCCTATTCATATGCAACAAGCGTTAACCGGTTACGTCGAAATTAATCGCAACTGAGCACGACTACACGTGCATAAATGCCGAAAATGACAGGCCTTTCCTGCATTGAATCATCAACGTCAAATTTCGTCTGATCGTAGGACAGCAGGTTACGCAGTTCTTGGGGAAAAAATTAGATGCGATTGTGGAACAAGGGGCAGCATAAAATGATTTTGCAAAGAAAGTATTTGCGAATAATAAACCTTCGGTTTCATCTTCAAATATCTTCAAACATTTATACCTCCAAAGCAGACGCTGTAAATGTCACCAAACAAATCACTGCACCATGCGCTGTCAGCTTGAGAGTTACCGTTTAGCACATGGCTTACTAGAGAGGATAACCTGCTGCTGATTAATGTTTTGAAGCGCTTGTGCAACTCACGAACTTTGCCTGCAACTTCAGATATATAGAATAACAGCATGAAGCATAAACATTAGCAAAGTCCAGCACTTTCGAGGTAGTGCAACTGCGAAACACAGGTTTTACATTGTCATTTTATTTATGTTCACGGATTTGTTTTTATTTATGTGCATCGACGGTGTAGGCTATTGCAGAGCGTTCATATATGTATAATACATTTTCAATACATGTTGGCAATGCGTTGATAACTCTATGAAGTTCATTTACACATTTCTGCATCAAATGTAAAGCTTTTGAGTTTTACGCTGTGTGTGATAAAAACATAACTTTGCAATAAATAGCCTTTTACACCGAAAAAGTGTTACACTATCTGCAAATATAAAAGAGGTCAAAGACTGAAAACAAATATAGACAAATTCAAACAGTTTCTTTTTTATAATCTTGAAACGTCTAAACATCGGATTTGGAATATACAAACATGGAAAGGTATTCGCGCAGCAAATGTTTAGGTTCCAAGTTCATTAAAATTCAGATGATGTTTACTTCTATAGCAAATCGAACGAGGAAAATGGTTTTATAATACTGCCCTTTCTTTATCATTAAGCAAAGGAAGTTTTATGACAGCAAAGCAAGTTTTTGTCAAGGATGCAGTGAGCCCCTTGGTGTTCGGCTGGAGTATGCTGGATCGTGGGTCACATTCGGCAGCATCTCGGCAACCACGCCTTGCGCCAAGCGTTTTCCTACCCAGCCCGCGCTGAACACATCCAGCACGGGTAGCAGTGGTTGCTCTCACAGTGACAGGTTTGGTTGGCATTCAAGAAATTCCGCAACAGCGAGAGCCACGTGAAGGCACCTGCCGTCCTCCCCAACACTTACCCGAGATCTAGTGTGGCCTAGCAGCGGTTTGAAGAACTGGCTCAATAGAAGAGGTCAGGGATGCCACGTACAAGCATCATATGCGCAGCATCACCTGCTGAAAATGATATTTCTTGGTTAAGTGGTGGCAACAGCAAATCCTTTTGATCAAATTTATTACTTTGTTTGGAAACGGTGGACAGATTTCCTTATCTTGTTCAAAATCAGTGCATGCCACACAAACCATTTCCCTAACTAAAGATATTGTTTTGCAAAGCATGTAGGGGAATATTTATTATAGAGGATCCCTGCCAGTGGCTTCTTGCCTGTAAGAATTTGTGGGGACAGTCTTTCCAAATTTGTGAATCATGGTTCCTTTGAGAATTTTAGATATTCAGATTCATATGCGTACAAGACGGGTGGTTTTCAGAAAGGTCTCGCTGATATCGGCTTGGAAAACAGTGATATCGGTTGGTAAAACAGTCGATGAAAGATATTTTTGCTTTGCTTGGTTGAAGCTAATACATGCTTTCTGACACGCCTTTCCTTGCCAGTGTTTTTCCTACAAACGAAACACGTGTTTACTTATTCTGAAGCTTATTTTGGTAGCAGTGGTTGCCTGTAAAAGCACCAGAATAGCTCTTTGTAGCAAGGAAGGTTGTCTTCATCCTTTGCAAAATGCCTTCTGCGTTTCCTAAATTCAGTTGCGTTGGTTCAGGTATTTCTAAAGAAAACTTGCTCGTCTACATTGCTGTAATTGACAAGAGATAACAGCGGAAAAAACACAATTTGTAACATAAATGGTAACCACGGTTTTGTGCAAAGAGAATATCTGAAGCATGAGAATGTGTGAAAACAACAAACTTATACCTATAATAGCCAAGTTTCACTTCCAAGTTTTTCAAAAACGTTGAAAAAGTGCCCGAACTTGTTTACTGTCAAATGATTCAGTAGCTTATCAAAAGTATCAATTTTACCTGAAAGACTGCAGCACTTGATGTTAATGAACAAACTCCTGAGTGAAAAAGTTTGATAACTGTCAATGAAAACAAATTATGTATACGTCCACACAGTGAAAGTGATGTCATGCATCAGTGTTGCTAGTTAGTAAATGAAGCCTAGACAATGACTGACAAGAAATGCTTCTGAATACGTTTCATCATCATCCATTAATGGAAACACATTTGTTTGCCATTGTTGCAGTTTTTTCCTCTNATAGCAAACAAACATAGGGTAATCGTAATCGTCAATCGCAATCGATTGCAGTTTTTTGAGTATACTTAATCAGTTGAACTGAACAAAAATGAAATGTAATCGTATTCGTAATCGATTACATTGCCAATTTTATCGTAATTGACGATTACTTTTGCGAATAATCTTGGAAATCTTTACCCTCCATCTATGTGGGCTGAACCACGGTTGTGGTGGCTGTGTTTCCTCCTTTATCATCATTTGTTATGATTATCATTCAGGGGAAGCTATTTGCACGTCTGTGTGTGTTAAATCCANATAATCCAGCGGCAAGCACAACGNTTGTAGCTAATTCTCGCATTGTTCTAGTTACCCNTCTTGTTGGCCGCTANAAGTAACGTAGAGTGTCTAATGAGACGTAGCAACAAATAGAAAAACTTTACATAAAAACGGTTTGACACTTCTGCAACAGAATAGCAGGACATTACGAGGAGAGGTTTTGGTTTTATTTGTATTTATTCAGAGTGAACTTATGAATGTAATGCTGGAGTAGGCTATGTATATAATTTGTACACTAATTATATTCAGTAAATTAACATTTGTTCAGAGAAAGAAGGTACATTAAGTCAAGTCGAAAGTACGTTTCCACCACACTGATAACTAGCATGTCAACCGTGATCCACCAGATACTGGTAAAAAAACAACGAAACCAGTGAAGTTTTGGTGTCTATCGACGTTTGGTCCAATAGGCAGATATGCAGCTATATTGGCGTCACTGTTCATTTCATTTCAAATTAAAGCTGCACAATGCTATGCTGGCTTGCACACGATCGTAACCCGCAGTTAGAAGAAATAATCAGCAATTTTGAAATTATTAACAAATGAATTTTCAGCGTTGCTGGACGAATGTTCAAACCTGATAGATGTCGTTTGACTGATGAAAGATTTGAAGC
>JGI24021J15306_10013344_pt1 | contig 10203 bp, 8 predicted proteins | sample Ectturendosymbi1_FD_15306 | JGI IMG/M metagenome (IMG submission 15306) | reverse complement strand
CTCCGATATCCTAACTTGGAGCGTTGATAGTTTATATTCAGTGCAATGACACATAAAATAGGGGAGTGCGTGTGGAAGTATATGCATATTATCTCAACAAACTTCGCCAAAACGTTGGTTTAGAAACATGAATATGACGTCAAACTGTGAAGTAACAAACAATGCACACTAAATACAAATGACCACCATATGACACTGAATGAAACCCTCCTATGAAAATTTTCTGCGTGCGCTACTGGCGGCTTTACCGTGGGTGTAATCAGCAAGACTTGTCTCGGCAAACTTTACTGGGACATTCTGGATCTCTTGATTCGGAAAAGAAGTGGCAAAGATCTTTGAAAAACTCCCTCCATCTGCCAAGGATGTCCCCCTCATTGCTGAGAAAGACATTATATTGATCTTTGATGTATCGCGTTTTAACAAAAATTAACAAAATTTCTAATGCATGTGGATCATCTTTTCCGGTTTTACAACAGCCATTTTCAGAAAAGTAGAACTTATTATAGAAAAGCAGAAGGATTTGAACAATAACGACAAAACATGAAGAATAATGAGAAACAATCGCACATATTTTTCAAATGTTCGTGTAAATTTTCTTAGCAATTTGCAACGCGATATCCTTATTACTCCAACGACGAAACCATACATCACAATGTAATTCAAATAACAAAAGAAAAATAGCAATGGAAAACACGTCAGTATGCTCAGTACACAGAGACAGCCACACTTATGCAGATGACGCGTACAGCAACATCAACGCAGGTCTGTAGCAATTACAAATATTTTTATCGATTTACAGCACATCACGTTGTACTGCAATATTTCTTTCAACATTTCTGTATAACCATAGGTGGATGCAGGATTTTTAGTGGAGGTCAGGTATCGGGGGGTAACAAGGGGTGCAAGGGGGCACAATTCCCCGGGCCCCGAATCACTATGGGGGTGCCGAATAACTGCGGGGAAGGCCGAATTACTGCTGAGGGCGTCGAAAAGTCCCAACAATGTCACAAGTAGTTTCTTCAATACAGTACGTTTGCTTCCGAAAGACTTCAGGTTCCAACATGGCGATACCAAACTTGCTTCTTGCCCTGGGCGCCATCCAACCTCGTTACGCCTCTGTCAGGTATTTGTGTGAATTTTGCTTTTTGATGCGCAATTTTATACAGACGGATTGCAAAACCTGCTATTCCCTTCAAGTAATGTTGTTATTTCCATCAACATGGATTTGTGAGTCGACATTTCCAGTACTGCTGCAAAGATTTTAATCAAATAACAGCTCAAAACTTCTGAACATGATCTTCACCGTGTATTGATAAAGTTTCTACTCGTACTAATGAGCTTGCTGCCAAAAAAGTTCATTCATTAGCTTGCTGGGATTGTGACAGGACATTGTTAGCTCCATTGTATTATTCCCTATTCGGCTTGGATTACATTGGTTTGAATGATATTTTGTGCTTTTAATTAGTTGTAATGACGTATAGACTTCGTATTAAATCGAAGTTACCACTTGGACGTACAATTTTTAAAGGGGTTGTCACGATATGTATGGAGAAAGGTGAGCTACAGAGAAATTTCAACGTATCAACCGCATGCATCAATAAATACGTACGGTACACCCCAATCCATGACAAAGCCCAAGGGGCACCGATAAATAAAGTGTTTGGCGACCGCTGCCCTGATAGCAACATTGCAAACTGAAAGTTACGTGTGCTTTGTGTTGTTGTATGTAAACTTTAACGGATATGGCCAGTGAAGGATTTACGCACAGGGCACAAAGGCCATGGCTTAGATCTCCGCGCAACTCCTTTGTATGATAACTCATTACTAACTAAAAAATTGCGATATTACGCAGAGGCATAACTTCACACTTTACTTGGAAAGAAGCGAAGAGGCAACAGTCAAGCAATGGTCACTAACGTAGTGCCTACGAGCACCAGGTCGCCCTCGAGGACCACGTAGGTTGCCCACGGGCCTATTTTAAAAATAACATTAACATGATCAACGTTTTCACATTGACTTGTATCATTAATTACAATTACTAAAATAGATAAAGGTAATTTGAGTAAAATTTTTTCAGAAGTGTGTATCAAACTAGTAGATTATCTCTTTGCGTTAATCTGTGCACAAGCGGTAGCTCTCAGTTTCAGAAAATTTGGTGACTCCTCGTCTAGAATCTTTAGATTCGTATCAGCAGAGTTCAGGCCCGCCACCAACTTGGGACAGCAGGGGGGCAAAATTTTCTCCCAAATATTTTAAACTATGTCCAATAATTCTAAACTATGCCCAACACATTTTTCCAGGGAGGGCGAAAAATTTTCATAGGGAGATTCGCTCCCCCTGTCGCCCTGGTTACGGGCCTGGTAGGGTTGCAACATAATAATACGGTTTTGTATCGCAGCGTAAGAATGGCATACTGCTCCTCATCGGCGTGGCTGGCGGTCTTGCGTTGGTGCGTGCTTTTTGTCAGTGGAGGGACTGAACATCAAATAAGAAAGTGTCGTGTGAAAGGCTTGATACCGAGGAACCTGGCTGGTGCGAGAGAAATGCAGGCAGGGTCGGTTGGGCCTCAAGATGTCAGGGGGCCTCCAGCAAACTCTGGTTCGAATGGAGTCAGTTGCCAGTACAAGGCCAGTTCGATAAATGTTCGTCAACAATTCATGTCTTAAATATTCGTGAAATTTTATTTTATTCACCTCATCTGCAGATTTCGTGTTGTTAAAGCCAGGGTCTTACAACGGGTTTCTATGAATTTCAGTATGATCGCAAATGTGTAAAACAAACGTTACTTCGTTCTCTGACCACTGTAAAGAACCGTCGCTTCAACTTTAACACTTTTGGGTGGATACTGTCCTACCGATATCACTACATCTTCATAAACATTCTTAAAGCCACACTTCTGAAATAAAAATTTACTCAATGTATCTTTAATTGTGTTATCATTAATAAAATTAATGATATTCATCTATGTGAAGACATTGATCATGTTATTGGTATTTTCAGAAGAAGCTCGCAGGCAACTCACGTGTCAGTGCGGGCGACCTGGTGCTTGTGGGCGCATGCTTGTGACCCCTCAATTTTACAGTGTCAGCGGTCTCATTACTGGCAACGTTAACGCTGTTGTCAATCTCATACACGCCGCTGTGAACGCTATGTGAGTAGGGTAAGGGAGAAGAACTCCTTTGACACAGTAGCTTCTCGTACGTCGTTGTGACGGATGTGGGGGTTGATCGGATTAGTGTCGATTAGCTCAAACCTCGTCGACTGCTGAAGCAACTTTTCTCGTGCGCACAAAACGACATAAGTCTTTTACGGGTGATGCTGACCACGAGGACAATGTCGTGATGTGACGACCTTGAAGCAAAAAGAAAAAGGCGCCGTGCTGTGTAGTGTTAGGTGAGGTACACGACAATCAACTTATCCAGCGTACGGTGTCGGGTAAAACTGATTTCCAATGTGAAACTGATAAACGATGAGATTAGATTTTAAATCCAGTAACACAGTTTTCCAAATGATACCGTTGCAACGTTCGACTTGCGCATTACCTGCAAGTTGGCATGGGGTGGAGGTACTGGTTGCTACACCACGTCTGTGCTGATGTGACACCGCATTTCATGAGATACTGTGCAAATGATAACCTTTGATGTGAATGAAAGTAAATAGGCACGCCGGTATAAATAACTGACCGATGGATTTGATAACAATGACGAGTTCATGTTTCGACGAGAAACGGCGAATAGAAATCAAGACATCTTGAATATTCATCAATATCGTAAATATGTTGTACCTGTTCCAGATTTGGATGGCAAAGGTCTTTTGCAATATATCCTTAAAATATTCCATTGCCTTGGTTGCTTCAAACAAATCCTTTTGCTGCAAGGTGATGGAATCACAGTTTCAGCTCATATTCCGCAATTTTGACAAGCTTTGCCATCATCGGTCGAGAATGTAAAGTTCTTGGTTCTTATAAAACGTAGCAATCTTGGTATTCTCGGATGACATAATTGAGAATAAATTTCTTCAATCTGCAATTCTTGGATGACCAACGCACTGCAAGATCCGCAAGAATTAAAGAATCTGCTCCGGCATTGATTTTACCAGGTCGATACGCAAAGCATAACTAACAAATGCCAGCTCTATTCTCCAGCCTTAAGTTTTATTTTTCTTCACTCTGTTTCGGCGACGATTGTCCAGCATAAAATAAACAAATGTTTGCCCAGTGACCAATTCCAAGCGCTAGCACAAAATGATATCTTACCATTTTCTTGGCCCTTCAATCATTGCTGTTCCTTCTTTATCGGCAGTTGAGCGCAGCAACAACTTTCCTTGTAGCATTCGCGACATGAATGCCACTGTTCGCCCACCTTGGTTTACTACAGCAGCGACACGTCTTGCTTTGTCAGAAAACTTCGGCATCCACTTTGCATAATAATAAAAGCGTGCCAGCAAGCACTGGAAGGCTTACTTTCTTTGTGGGAGAGGAACGTCTTGAAGTTTTAAGCGATCTGGATCCAGCTTGATCTTTTTATGCTGTATTTGTTAGCCAAGAACGTCAATTTAAGCCGCAGATTTTAAGGATTTATTTTCATTTACCGATAAATTGAGCGTCTGAAAGCTTCATGCATTTTCGAAACATTGGAGTTGTGTTCTTCCGGCGATAGTCCCGTGCATACGGCTATATCGCCCTAAAAGGCGTAGATGCAGGGGCGTAATGAGGTCAGATGGCGCCCGGGGCAAAAAGCAAGTTTGACGTCCCCATGTTCGAACCTGAGGTCCTTCGGAAGCAAAGATACTGTATTGAAGAAAGTACTTGTGACATTGTTGGGACTTCTCGGCGTCCCCCGCAATGATTTGGTGCCCCCATAGTGATTCGGCGCCTGGGGAATTGTGCTCTCGTTGTCCCCCTCGTTACGCCCCTGCGTAGACGTCTGTTAAATTTTCTTCCTATGGAAAATGGTTCTTACCGCGATGAAAATTAACACCTCCTTTCGCAACGCCGAAAGAGACGGGTTTGTGTTACCATGATTTTCTGCTTACTTCGAGCACAGTGTAATTTGTCAGAGGGTACAAGTGGAGTTAATGGTACCCAGTCCCTTGGCCAAACTTTGAAACGATCTGCATACTCACCATCTGCGTAAAGATGGTTTACCGAGAGTATTCTAAACCTTTTTTAGTGCTGTACCCTTTTGACAATATTTTGTCTATCAAGTACACCTTGACTGTAATCATGAGCACAATAATTATAAATGTACCTGACGCCAAAGCACTGATAAAATTATCAGAGATTTCAGAATCAAAGCACAAAACGTCTTTTGCATACACGCAATAAACAAATGTATGTAATGGAGTTTTTAAACATAAATCTTATACTTGCGGTCGCAAAAATGTGCTGTAGATGCAGAAAAGCACAAACGAATTTTTACCTTCACAGACTTTTTTTAAATGTCCGCTGTTCTTTAATGCATTATTTAATCACTCGGAAAGAACTTTCTCTGGTGATATTCCGCAGAATTAACATTTTTTGGCCAATCGCTACTGAAGAGCTTCGCAAATATAGTGTCTCGTTCAGAATGACATCAGATGTGAGATGAGGCATCTTCGGAGTGCGGAACGGTTGGCAAAGATTCGAAAGAGTTCTCTGCTTTTGTTACGGCTGCAGATATTGTTGCCGCAGATATCATGTTATAGGGAAGTCAAGTGTTTGAGCAGCTTTAGTCCATTAGCTTGGTGAAACGCCGTTTTCCGATCACGTGGTTTGTTTTATAACTGAGGTTGAGGAATATGAGGAGACAGAGGACCGTTGATGAAGGCGTTGTTGCATGGTGTATTTCAATAGCTACCTCGATTGTAGCAGTCTTCTATATACTCGAAAGCAGATGCTGAAGTTAAATTAGTTAAAAGTGAAAGTTTCTCTATAGCAAGACTGTTTTCTGCTCTTTCGTCTTCGAGCTGAATGAACTAAGAAATCGTCCAACGTTCGCTTTCAATCCTTCGAAGTTGAATCAGAATTTTCAACGATCTACAGTCGANCTGGTTCCAGTGTGTGTTCTGTCAATGCCACCCCTGCAACGTTGCGTTTTAATAAAGCTTGAACTGAACTTAAACGGAAAATATAAGCTTTTTGTTTGTTATCTCTGTCAAAATTTGAATTGATACACACTTAGCGATTTGAAAAGTGGCTCTGCAGGTACCGGGCTAACCGAACCTATTCCTGCAGGGTTACGTTAGTTGCTTCATTAGATCCAAATTATTCGAAACGTTTGAAAAAAAGTAAAAATCTCCAGAAAGTCATATTATTGTTTTGTGTCTCCCTTAATGAAGAATTTATTTCTAAATGCTGTGTTTTAAGATTGAAACCTTCGGAAGGCGATGCAGTTTACGTTAACTGAATCACTCCTCAGTGGCTTATCAAACTTTGGGAACCATTCCTGTCTTCTCGAGAGCTGTTTAACGTGACCTCAGTTGTCAAGAGTCTGGCTTTTTCTCTAAATAGCAAATGCCCTGTCTTTGTGCAGCAGACTTTTCATTCAAATTCCAATCCTTACGCAGAAAAATCAATATCCTTAGGATGCGAAGCATTCACGCGTTGTCGTGCAAAGCGCACAACATAATTGTGACCTCCGTCTGAATGCAAAAAAATGCAGTTTTTACCGTAATCCCTGAGACGTCTTGATTAGCCTGCTGGTTGGTGGTCTTCATTTCCGTAGTGCGTCCACACGTCGTGACGTGATTTTCTTGAATTTATCATTGAACATATTTAGGAATCGATGGTGGCTGAGGCTTTATAAGGATTAGAAAAATCTTTGGTAGAAAAGCAGACTTAAATCCAGCGATTAAAGAACAAGCCAACTGTGCAAAGGCTGCATCAATTTGCGAGTGAGATCGGCCAGGTTCCTTGATGTTTTCAGTTGTATAGCGTTAGATGCGAGTCAGTGCCTTTGATATAGTCGATCGTACTGTACTTTGGTGCAGTGACGTACACGTTTCTCGTATGATTCGGAGCTTTTAGTAGCAAAATGTTTTAAGCTTTCTGACGCTTTTTGGGCAGCGTTCCAGCTTTAGCATTTCCACGAATTTTGTTTCGTGTAATTCAGGAAGAGGATTCGAAATGCCACTTGAAGTTGCCGCGCCCTTGACACCAACCATAGTGACTCCATTGTTTTACTAGTCTGTTGAATATTTCCAGTTTGCATGAGATGTAGGTGAAGCAGTTTTTTACTTGGAGTAAAACGTGGAACTCATGGAAAATCATATTAGGTTTGTAGAATGTTGCTGGGGATGAAAGCAGTCATTTTCATAACCCACATCGTAATTTCATTTAAATCATTAGGTATTTGCCGTTTTGTTTCAAACAATTTCGGTTTCAACTTAACTTGGAATAAGATTTATGAATTCATCGTTCGAAGCGTAGTGTTGTGGGTGTAGTAAAGATACAGGGAAACAATGTTCAATCGCAGTGCTTTGTAGCTAGCAAGGGAATTACCGTATATGCTGCTTGTTGATAACTGTCAAACAAAAGGTGTGTGTTATACTGGCTGTTTTTGTCTTTCGCTTTACTTCGGTTGTCCTGCTGTATAAACACGTCCCCAACGGTTGCAATTTTTCCTGAGGTAAAAATCATTTATGGTTTTACCACAAGAAAGTTAAGCGAATTGTCGATATGCCTGTTGCGTTTTCTTTAAAAGATTTTGTCACTGAAAAATGAAAAAGATAATAATTTGTCAATTCAAAGTGCATGACTTGATGCGTTTTGCGCTTTTTATGAAAAGCTAGCCTGCATGGCAGAGAAGCTGTAAAAGAAATTCGGACTCCTGGAACAACGACGCAGCAATTAACGCAAATTTCAAACAGCAGGACTTTTAAATGCGATTGCTTTACATCTGTGCTTCGTAGCGATTATCTCTTTGTGCAATAAGACAACGATCTGCATGCTGCCCGTCACCCCGGTGATCGGCACGCAATGAAAACTTCTTGAAAATAGTTTAGAACAGTAATATTAACATATTTTTGAGTAACTGTTTCTAAACTGTCTCTCCAAATTAGAATTGGCGGCTACCCTGAGGAGTTGGGCTGTTTTGAAGTCCGTGCTGCTGTTTCTCGAAGAAGGGTTTGAAAACCTGTTTTTGTGGTAGTTTGTAGACTAGTAAAACCATGTAAAAATCACACGTTTTCAAGTTCTTTTCTCTCTGAACATATTTGCAGTATCACTGAATGTCAATTCGATGAAACAATACTAAATATGACTATCTCGTTCGTAAAAGGAACCGCATCAGGTCCATTTTGATCGTCCGTAACTGTCCGTGTATCTCTTACTATTAAATCTAAATGGCACCAAAGCGCACATTTTAAGTCGAACTCATAATCGTGATGAATATTTGCATTTAGTTAATACCCGATACACCAAGAGGACTGGGACAAGCCTGAACGTATCGATAAGATTCCATAACGACAGGCAGTTTGTGTTTGAAAGAACTTTGTCAACATGGAAATAGTGCAAAATATGTCTGGGAAACACACTGAAGTTGATTGAAGCGAATCATGGGAAAACTTGTTTTTAATCAAACGAGATTGCGTGGTTTAGCGAAGACAGGAATTCTGTCTTCTTGCACTGAGCTTGGGTGGAGTCATTGTTGTCTTAGGAAAGCAAGCAATAGATTGGGATTGGGTATACATGCGATGATTTTTGCTTCATATTAGCTTCATTTCGGGAAGTGACCTGGCAACGCTGCTGCACATTCAACGTTCATTATCCCCAACATTTAAAGCGAACTTGAACGCGCGGTTAGCAGGTTATCGTTCCGGATGATTCCTACGTGGAAATTAATATATCTTCTGAAATCGTCAAATAATATCCTGGGGTGAAATTCAAACCAGGCAGAAAACGAAACGATATCCTTAATATACGTGAACATAAAAAATATAAAAACAGCAGTTTGACTCGAAATCTCAATACTATTTTGAAGCCGCAACTCTTTTTGTATTACAGTTCTGTTTCGTTTGCTTTCAAGTTAACAAGGTCAAACGACCAACCCGAACGACAATTTCTAATCTGGTTGGTATTTTAAGCCTTTCTTGTGCCATGAATATTTCATTACACCAGCAATTTGCTTCAACTACCGCCATGCAAACATAATTTCCCTGCCCAAATCATCACCGTTGGTAGATCTTGTGTCACGGCCCAGATGTCACTGCTATCTGTGTAACATTATACACACGCATTTTGAGAGAGTTGTTACAGCACGTTGTTGCTTTTTCGACAACTAGTTATATATTTTAGTTTCAAAAGGTAAATAGAAAATGTCTTGGTTCATTTATAGGCAACAGAAAAACGAAAGAGCAGAATGGAATTCGTCGTAATTTGAAAAATCAGCTCTAGAGCCATGAAGCTGTGATTACTGTGGGGAATTTCTCACGATTATATGCACAAGCTGAATTAAATATGGTACCAATATTTACCCCTAGAAACAGATTTTCCAAAAAAACTTGTAGTTATGTTAAAAAATATTGTTCAGATTATAGCTATAGATCGTATTTTCAAATCACTTTCTAATATTTGAAGCAAATCTTGAATTCTGTGAAATAAATCTCAGCCATAAGCCACTTGTGACAAAGTTCAAGTTTGTTTTGATTTTTTAAGGTCACAACAGAATTAATGTTTTACCACACCAGTTGTTTCAATCAATAAAAATTAAGACTTACGGAAATGCGCGCTATGAACCTTCTTGAGACAAAACTAGAAAAGGTTTTCATTTAACAGAAATTTAAACGTTTTTTGTAGAAAATTAGCTGTTGGCACAATTACTAATTTATAGAATGTGAATTAAACCTTTTGCTGCTCATCTACGCTGTGCATTTTTCAAAGTAACGTTGCTTTTTCAAACGTAAGTTCGGAAGTAACTTGTACACTGCAACCAGAACATTGATATAGGTCAACAAAACCGTTTACAATCAGTTTCTCGCCTACAATTACGCCAAGGTACTTGTAGCTGAAACTCGTTCAATACGATTGCCGTTTACGTTTATTTTTAAGGATGGGGTCTATCTTGGGCGTTCTGGCAGCATCTGTAACTTGCCTGATTTTTGTCAAAAAACTTAGAACTATCCCACTTCGAAAAGCATCACGTGTTGCCAGTTGAAGCGTAAGAACACCACACGTGCAGTGGCGTAACTGACGGGTGGCAGAGGCGCGCGGCGCCCCCCCCCCCC
>JGI24021J15306_10013343_pt1 | contig 10204 bp, 6 predicted proteins | sample Ectturendosymbi1_FD_15306 | JGI IMG/M metagenome (IMG submission 15306) | reverse complement strand
ATTTCCGTTGAGAAGTTTCTAGCAATACTCTGAGTGATCAGAGCTTAATGCTGAGAGTCGAAGCGTGACAGCTAACCGAATACTTAGCGAGATAGTGAACAATATAGCATAAGCAAAAATTAAATTAGATTTAATTTATTTTAAGGAAGTTGCATGAGAGTTCTTGTTCGAGAAGAAGTACAATATTGAAACACTATAAGTGGTGAGTGTTATTGACTGTTTATTATCGTATGGTTTTTAAGAGAAAATAAAAGTCATAAAATAAAATAAATGAGTGATGTTGATAAAAATGAGTAGAAAAGTATCAGAGACAAATCGGTCTTTTAAGCAGACTCGTTTCTGTGATAATGGGCCGTGATACAGTAATGAAGCGAACCCACCTTAAGATTATCTACTGTATCTAAAGAGGTCACTTATCTTCTCATTGTAGAGCAAAGGACCTTAACACAGTGAAAAAATCCTGCTAGATTTGGCAGCAAATCAGCTGAAGTGACAACTCTGCTATCTCGCTTCAAGAACGTCATTTTCCGACACCAGTACGTTATACAGAAAAACAGCAGTTCTGTTGAAACAGAGCAAAGCTAACTTTTCCGGGTTCTTCATTTCAACCGCCAAAATTTAATATTGATAAGCCCACCTATGGACCAGCTGCAGCTTGTGGCACCTATTGAAAATATCTCACTGAACATTAAAAAATAGTATGACGCATGACAAGAAATATTTGTTGCCAATGCTTAGTTGTCAGGTGATGTAATGATGTGCCGTTGGAGAATTGCTAAGGATCGAACGATAGGAGAAAAAAGATCTCCAGGGCTCCTCCCTTGCTACGCCACTGGTCCTACACGTGGTGCATCAGTTCCCATTGAGAGAATTTGGTACATCTTAAATAACATGCGGTCTGATAACAGAAGCAGAATGTGAAAGCGCTTATCACCAGTAAAATTAATACTGACTTTACCTCGTGTGATTTTTACGAGAAAATAAATCGAACAAAGAGTTCTTGAAGAAAGTATTGTTTACCTCTACAGAAAAGTATGATTGGCCGAATATGTAAATTTACAAATGTTTAAATATTGCTTTGTTTCTTAGTAAAATGCATTATTTTAGTTTTTCTTAGTGCCTCAACTACAGAAATCCAAAATGACTACATGCTCAGTAAGATATGAACCACGTTTATCTGATAAGGCTCGTTCTTCTGAAGCGTCCCGGTTTTCAATCACAAAAATATGGTATGCCTAGCAAGTGCGTACGCAACGGGGTGGTGTGGGGTTAACCCCCCCCCTTGAGCTTGATATTTTACAAAAACTTTGTTACCTGCATAAAGGAGATTAATTGTTTTCGGATAATTTTTGCTTGTTATTTTGTCGACTTATGCAAATACCACGGAATAAATTTGCATGCAAATTTCAAGGAACATTTGAAAATGGGCCAAAAAGTAGTAAATACAGTAGGCTTCCGTGGGAATCTGCGTTATCGCTTGCGTCCAGACACCATCTCACCAATTTTTGCAGACACTTCGTCTACTACGCATGTTTAAGATTGTGTTCCGCGATAGTTTGCTTTATCCAAAACAGTTGTCTTTATTTTGTCTGTTGAGGCTGATCAGCGCAAGCGCTGACCGCATTGGCTACAATACATTACCAACTTCAGTAGCATGATAGACCTGTTGCACGAGCTCAAAAACAGCAGTTTTTAACATAGGATTCAGGCATTTGATGTCTCAGCAGGGAAAAAGGAAAACTAAAAGTCTGCTGGACTTCTATACATAACAATAAAACGAAAGTTTTCTTGCGTAGTTTATGCGCATTCTCAATTTTTGTGTAGTTTAGCAAGATTCGATCTTGCAAACCGGGGTGTGCGCCAGTCAGTCCAGCCGCACACTTTCTATGCTCAACGCTTGACTGTTCGTATTCGACAAGACGTTAGCGCAGCCTCATTTTGCAGTCGTAAATTGCTCTGACGCACTGATGAGTGTTTTTACTCCCCTGTTTTAACGCGATGCCTGATATTTTTCCAGTTTTGAAGTGCTGTGTCGTAGCGTTGTGTTTATTTTCCTCCGATATCCGAACTTGGAGCGCTGATAGTTTATAAAATAAGGGGAGTGCGCTTAGAAGAATACGCATATTATGTCCAGAAACTTTGCCAAAACGTTGGTTTGGAAACATGAATATGACGTCAAATTGTGATGTTACAAACAGCGGATACCAAATGCAAATGACCACCATATGTCACTGAATGAAACCCCCCGCATGACAATTTTCTGCGTACGCCACTGATGCCTAGACATGCACATCATATAACGTAGGCTACCTCGTAATCGTATTACTGGTTTCGTGGGAAACCCATGGGATGGGATATTCATATGTTTCCACAGGTTGTGACAGAAAAGTTTTCCCCGGACGAGCCTGAGATTTGCTAATCATCATTCTAAAACAACTGCATATAATAACACGTCCGGCATATCTATTTATTGCTACTGTAGTTCCTTCTAACTCATCAATTTCTGTAGCGGTTCCACATTCGTCAGTATGCGGGGTCCGTAAGGAAAGTAGTTTCCAGAAAGACTAGAAAGTTTGCAGTAAATTGTGTGAATAGAGAGAGCGAAATCCGCCGAAACTGGACCAAATAGGAAAATATCACTAATTTGATAGATCCGTTGGTCATTCTGGGAAGCTACTACAGTATTCCAGTTAACCGCTGAAACCTCTAATCAAATACTATTCAACTCCCTTTCTTCTGCTTTTCGCGTGGTTGTGCGAACTTTCTCTATTTGCAATATATGTTCAACCACGTAACGAGTTTGGCTGATAGACATTTGTCCTGTCTTGCATTGATAAAGAATCATAAAATCTTACCAGGCCGAGATCAGTTCTTCGGTGCAAGGTTATTGTCCTTCAATGCTCGCTTTACCCACTGCAAGGATTCCAGGGTCTTTCCGATATGGTCGGTGAAGCTGTCGATAGAGTCAGACATGTGATCCAATCTGCGAAGCAATGCGACTTGGTCACGCACGCGAACAACCAAACCAAGGCCTTCTTTCTCCAGAAGGCGTTGACCAAACCAACCAGACTAGAATAAAAGCGAAGGGTTTCCCGAAGCCCACACGACTTTGCATATTCTTACGCAATATCAATACACTGTTTGAACACAGTAGGGTGTATAAATGACAGACGAACAAAAGACTCTTGAGTCTTCAGCAACTTGCACCAGGAAAATGCTGTTTTGCAAACGTCACTGTTTTGCAAACGTCACTAAAATGCTGTTTTGCAAACGTCACTAACCGGTCAATGATTCCCTGAACTCGGGATTCGACTGTATTTTCCTTGTCTTGACTTTCGCTAAGATAGATATCGGTGTTGTAATGCTCGAATGAAGATAAATCTTTGTCTTCCTCTCTGCCAAAACTTTTCTCTGTACCATAATAATAAGTGGCTGATTTGCTTCACTAATGCAAAAAATTTAAAGCTATCACAGTTGAAACTATCATCACAGCATAGTAATAATTCAAGTAGGCTGCTTGCGTTCAGGTAGGCCTACCCAAAGAGTGGACTTTGTTTAATAAGTTTGCTAAAAGTTAATAATTTGAATATCAGTGTCTTTACAAACGGACTACATTACAATCTACATGTTAAGCTCGAACGGTAATGCCGTTTCAATCACGGAACAACAACTGTAATTTGAAGCATTTATTGCGTAAAAAATGAGTAAAACCACACTCAAGTTTTTGCAATACATGCAGCAAAGTATCCAGCTGTATCACCGTAGACTTGGAGTTTTATGTTCATTACTCTGATGACGTTCTGCCAATTGGGTAACCAAACCCTTGGGGTAATATTAATGAAACACTACAGTCTGGATTACGGACAACAACTGTTTCTCACTTTCAAGCATAATACACACGAAAACAAAACACTAAACTTACTAAAGTCATCTTTTTCCTCGGGGGTCTTCCCAACCGGTTTCATCACGTTCTTCACGTAATAAAAGATAAAACGCCCAAATGAATATCCATGGTGTAACAAGCTAAGTGGGTGGGGAAGCAGTGGTTTACGGTAATATTCCTCGATCAGTTGATATCTTTGGTATTTCCAGATTTGGTCTGTGTTTTCAATAAGCTTGCTGAACGTGTAACTGTGAAAACGAGAGAAGACATCTTTAACAGGTTTGTTTCATTACAGTGGTGTACCTTCAAATGCACCGTCATGTTTTGAAACACAAAGCCACTGCGATCAACTATAAAAGAAGCACAGTGCCACTGCGATTAACTATAAAAACGTCTTGAAGCAGTCGACATAAAGTTTCCAGGCAATTAAATAGAAAAGTTCGACTAAAAAAACTGGTGCTGTTGCAAAAAAAAATACGACAAAAAAAAAGAAAAACGAACACATTTTATTGCGCCAAGCCACATTTGCATGATTGACATGCGCATTTGCAGAAACCACAGACAACACTGTGCGACGTAACGGATACAACGAATAACGAATGAAAATTTCCTACAGCTCTCCCACATACCGTCCGACAGGCAAGAAGGCTACCAAGTTGAAACGTCTTGGTAAGACCCGGTCTGGAGTCAGGATCCTGACCTACCAGCACCAAGGCAGACCAAGGGCGTACGCAAGGGGTTGGGGTTAAAACCCCCCTTGAGCTTGATATTTTACAAAAACTTTATTGCCTGCGTAAAGGAGACTAATTGTTTTCGCATACTTTTTGCTTGTTAATTTGTCGACTTGTTGCAAATACCACGCAATGAATTTGCATGCAAATTTCAAGGAACATTATAAATGGGCCAAAAAGTAATAATTAGGTTTTGGTGGGAATCTGGGTTATCTCGCTTGGATCCAGAACAGTGGCGTGCAGAGGTCTGGTGATGCCCGGGGCGAATTCTTGATTGGATGCCTCCTACCAAATTCTATAGCATCGAGCAGTGGCATATGGTGGTCATTCTTACTGGATATACGCTGTTTGTGACGTCATACCGTTTCAGTCACGGAATAACAACTGGACATGTGTCCTAGTAGCCGGACGTGTGGCCTGCGGCCCAGACCTGGTTAGAATGCTCGCTTCATGTCTGATAGGTCGTTGTTCGGCGTGGTTCGAATCTCGGCCGGGTCGTGCCAAGACCTTAAAAATTGGAAGTTGCTTCAGTCTGGCCAAGGGCTCGGCAAAATGACCGGAGCAGGGAAATTCTCCAACGTGGATGCAATCTTTGTTGGAGTCCGGTCGTGTTGCCTACTGCCTTCCCATCGGAACAACCTCGTCGAAGACCAAGTGCATGCAGTCGAGAAATGGGCGATCTCTTCAACACCCTAAACAAGTTTCTGCCCGGACGATCGTCGAAGGCACTCGAAGTACAATTCTTGTGCTGTGCAGTTACATTGTCTGCAACCTTGTACTCGCAACTGCGTTGTGAAAGAACTTTCGGCAAAACGTTCTCGTGTCTTCGCCGTTCTGTTTTCGCCGATCAGTGGCGTAGCCAGCCCAAATATTTGGGAGGGGCCAAAAAATTTGGGGGGGCCCAAAATGCTTGATTTTAGGCGAATAACACTATTTTGTTTGGTAAAACGCCTCTCAAAGCACAATATGACTATATTTTCTAAAAATTTGGGGGGATGGTCCCTCTGCCCCCCCTGTCTACGCCTATGACTGTGATGTCACAATATGACGTCATATTTACGTTTGCAAACCAGTGTTTTGGCGAAGTTTGTTGACACAACATGCATATCTAGGGACGCCGGAGCAGGGCAGGGGGAACAGTAAAACAGTTGAGAGCAATGGAAACTTGTAAAAATAAAAAAAATCGTTACCAAATATGTTTGTTTCTGCTCATCAACGATGTTGGCCTCAAAAATAATAACAGAAATTATAGAAAATCATTCTGAAATTTCTGGGTGCCCCAATAGCTGCAATAAATTTGTTTCAAGTCGGTCTTGATAAACCATGAAATTACCCACGATATTGTTATGAAAAGCAGTGGTGTTGGAGGTGTGGGTGCAAGCGCCCCCCAAAAGTTTTGATTTCCTGAAAATCTGGGCAAAATCCCTGAAAATCCGAGTAAAAATGGCGCCCAACGTTGTTTGACTTCAAAAAATGGCGCCCAAGGTTTGCAGAAAAACACATGGAGACCTTTTTTGGAGGTCACACCAAAAAAAGGTCTTCATGATCTTTGTGGGAGAAAATTTGTGGGCCTAAATTGCACAAAAAAACTTTTCGTGCAAGTTTGGGGAAATTCGGACAAAAATCCTTCGCACTCCCAAAAATTTGCCTGCTCCTACATCTATGAGAAAAGGCACCCCTGCCTCCACTGCCTCCCGTTTAAAGGGTAGAGGGGGAAATCCCCCCGCCATGCCTCCATTTTCTGGCGTCCCTGTGCATATTATGCTACACGCACTCTCTTTACTCGTTGTTGTAGGCTACTCTGTGTAATTGTAATGAACATAAATCAGCGGTCTACTAAGACAGAGCAGTTCATAACTGCAAAAATATCCGGCAACGCTTTAAAACAGGGGAGTAAAGCATACTGCAAAAATACAAGGCTGCGCAAATGTCTCGTCGAACAGCAGTCGATCAGAACGTATACGGGTGGGTTGGCGGACAGGGTTGACAGTTTGAAACTTGCTAAACTACACAAGGATTGAAAATGCGCATAAAGTATGCAAGAAAACTTTCATTTTTTATTTTGTGGCTGTTACATGTAAAACTACTGGGAGGACAGAACGGATACGAGCTTGTTTGAACCGTTGTGATTAATCTGCCTGAACTGCCAATTATTGACGAAGCTCGAAATGATACACATATTTCAACCACAAGAGTGCGACTGTATTAGCACAAAAAACAAAACGGGAACCTAGTGATGCATTATAAAATCAGCTAAATCAAGCACGTTGTAACAGTACAGTNTTGAAATTTGGCTCAGAAAATCAATTAAACACNCATNACTATCTATCTTCAGTTTTGATGGTATTGAACCCAACCAAAAAACACCCGTTTTTTTCAAAAAGCCCACCTAAAAAAACAATAAAACCCACCAAAAATCCCACTTTTTACTTTTCCTTTGAAAAATTTACTATGAAGTAAAAAGCAAAATAAACAGCACACTTGTACAGTTAACTGTACATTTTTTTAATGAAACAAAACGAACGGCAACGAAATTCGGAGGACTTGAAAAAAAGAGAAGCATGATTCGAACACTGAGTAAATTCTTATGATTACCTTCTTCAGCTCTGTAAAATCGGTATATTTTAATCAATTTTTCTGCCTTCTCTGCATCCAATTTGTTTCTGATGTTAGACCATACCAAAGCGTATGTTGAAAAAATACACTAGACCAAGGCTGCCCAACCAGCGGCCCGCGCGGTTGTTTCAAGTGGCCCGCGATGTAATAAGTTCGTAAGCAAATTTTTCAAATTTTTAGTAGTTTTTTATAGGCTCAAGTATATTTGCCATCAAAACACACCAAAATTGTACCTGTTGTTTCTGTTATGGGCCTACCACCCAAAAACTTGTATAACAAACACTTCGAAAATATGTCAATTTAAGATTTGGTTTACATCGATACAAGCTGGCAACACTGCGTGCAACTATAGGACTCACTATCACCTCGTGTTATCGCATAAAACTAATCAAAATCAAGGGACTTGTTACGTCACAATAGCTTATTGTTACTTCACAAAAACGTTTGTGGCCCGCAATAAATTTCCTCATGTGAAAGTGGCCCGCAACACTAAAAAGGTTGGGCAGGCCTGCACTAGGCCTATATACTGTAGATGCTGAACTAGCAGGGCATGCACATAAACTTGACGTGAAACTGCAGAGTTTGTGTGGGAGTGGCTTTTCTGTTTGCTGTGTGCATGGTTACCAAGTCACTTTGGAGTGAATTGACCAACAACACTTTGGAAAAACAAAGACGGGGTAGATTTCTTTACCCTCAAATTTGAATGCCATAATTGATATAACAAGTTATATGCGTGTAATTCTGAAAATGGTGATATTGCACGATGCAATAAAAACAAGTCAGAATGGGACGTTTTTGTGTTCTTTTTAAAGAACAGAAACCTGTTTCTTTTCAAAAAACCAAAAAAACAGATTTCAAAACAGGTGGGTTGTTTTTTTTTAAAAAACCCGGGTTGATCTCAACCTTGACTTTCAATCCTTTTTTGTGATTTTCCCTTGATCGCACGATCTGGAACAAGTCACGTCACTGTCAGTTTGATTGGGTGTGCGCCGCATACCTAAAGTATAGGTCCCAGGTATTGAAGAAGCTGGGAATTACTGGCATTTGAATACGTAAAACTTAGTGTTGACAAAAAAAAAGTTTCGAAAAATTAAATCCATGCAGCATGTATTAGTAGACTTATAACAGGGAAAATCATCTAGTTACAGCATTTAAACTTTTGTAATTTCACTCTTTGGATGCACCCCTGCCTCGGATGCCCGGGGCCGTCACCCTGTTCGCCTCCCTCCACTGCACGCCACTGATCCAAAAACCATCTCACCACTTTTTGCAGACCTTTCGTCCACTTCGCATATTTAAGATTGTATTCCTCGATAGTTCACTTTACGCGAAATAATTGTCTTTACTTTGTCGGCTGTGGCTGACCAACGCATGCGCCGCATTGGCTGCATTACCAATTTCTGTAGCATGATAAAACTGTTGCACGAGCTCAAAAATCGCAGTTGTTGACATGCAAGCATTCAGGCATTTGATAATGTTTCAGCAGGGAAAAAGGAAAATAAAAAATTTGCTGGACTTCTATACATAACAAATAATCGAAAGTTTTCTTGCGTACTTTATGCGCATTCTCAGTTCTTGTGTAGTTTACCAAGATTCGATCTTGCAAGCCGGAGTGTGCGTCAGACAGCCCAGCCGCACACTTTCTATGCTCCATTGCTCTTATTTGACGAGACATTAGCGCAGGCTCATTTTGCAGTTGTAAATTGCTTTGAGGCATTGATGAGTGTGTTTTACTCCCCTGTTTTAACGCACAGCCTGATAATTTTGCAGTTATGAACTGCTGTGTCGTAGGTTTAAGTTTATTTTCCTCCGATATTCTAACCTGATGAGCTGATAGTTTCTTTTTCAGTGCCATGACACGCAAATTAAGGAGAGTGCGTGCAGAAGAATATGCCTATTATGTTAACAACTTCGCCAAAACGTTGGTTCGGAAACAGGAATATGGCGTCAAATTGTGACGTCACAAACAGCAAACACCAAATACAAATAACCACCATTTGCCGCTGACAGAAAAACCCCTATGGAACTTTTCTGTACACGCCACTCAAGCAGACGCACCAACCATCATGCCACGAGCTGATCTTATCTTGTTTAAAGCCCTTTTCTTGTTTACCGCAGTCGATGCTTCATCGTTTCAACCAGCGTTTTGCCGAGGGCGGACCAACAATCTACAGGGAAACAAGAGTTGCTACCCCAGCAGCTCCTAAAGATAGTGCTTGAATGAGTAAATAAAAACTGCTCGACGTTCTGTTTTTCCTGAAAAATCCTTAATGCGAAAGATACTGGCAACTCGCCCAACAAAAAGCAATCCTTGCATTGCACTTTATTGTTCTTGCGTATGAATTCCAAAAACTTTTCACTTTTTCTGAAGCGAATGAGTCACAAAAACTTCATGAGACAAATATGCAAGGCCAAGTGGCCTCGGCCAGTAATACTTGTGATGAGTACATTCTCATTTGATTAATCCACAGAATAAAATCAAACTGATGTCCAGAACTAGAAGTACACTGCAGACCCGATATAACGCGGATGTCGGGATTCACAACATCAGACCGTGTTACAAGTGAGTCGCGTTACACCGAGGTATTTTATTACATAACAAATGGTATACAGTCATGACCAAGAACGTACATTTTCAATTATTTGCCTAAAAGTACTGTATCGCAGCAAATCAGTTATGAAATCGGGGTCCATACTCAAACCGCGTTATATCCGATTCCGCGTTATATCGGATCGCGTTTTATCGGGTCTACAGTGTATTGTGATTCGAAGGAAGACTAACCGAAATGTTTTGTTCTTCAGCGTACGTGAGAGGCACGTTGGAATGCCGGCAACGCAAACAAAGAGCACTCTGAACGGATTAGTTAGTGCAGGGGTGCAAGGGCGTAGGCAAGGGGGTGGGTTTGGGGTTAAACCCCTCCCCTTGAATTTGCTATGTTACAAAAACGTCATTACTTATGCAAAGGAGTTTGTG
>JGI24021J15306_10013341_pt1 | contig 10204 bp, 6 predicted proteins | sample Ectturendosymbi1_FD_15306 | JGI IMG/M metagenome (IMG submission 15306) | reverse complement strand
CACGGTGTATTCTACCAAACAATTACGAAATCCTGCCAAATTACAATATGTTAGAAATAATATCGACAATTGTATCAAAATTCTGCAGCGTTTTTTTCATTAAACGATTTACTTTATCACTGGACCCAATACCAATTGTGTTACGATATTTAGCCAAAAACGCGGGGGGCCAGGACCCCCAGAAACAAAAGTGGGTGGGCCTAGGCCCATGCGGCCCCCCACGGTTCCGCCACCTATGATCGCGGTGACGGGTAATGATTGGTCGTCGCATTTTTGCATGGCTTGCTGGAATGCAGCTGAGCGCAACCGTACGTTTCTTCGCGTGTTCACAGCAGAACGCGTTTGTCGATCTGGTGTGCGCTGCCCGTCCAATTTACTAACTCGCGTGTTTAGTTTTAAATCGTTTTGCTTCTTTTCCTTTCGGCTTGCTGCGTTACTATATGCTTGATTCAAAGTTATAGTAAATTAAACTTGGGTTCTAAATTTAAAATGTAGTTGCTACGGGCCAAAGCATCAACTACATCCCCACAATGCAAACTTTCAAAATTTGGCATTAAAATTTGCCAGTTGGAAGCACTGGTGGGAATGGGATTCTGCGACTGGAAGCACGCTTTTGAGCGCCTGAGGAACCACGAACAATCAATGGAATATATCGATGCCATGGTTACGTTTAGTCGCAGATGTAAATCATTTGAAAGAAATGGTACGGAGCTAGCCACTCAGGTTAGTCAATGCGAACAATATTGGAATTCGATTCTGCCTGCAACGCTTGGTTTCTGTCATAAAAGTTATTGTTGAGCGTGTACTGGCATTTGGAAGAGATGACGAAAACGTTGGATCACCCAGAATTTTTTTTCAAAAAATTGTAAAACATTTTTCAAGCAAATTTTCGATAAAGAAGATACGATGCTTCCGGTGGCCGGATTTGCAACGATTTCGCAAATCGCTAATCATTGTCAAATATCTCGTTGCTTCAAAGTTTTGTTACAGTTGAGTTAACATATGTGACGACACAAGATTACGTCATAAATATTAATGATCCGTGGAAATATTAATGACTTCATCAATCATCCTCTGCTGTACCTAAGAATCGTGTATCCGCACACGGGTCCTCCCACCACGCCTGGGCCCTAGGCTCTCCACCACCTACATCCGGGGTAGCGCAGAGCCCTGAATGTCAAACCACTTCTCCGCATCGAGAGATCCCCACTACCTTGATTCGGCCATGTGACCAGAAAGTCCCAGGAAAGATTGGCGAGGAACGTTCTGCAGGCTACACCCAGAGGAAAACGACCCAAAGGTTGATCAAGGACCAAGTGGTGTGATTACATCTCCGACCTTGCCTGCTTAGTCCCGTGTTGGTGAGGAGCCAGCAGAACTATCAGGGATTGCTGAAAAACGTGAGGCATTTCGAATCTTCCTAAGACTGCTGCCCTCGTCAGCCTTTCCAGAGGAAAAACCGGTGCGAAGGTGAATGGATAAAATCATTTCTATGATTAATCCATCAATGTTTTATAAAACCCTGTAATTAATTGGAAAATGTTTTCTATGACAAGAAAGAACCATCTAATGAAATATATGATAAAGAATCTATTGAAAAAGATAACTGTTTCAGTCTATTCTTACCTTGAAACGGAGCTGTTCAAACCCTTTATCAAGTCATCTTTTTCTTTTCGGAACTTTTTATCCAGTTTTATTTTTTCCAGGAACTCAATAACATCTGCAAAAACATCATAATGCCTCATGTTTTTGGACTTTTCGTTGATATAACAAATCGTTATAAAACTCCAAAAATTCAACGATTCAGCGACGACTCTATAACGCACAAATACCTTTCATATTTTTTACTGCTTCACGAAGAGCGTCTTCCATTCTGCAGTGGCGGGCTGGTTCTTCATATACAGAAAAAAACAGTTTTTCCTACAACTTCGAATTTATTGCAGCAGGTGCATCACGTTGTCTTTCAAGCAGACACAGAGTTAGTCATGAGTCACAGACGACAAGTGGACGTTTGCCCGCAGTGTTTCGGCAAACGCGGGTGGTACCGAATAATTTGTTTATGAAGCATTCAAACAGGTTCGGGGAAGCTTGAATTCAAACACTGAAATCTCACTGTAAGGTAAGCAAGAATGCCACTGGGCACAGATTCGTCGCTACGAGGGAGCTGTGGAAGGTAAGCCCTAGAACCGTCGCTAGAAGGTTTTCAATAGGGAGGCTTTGCGTTTCTGCGGGGGGCTTTGGGTTTGTTCGGGGGGCTTGACACTGTAAAAATTGACAAAAATCTCAACTGATGTATAGTATTTCATGTTTCAATTTGGGGGAACTTTGAATTTTATTTGGGGGGGCTAAGCCCCCAAAAGTCCCCCGTGGCGACGGGACTGGTAAGCCCTCCCAAATGGAAATGTAATCTCTATTTTCCACGGCAATATATAAAATGACCACCTGGTATAACGTCAGCAGCTTTCATAATCTCTGCATAAATTCTGAAGGTGGCGTGTTAGTAAACGTTTGCTTGCCACAGGTTGCTTCGAGCAGAGCTGAAGTTTTGCGTCGCTGCTTCTAAGAAGGCCTAGTTTAAGTTGTTGGTTTGGATGGTTTCTCAAAGAACCTCAAATGTTACCAGTAGGTGTGATGTTTGAACCAAAGATTGTTGCGGTTGTTTTACAAGTTGCTTAGGCAGCGTGCTTAGTCTGTGTGTGACGCTGTTTTGACCTGAATGGTGCTAAAGTTTTAATAAAAACAGCTCTAAATTTCAGTTTGGCCTAAACAAATTATTAACCCATCTAAAAGATTTCAGATCCTCTTTCAAACATTATTTTCCTTGCTGTGCAAAATATCTCAATCATTAATGGAACCTATGCGATACACACATCATTGAGCAGAAAATAGCGAATGTCTCCCCTTAAGCCCCCCGTACAGCTTGAAAGCATCCCAAAAGTCTATGACAGTCGACAGATCTGACTGAATGGCAAAATGTCGGAAAAAACTGCAAATCGCAAAATGGTGACAACTACGCAAGTTAATGCAAGTTCATTTCCTTCATCACAGTCTACAGTGAACGACGCTGTCCGATGCAGTCGTCATTGGAACGAAGTATGTGTCAAAAGGGAGTCTCTCTATATATTGTTTGATCACTCTTTTATCTCACACTCGAGGTTCACATCACACGGCTTAGTAGTATGAAGAAATGCAAAAATATTTACTCTCCACGCAACACAGAGGACGGGCCAGTGCATACGCAAGCGAAGAAAATAACAAAAACACTGACAAAACGAGTCAGAGATTGCTGCAATCTTTCATCATCATACTATATCATACGGAATTGTTATATAATGCGTAAAAAATGAAGACATGATAACGCATTAGCAATTCGAAGTGGGCAGATGAGCACGAACACAATACAAATTGTGCGAACACCGAATTCAGCACGGCCATTGAATGCTTTGCCACCAAGTTCTTATAATCAAAACCTTAGACGAGCAGACGTAAGATGATGACATTATACATTTGAAAGGCCAAGGTTGCCGGAAAAAGCTGCAGATTACTGATGGGGTTGATTCGATACCCGACAGGGCTTTGTGCACCTTACAAAGCGGGTTGCTAAAGTCGAGCTGCGAGCGCACTAGAAGAAACTGGGAAGAAAACACATTTGTTCTGTTTAAATAAGTTATTGACCCCTGTGAGTGCACCATAACAAGCAAAGCAATGTGCGCGTCCTTTTGAAGTCACAAACATCATATCACCATGGCAACCAGAACGTTGCTACTACGGGAACTTCCACTGTGGCAGTGCTTCTCTTTTACACCACGTGCTTTTTGCCATTTGCTTTGGTTAAACATGCATGGATGCAGTCGTACAAGAAAGTAACTTCGAATATGGAATAGAAATATCTCTAGGTGGAGCTAGCGTGGCTCTGAAATCTACCATCTCCGGGATAACTGCCACTTTGGTGTTGAGCGGTGGAAGAAAGATATAAATTCCAAACAGGGCTTATTTTTGTCGCACGTGCATTTTCAGTAGGGTTGATGTGTTGAAGGTTTCGAAAAATTTTGACCTGGCATTTATCTTTAGATTACTAATTTACAAACAGTGTAAGCAGCCAACGTGCAGGGTAAATATTTTTAGATTGTAACGGTATCTATGATTAAATGATTTAGTATGTCAAAACCCTCATGAGAAAAGAACATGACTTTACAATCAGAGTGTTGAAGAATCCAAATCTAGCTGTCTTACAATTCGTCGTTCCTACAATTTGTCAAAAATGTATTCACTTCTGAAGTTTTTCTTGCTTAACTCTCCCTCTAAATTTGAACATTTTGGCAACAGTTGGTAAACTTTTTTGTGCAGAATTTCTACCAACATTAGAACGAACTTGGGAGACTACGTTATGGTAGTTTCATCGTTGTAACTTGAGCTACGGATTTCACTTAGCTGCTGATAACAGCGAGAGACACTCGATGGTGAAATACAACAATTAAAACCTCCATTACTATAGTCTTTCGCGAAATCAGTCGACTCGCTCTGCTATCATCTTGTTGCGATGAATAAAACTTGAACATGACTGTATTCAAATAACTTCACTCGACAGGTGAAGCAAGCAAGGAATCTATCACAAATTTTTAATACGAAATCGATTTCACGTAACACGACGCGTCGTCAGTCCTTGCATCTGCAAGCAATGCTAACAGGAAAAAACGTTAATTGATGGTGAGTTATAGCGTGTTGCGGGGACGTCACGGGATGTACTCTAGAACTTTGGCCACTCAGTACTCAGGCTGTAGGACCCGACCATTAAACGCCTTCATAACCAAAAGTTCTAACTGATAGCTTGGTACAGTATCACCAGGTTACACAGAAAACAAAGATTTGCTGCCACTGAAAAATTACAAAAAAAGAAAATGTTTAAGATTCCTGCCACTTTAACTAAAATTTTCGCTTGGGAATTTGTGCCACATAAAATGTTTTTGCCAATCCACTACACCGCAATTAAAAAAAAAACAAAAAAAAAACAATGCATAGCTGTATTATTATGGAAAGGAAACCTGTTTGCGGCTAACTATTCCCAATTTTTCTTCCTGTGCTATTCTGACAACCGTCCGTACCTGTAGTTTTCTTCTACATTTTTTTCTTTTTGGGAAATACAAAAATGAAATCAAAATGTTGATACGTACAATTTAGGAATGACCTCGCATCATATGTAAACTGTTATACAAGACGATCATGTCTCACACCAACACTTGCAGCACTTTTTCAAACGTTCACCTGTGATCAAGTTATAAATCGAGCTTTTAGGTACAACCTAGCTTAAGAAGAGGACTCGATCCTCAGTTCTATGCTGCAGTTAAACCTGGGTTTGACGTCGCCTTCACGAAAGTGGGAATACATGTAAAGGAAAGGTGCATCTGCTGATCTGCTAACTAATTGTTCATGGCCAAATAAAATCTTGAGCACGGGGTGAAATCCTCGTGAACAGCGAAACGCTACTGCAGTGCGCGTGTGCCAACTAGTTGTCAAGCAAGAACTGCAGCGTGTTCGACGCATGAATGAGCAGACTTTTGCTCTTGAAACGACCCTGAACCAACTGATAGCTTGAAAAATCAACAGCACCAGATCGCTCCATATTTACTTTTGGCAAACCACTTTCGCTTTTTGTAGAAAGCGACGGCAGGGTCGTTTTAAAAGCAAAAGTCTGCTCATTCATGGGTCGAACACGCTGCAGTTCTTGCTTGACAACAAGTTTGGCACACGCGCATTGCAGTTGCAGTGGCGTTTCGGTGTTCAAGATGACGTTTAAATGCATTGATAACTTTGTAAATGAGTGTCAGTTCTCACGTACTGTTCAGTAAAATCGCTGGATGAGGTATAAATAACAAAGATACAAGACTTGTGCAGTTGTTCTGAAGTTAGGCTCATACTAAAAATTACGAGACTAAAACGGTTAAGTTCTCGTATCTAAAGTTTTTGCACGGTTGTATCTTTGAGTAGGTACCATCTCTGCCGGAACTGCAGCTTGGCCATCACCTGCGTATTGCACACGCTACTGAGCATACTTTGCACTGCAATCATCGCTGGGGTTAATCAGAGAAATCAGAGACGCTGTGGTTAATCAGAGCCTCTACACAATTTACACAATTTCCTTTGTAATGTCAGGGCTTGTTTCATATACTGTATTTTTAACAAGCTACCGTGGCTCTAAAGATTATTCACAACGTAAATAAAGTTCAACCAATGATTCAACACATGTGCACAAACGCCTGCTAGTTCATCAGCGAGATAACGTCTGCAAATCATGCCTGCACGTAAAATAGATTCCACTCAAAGTACAGTACTCTCAAAGTACATGTTCACTTCAGTTAAGTTTCGTTTATGCTCGGTTTCATACTCTTTCCGGGGTGGTCTGTACAGGGGCGCAACGAGGGTAGATGGTGCCCGTAACGAGAAGCAAGTTTGGCGCCCCCATGTTCGAACCTGAGGTCTTTCGGAAGCAAGTGTACTGTAGGTGAAGAAAGTACTTGTGACATTGTTGGGACTTTTCGGCGCCCCCGCAGTGGTTCGGCGCCCGGGGAATTATTCCCCCCTTGCTCCCCTCGTTACGCCCTGGGTCTGTGGCTCTCATCTCCGCTTGCTTGCGCCGTGGGCGAAGCGGCAATTTTCGCAGTGAATGCTGCATTGATGGCGAGTAAATGGTAACACTGGGCGTGAATCGATTAGTTGCATTGATGTTTTTAAAAATATCCGCAAATGACTGAAAAGATAAACAACTTTGACCGTTTTCGAGTTTTCAGTTTGTCGAATTTTATCCAGTTTTGCCAATTAAACTTAACACGTAACGTGGGAAGCTACTGGGGGGTTCGGGGGGTTCACATTCAAATAATCGCCTTTCCAAACGTTTTTTAAGCGACATTTTCAGCAAAAACTTATATCTACATAAAACATTCCAAGTCTCAAGATAAAGAAGCAAGACCGAGACCTGCACCTTCGACGCCTAGGCAAGAGCTGGGTCCCTCGAGATCGAGACCACGACTCAACGAAATGGGTCTCGAAGCCAGTCTGAAAACCGAAACTAAGTCTTCAGACCTTCTAATACACAGTATTTACTTCGTTTAACTTCTCAAGCACTGTGTAAGCAGATAGTATTGCCAATGACATTACAATGAGTCTGATCAACCAGCAACAGAATTTTTTCGTAAGTTTGCTTAAAAGGTAGGTCTTAACGCGTTGTTGTCTAACCCATGAATGAACACTCTAAATATTAATCTAAATATTAGTGAAAAGTTAACAGAAGACCTTGATTTCATGACTCTTGATAAAATCATTTTGAAACCCCAAATCGATAATCCAATTGGGACAACTTTCGGCTTCTGAAATATTACGCGAACTGAAAAACTTCATAGAAGATCCATTCCTACAATATGTTTATTTTTGCCTTTCATTATTGCAGTATAGTTCAACCATTTTTCACCTGTGGTGGGTAGAGCCAACAAAACCTTTTATCATCCTGTGATCAGATTTCACAATAATGCTGTAAATCTTTAAATTTCTGCCCACAGAGCTCAAGCAGTATATAACTATAAATTTTAGACACAGCCAACCTGCTTAAATTTTGCTAAATTCATAAACGTTTTTGAGTTCATCCAGCTATGATTAATCATTATGGCTAATATACTTCTTCGAAATGAGTTTAATTCACAAACACCAAACAAGACTTGCAACAACCCAGCATATTACTTACTTCAGAAGAACCTCTGCCCTGTAGGTCAACATTATCCAACGTACATTGGACCTAAGTAATGGAGTTCAGTTTCACAAGGTTTGTAACGATGTTCCCGACTTGTATTTAAATGGCAAACCTGAAGACGTCTTTTGTCTGATATTGCTTTATCACAAAACGTGTGCTATGTTCGTTTTTTAGAAATCTTTTGTTTTGCCTTTTGCTGCAGCGCTTTGCCATTGGCTCATGGAAATGTCGTTTCAGCATTTAGTCATCACTCATCAGGTATCATTTGTTTCGATTTGCTGTTTTCTTGCTAACAATGCAGCTGGCAGACATGCCGACTAAGTTGGTATTCTTAGCTCTCTGTGCCTCATTCAGAAACAACTCTCCAAAGACAAACATTCTCAATTTAGTTTGCACTGTGAACTATTCTTGAATAATAATTAATCATCAGTTTGTGCATGCACTTTCGTGTGGCTGTATTCGAGCCAAACGCATTTTCTTAATTTGATATTGAATTTAATCCACTCCAGCTCAGAATGTGTTATTTTTAACTTCCTGAAACTGTTTTGAGCTGTGATTAACCACAAGATACAGTTAAAGACGCAGTTTTCAACGTTTTTGGTGGTGGAACATTCCTGGTGGCCAATAGCTCCATCTCAGTAATCTTGCAAAGTTGTACCAACCGATTGCTACACGGAAATTATAGCGTTCAGTAGCTAGCTGCTATTTCCTCTTAACAGCCGAGTGTGGGCAGCACTACAATAGCGTGGCATGAGTAAGGGCACATTGAAAATACGTTGCGTCAGCGCGTGGTAGCACAGCCTGTCTGATCTTTCATCGCCTTCTTTGTTTTATTTACGTGTTGTCGCACACACAAGGTCGGCACTTTTATTCGTATTTTTATTCACGTTAATCACATAAGAGCAGCAACAGCAAAAATGTCATACCCCAGTGCAAATTTATCTATGCAAAACGAAAGTAAGATAAAACTTGCGGCAGTAGTGCTCTAATTAATTTCTTGCCAGATATATAACAGATCAGGCCGGTGAACTTCACTTGTTCAAACAACGTGCTTTTATGTGTTGTTGACGTTTGTCAAGTATTCTGACAAAAAAAAATTACCACTATCCCAAGTTTTTTTTTAAGGAAAATGTTAGGTACCGAGTATGCACCTGTAGGGACCCGATTTCTCTGATTTTAGGGACCCGATTTTCTCTGATTTTAGGAAACCGATGATCATTTTCTCTGATTCTAGGCACCCGATTTTCAATTCTAGGGACCCGAATCGGGTCTCTAAAACACCTTAAAAAAACCTGCACTAATCCGTCAGTTCCAAGGTAAATACCCTAGCTAACATTTAACTAAAAGCTTTTTTTCAACTGAGCAAACAAACTATGTGAGAATGATAAACGGAACACATTAAACTAAAGAGGAGGAAACTCGATGTCCACATTTCGGCTCGTGCATCAGTAAGAACTGCCATTCAATGATTTCTTGTCTATAGGAGCACGTTAGGCGCAAACGTGCCGAGATCAAGCTTTACGCGGAAGTGCTTCGAGAAATGACGCAAACGATGAGAATACTGACATACACGCAGCCGCTCTTTGTTTTTCATGTCATGTGCATCAAAAGCATCAACAAGAACGAAAGCGCAAAGGTTTTGACATACACATACACACCAACTGCGCCGTCGACCGATTGACGCCGCATGACTTCTGTGCTCACGCAAGAACAAGCAGATGGGCAAAAAGGGTCTTGTGAGGTTGGATTGTTTCGGATCGATTGAAATGGTTGAATTAGTTTGTTTAAGCGTCACTTTCCTGTCACAGAGCTAAACTGAGAAAACTATACGGATTAATGAAACCCCAATTCTACGCTTGCGAGTAATATATTTTAATGGCACATTTCCTTTTTTCTATCTTACGGCATAAACGCAACAATCAAAAGGAGCGTTAGTTTATCTTTTGTATGGTGTAACATATGCCCGGCACCTTCTCGTGAGTCGTCACCAACAACCGGGTGAGTCCGTTACAGAGTATGCGCAAACGTTGAAAGCTCCCGCTAAAGAATGCACTTTCGGAGCTGTTACTGCAGATGAATACCGGGCTGAGCTGACGAGAGACGCCTTTATAAACGGCCTCTCCTCGCCTTTCATTCGCCAAAGGATTCTTGAAAAAGATGAATTGCATTTGGTGCAAGCTGTAGAACTTGCGGATATTAGACCGTGCGCAGAAACAAGCTGCGATGATGGGTCGGGAGACCGTTATGACTGTAGCTAAATCGGACCCTTCACCTTACGTTCCGTTTGAGTCTGACTGCTCGTTATCTGCTTTTAACAAGAGAAAAGTTTGAAAATGTTTTTTCTGTGGCGGAAAACTACACTCAAATCGTCGTTCTTGCCCTGCCGTAAATGCTGTTTGCCATAATTGCAATAAGCGAGGACACTTTGCCAAAGTGTGCAAATCTAAAGCGAAGGATGCTTCTGAC